>Ga0114959_10001854_pt1 | contig 18016 bp, 17 predicted proteins | sample C_130625_EF_Meta_FD_87317 | JGI IMG/M metagenome (GOLD analysis project Ga0114959, IMG submission 87317) | Freshwater microbial communities from Lake Croche, Canada to study carbon cycling - C_130625_EF_MetaG | ecosystem: Environmental > Aquatic > Freshwater > Lake | place: Lake Croche, Canada...
ACCGTCTGAAGTGAGGCCGGTAAAAGGTCCATTGGTGTCAATATCTTTAACCCAAGTGCTACTGAAAGCAGGGTTACAGTAACTACACCCAAAATTGCATGTGCGATCAAAAGCAATTTCAAGCGTTCGTAAATCCACATCGTTGCTGGCTGGCTTAGCATAAGCTGTCTCCAAATCTTTGTCTGTATATATAACTGTCTTGTAAACACGGTCTGAAATATTTTCTCTACCGATATCTTCTATTTTCCAACAATACTCGCATCCGCTAGGGCGTTCTCCCTTCTGCATCTGCTCACGTTCCATTTTCTTTTTTTGCGTATTGTGCAACGCTTTTGGATTGTGTTTGATTTCTTCCGCATCAATGGCATGTGGCAAAGGATGATGACAGCTGGTAGTCTGCCCCGAACCCAACCATATGGTGGCATTGTACCATTTGGCTCCACAGAAGCTGTCTGACTTGATATCAATTACCCTGCGCTTGTATTCTAAATCTGTTTCATTATTGATTCTTGGCATAGTATTCACATTCTTTCCAAAACTCCGCCATCTGCGGAAAAGTTTCTAGGAAGTTGGTATCGCGACGTTTATCATGTTCATTGAAGAATCTGTAAAAGTCTGCACGTTGTAGTTTAACATAAGCTGGGTCTAGATTGCAACCTTCTCGCATCCAATCTATGTCTCGACGCATACGCTGTACTTCGTAATCTTTAAAGCCCTGAAATGGTGTGTCTGGTTGTTCTAAATTAAGTTCCATCCAGTCTGCCACACGTTCTAGATGTTTAGAATATACCGGCGGTAGTATTTGTAGACTTTGCCAAGTGGGTGTGCGTAGTAACGGAGTGTCAAACCAAACACGTTGATATGTGGTACTGTGTTGACGACGTAAATCTAGTATCCATTCCAACTGTTGTTGCACACCAAGCACACTCAAATTGTTCATTGTAATGATAAAAGTCAAACTGTTACGCGAAGGTATTTCAGTTAAGAAACGCTGTACATTTCCTGCAACTCTACGAGCATTCATTCCGTGTCTGATATATTCGGCATGTTCGTACCTGCCCGAATCCAAACTCACATACTGCATAAAGTGTTCAATTTGTGTTGAACACAACTGCTTGACATAGTCCATGTATTTTTCAAACAGGCTATCCTCTACGCTGAAGTTACTGGTCACGTCCAAGTGTAGTTCGGGATTAGGCAACGCCAGCACATAGTCAAATACTCGATATGTATTTCGATCCATTAGTGGCTCGCCACCGGTCATACGGAAATGTTTCAGTTTTGGATAAAGGGTCGGAAACCATTCCCAAAATGCATCCACATAAGGATTAGGTTGGGAATGTGGTATAGGCCTATTACGACCAACAAAATGACTGGGATCGTTATGAATAGTACTCGTGGGGTATCCGCCAAACTTGTCCATTTCTTGTTGCCAGCTTGAACTAAACTGGGGACTGCAATAACTACATTTGAGATTACACGCATGATTAAAGTTAACTTCAACGTACGACGGAACAACGTCCGTTTCATTTCCGGTGCTTGATCGAATAAGTTCATAATCTTCTGCCGCCCAGGGCTCCCCTGATCTATAGTGTCTATCGCTTAGGTTACCCAAGTCTTCTTGTGTCCAACAATAACTACATTCACTGGGACGTTCATCCCGTAGCATAATAACACGTTGAGCTTTTTTATGCTCGGTATTGTGTAATGCGCTCGGATCGTCTTTCAACGCTGTTGCATCAATTTGATGTAGCGGCGGATGGTAACAACTGTTATTTAATCCTGTAGGTAAATGTAGGCTGACCTGTTTCCATTTGGCCAAACACAATCCGTGTCCTAGTTTTTCTCGCATCTGCTCGGCAGCAGACATAAAATCGCTTTTACTCAAAATCTGTTGACCTTACCTGTTGGTTTCCATAGTCGTTTAAAATCTGCGCCTGACAATATTGCTTGGTTTACTTCGTTGACCCATTTACGAGTGTTGATATCTATCGCAATATCGGATACACGATCTAAATATTCCAGATGTTCTGCTGGCAGCAGATGTGTATTTGTACGTGACAACAACTGTTTAGATAACAAATGATCCTCATCTATTTCTACACGCACACGCTTTTCTACTCCTGTCCAGTCCTGTTGTTTGAATGTTTCCCACACGGGCCAAGCGGCACCTTTGACAGTATTATAGTATTGTTCTAACATTGCCAAATCTCTAACACCAGGACGACTGTACCAATCAAATGCAAATACAACTTCAAACACGCTGGGTGCAATACTGCGTATATCTTCTGCATAAAGATTGACTATCTTGGTGTCCATGCTAAACACTTGGAATATATTATCATCTGGCACATTGAGTGGAACAGTACTAAAAAACTTGTACTTGCATCCTATAGATTCCAATAGAGATCTAACTGCCGATACATGTGCCATGTCTCTGATCAAATATCCAGTTGGATCAGCATAATCGCGAACAAAGTCCGGGCTGTATATGGTTTGATTGTATATACTACCCGGTGTAATCCACCCTGTGCCTTTGACATAACGATCTTCGCGGCCGATGTTGGTCCACATGATCATTACTGTATCATCCTTGGTGATAGTGTTGCGTTTAATTGCTTCCATAACACTATAAAAGATAAAACTGTTGCCGGCGCCAGGCAATGCCCAATTTTGATAGTGATCGTAATCTCGTGCAACTATGTCTGCCCAAGTTGGCCAGTTACAACTGGTAGCACTACATCCAAAAGCAAAGAATCTTGTTGTCATTTTGTCGTTACGTTATTATAATGTAGAATTACGGATTCTGCATCCTTGCTGGTCGGACACATGGCACATACCGCATGGGGTTTACCATAATTCTTTAAAAATGCTTCTACTTCTCGGTGACTGCTACTGGGACTGATAGAATAGTTGCGATACGGATCCCAGGCCGTATCCGTAATTTTAAAACGTTTTAGTGTTTGGTCGAGTCCGCCAAGAGTACTGCATTTATACATACGTCCCTCAAACATCAACGGACAACGTTGTTGCATACATATCTCAAATGATTCTTTTGGATCACTGTGATATGGCATCATGTTGGCATAATCGTTTCGATAATACTTTAAAAAGGTCTGAGGGCGATTGACTTGAAAACGTAAATTGTTGCCTGTACGGAAACGGTAGATGCCGTATTCAAATACCGGTTCCCATTTGTACATGTTGAATATCTGTTCAATCACTGCCTCTACACGCTCACTGTGTTGATGTGCTGTAATTTTAAATACAAAGTTTCCCGCTTCGTGTGCTGTTTCTAATACGTCTAGATGTTTATCCAATAACTCGCCGTTGGTACTAAAACGTATTGTGCTTGTGGGTAGCAGTTCACGCAGGCCCGTGATCCATTGTTTAAGTTCAGGATTGATTAACGGTTCGCCCCCCATGATGCCAAAGTCGCCAATGTCCATACGATCAAGCCATTGACTTATTTCTCTGCGACCTTCGTACCATTTAAGATATCCGGTGTGTTTTAAATCGGCATAGTTACTACAGCCAAGACAACTCAGATTACATACTTGTGTAACTTGCATTTCTACAAACGGTAATTGGAATTTAGTCATTGAATGTTTTTGCAATTTGTTGTTGGGTCAATCGTAGAAATGTTGTGTAATTATGATCAAGTATGTGTTTCATTTCTGCTAGTTTACTTACCAGCTCTTCGGGTGACCAAGAACTTATTGTTGCTAGTACCTTAACTATTGCCTGTATCCTGTCAGTCATTGACAAGTCATCGTAACTTTCATCCCAAAATTCGCCAAACGTACGAAATCCCAATTGGCGCATATTGGCAAGATGTCCTTGACCCGCGGCTGTGATAAAAGGACGCCGTGCCAATATAGGGCGCCAAGTTTTTTCAGTACAAAAAAATACTGTGCCACTCATATAACTTTCATGAACGATATCTACAAAGATATCGTTGTAATATTTTAATATATTTAGATTGGCCGGTAACTGTATGGGATAATGATGTGTCTGTTTGATATGGGTAGCACAGTCGCTGATAAACTCTGAGTCTTCGGGAATAATTCTAGGGCATGTTTGCAAGAACTCAATAACGTCTGGTAATATATCACATCGGCGTTTAACTAAATCCTCTAAGCCAATGTAGTCTACCTTGGTAGTATCTTTAGTTAGATAGTTGGTGCCAATGCCACCGTTGAATGTCTGGAACGATTGGTTTGCATACTGACTATACAGCGTTGCGGCTACCCAAAGTCTATTCCAATTGGCTTTACCAATAAAATGTCCAAAGTAATAACTTGGTGTGTTTGTGATGTTCACAGTATTATCCCATAACCATTTTTGGATAACAGGCACTTCGTACCAGGCTTCTTTGACTTTTACTATCCTATAGTCAGGATGTCGTTCGATCATGTTTCCTGTCTTGATGGTAATATTGGCTTTAGAATATCCGGTGTGTCGACAAAACTCATCCAAGTACCAGTACAATCCGTTTGATTCAAAACTGCTGGCTTCAGGAACAACTGTTAATACCGGCTTGGTATTGGTCTGCATACAGTCATAGAGATGCATAATCAAAAGATCCTTGCGCCAAATCTTATGATCATTGATCCCAATCTTGTATTCGTTATTCAACATAGTCAATCTTGGTTGTATATGTGTGGTCCACAAGTAAACGATAATTGTGTTCCAGTACGGGTTGCATTGATTTGTATATTGATTCTAACTCTGCAACCGACTTGGTAGCCAGTGTGTTTATTAGTTCTAATATCTTGACATAACGGTGCAATCCTTCGTGACCATCGTAGCCTTCGTCCCAAAAGTCATGAAATGTACAAAATCCCAACTGACGTAAGTGTATCAGGAAGTTGCGTGGACCCATTGTTATAAACGGCTTTTGTAACAGCATAGGCTTTGTAGATTTTTCGGTAGGAAAGAATGTACGGCCTGTGCAAAATGTTTCTGCCACTAACTCAATCAAGAAATTGGGATAAAACTCTGCAATTTGATCTGTAAATGTTTGAGGCAATACACCAACTTGAAAATCCTCGTGCTTTTCTAGTATCAAAGGAAATTGATTGTATACTTGCCCAAAGTGTTTGACTGACTCGGGGTGTGCTAGGAATAGCCGATCTAGTTCAAAGTGTCGTCGTTGGTCCTCAATTCTTGGATCTTGTCTAAAGTTCACAACACTCATGCCAGGATACTGTGCAAGTAGTGTACTGGCCAGACCAAGCCGTTGCCAAGTGGGTCTATTATAAAATGCACCAAACAGCTTTTGTTTATTCCACGTGTGATACTGACCATAGTCAGTATCTTTGGGTATTGTTAAAAATCTAAATCGATCTCTAATCAATGTAATATTGTACTCGGGGTGTGTTTCTACAATATTATCTGTGATAATAGTAACAGATGCAAATGTAAATTTATCTAATAAGCCATAAACACCTATACTTGACAAGCACACGCCTTCGGCGTTGGTGTCTACTACAATATGTTGATTTTGATTGTCGGCAAGAAATCCAATGAACTCTGAATAATTCCAGATCATTGTATCATTGAGATTTAATACAAACTTATTCATAACAATTTGATTATTTCTTGTGCATAGTACTCATGCGCTTGTGGTCCAGGATGAACACCGTCGGGATCAAACCAATTGTTTGTTCGCGCCACAGCCTGCAAATCAATTTCATATATATTGTCCCAATCTAATAGATTGTATAAATGATCGTATCTATCAAACTGTCTAAATTGTCTTGCAAATGTAAACAGGTAAGGCTGATTGATACTTTTTAAAAATCCCTGCAAACCGATTACTCGCATTAGATTAGAATATATTTGTTGCCACCGATCGGTGTATTTGTAATATCCGTGAAATGCTTCTTGTAGTGCAGGATCTTTGTCACCGTTGACAAACCCACAGCCAAATATCCAATCTTTTTCTACATAGTCTTGATCATTAACTGGGTGCAACACTTTACTGGGCCAATCGTTTTGTTCCGATTGATGTTTGGAATTATAAATGGTTCCTGAAAATAAATCCACATTGGTTATTTTATAATCAACTCGATCAAATGGAGACCACATGACAATGACTCGATCGTATTTGCGTTGAGCCAATTCGCTTATGGTAGTTTCTTGTATGTAGCTGTTGCCGCAACCGGCCACACTTAGATTGACTAGATCGCATCCAAGTTGTTTTTGTAACAGATTGGGCCAACCATGCTCACCTCTACTAAAACTACTACCATTTACCAATATGTTCATTCTCGTACCATTGGTCCTAGATTTTTAAATTGACTTTTATAGTGATGCTTAAAAAATTGACTTTCAGCAGGATCCATGTCTACAATAGGCAGGCCCAGACGGTTGCGTAATATATCTCCAATCTCTGTACAATTTTCAGGGCGATCATCGTTACAGTAGTATTCATCCCAGAGTCTTTTTAGAACATCAAAGTCTTGTACTTGTCTATAGTCCCAGTCTTTTAACATAGTCAGGTATGTGCCAACTCTTGCACCGTATATGGCCCAAAATCCATTGTCAGCATCGGCGCCCACACTTTGCCAAATGCACAAGTTATCATAATTGCGATTGTGTACACGTTGTTCAAAGTCGGCCATGTCGGGCCGAGCGCCTCGATCCAAACACATCTTTACACCTTCTCGAAATCCGGCACGCCAGGCCTGAAACGGTGTTGCATTGGGAAATGTAGTCGAGTAACAATCATTCATTGCCCAATAATTGGGATCAAAACAAAACTCCACATCATTAACTGCGGCGCCGTCTGTGTTTTCGTGAGTACGCATGTTGTAGATAAACTCCTTGGTCCAACAACTCATTCCGCCGTTGCCGTACATGAGTCCGTTTACAGCGTTCCTAGCTTTCCACCTAAATACACAGCTTCTATTAGAGTCGGTGAGTTCAAGTTGTAGATTAAAAAAATCAGGGTCAGGAATATTATCGCCATCAATAAGTACAAAACGATCGGTGTCGCTTGCATCGGCAGCGGCTTTATGTGCCGCATCACTTCCCTTAACGCCATCCACACGTTGTGCCCAAGGCACCATGTTTTGAATTCGAATCCAGTTAATTTCTTTATTAGGTTCATCATAGGTTAAAAAAATGCAGTCCAGGTCTGCAACATCAATTATTTGTTTTTCGCTCATAGTATTCAATTTCTGTGTATGTTTCTGTAGGTAGTAATGCCAGTGCCGCAATGCCTTTTACAACTGGTTGTCCTTCTGTACTGCGTCGTAGTCCAGTTTTGAATTGTATTCTGGTATCTATTTTAATTAACTTGTTATCACGCACTCTGAGTAAATAAGTATTTGCTTTATAAAATAAATCAGGATCATCCAGTACAATATAGTTAGTGCCTTCCGGGTGAGCCTGTTCAGCAAACATTGTGATCATGCCTTGCTCATCATAGTATAGTCGATATTCTTTGGCAGGCACCGGCCTATTAATTAAAATATTAAGTTCTTCTGGACTCATACCAGTCTTTCATTTCGGTTGTTACAAAATCTTTTTCATAATAGTGTATTGGACTCAATTGATTGATATTGCCAATACGAATCATACCTTGGTCAAATTCTTTGAGATATATATCTGTTACACGATCTGTTTCTGCTAGCCCGTTGATGGCTGGCTTTAGGTGTATAAAATTTATAAAGTCCATACTGGGCATGGTACACATGTCTTCGCCAACAAGCCTGGCAGTTACAGCATACAATACATCCGTGCTTGGTATATCTTCCCTGCAGTTTTTTAATACATTATCGCGTAGGTGTTCCCAATTGTCTGCGATAGTTTTGGCTGTATCAAAGAACTGTTTGGCTTCTCTGCTGAACCTGAAATACATTAATCCGTTATAAACATCGGGTAACTGATTGTCATCGAATAGTCGACGATATTTGCGTACATGAGATCGATGTCCACGATAGTCCCGACATCCAGTAGACAACACAATGTTTCGTAATCTAAATGCTGTCCACCAGTGTTCAATCGAGCGTGTGAATAATAGATCGCTTTCTAATTTAATTGTTTCTTTAAATGGTGTAAGATAAAACACTTGCCATTCGTTAGCCAATTTCCAATTACTGGAAGGCTCATTATAATCCACGGGCAGATCAATGATATAATCAAAAACGTCACGATGAATTTCATTTACTTTTTCCTTTGTCTGTGCATCCACAATGACTGCGTACCGGGCAGTTTTTTGCGTGGCCTTGATGTTTAGCGCCTGTACGTATGCAAGCTCTAAGTAATCTACTGTGTCGGTGTTTTGTGCAAAGGTAACGTACCCTTGTTGTTCTTTATGCTGTGGCATTGGATACAAATTTGTTGAAGTTTTCGCTTTGTAAGTATTGCTTGCTCATCACATGCAAATTCATTTTTGGTATTACGTAGGCACTGTCTCGATCTTTGATGATTAACCGATTGTCCTGGGCTTCTATACTGTTGATTGTTTGAGTTACATTTACCATCCATCCCGGTATACTGACATCGTTACGAACCTGGAATCCATTTAATATAATATCGGCCATTGCAAAAGCATAGTCATTGCGATAAGTTCTGTTTGTTATGTTGAACAATTCTCTATAATAAAGATAATTTTCTTGTATGCGTTCCACTAGATTAAAAAACATTTCGGACTTGGGGTTACGTCTAAATGCAAATACTGTGGCCCACACATATGGTAAACTGTGTTCGCCCATCAAGTGCGGCATGTGCTCATCATTCAATGATCTGGAATGTCTTTGTAAAATATACGCCCAAGATATATCAAATATTTTTAATAAACTTGCATCTTGTACTACATAGTCAACGTCAATCACTAATGTTTCATCGTACGGGCTTAATTGGTATGCGCTGTTACGTCCAACATTCTTCCACTCAACTGTTTGGCCGGTGTCAACATCGGTGCGTGTACTGAATCTTGCATATTTGGCAACTTTTTCTTCTGTAATGATGGTATAAGGCAATCCCAATACCTTTGCGGCCAAGGGTACGGTACGATTGGCAATGGCAACATAATCGGTTGTGCTGGTATTAACAGCAAACGCAACAATGCCTCTAGATTTTTCTAATACGTTTGATTTCTGCATGTTCTTGATGCCAACGATTCATTACTTTGTGATAGTGTTGTTGTGCTGTTACCAGGAAAACTTGTTTGTCTACTTCAATGGGATTATGATATGTGTCTTCCAAATACAATTCATTAATTGGCCAACTTTGTACAAACGCCAACAGTCCTGGTGTGATCTGAAACAGGCCACCGTTGTGTGTCATGTGTAGATCGGTCAAGATCTTTTCACGTAAGATTTCTTTATTTGTTTGGTAGTCTGTGGCAAGGCGTACCTGCTCAACAAGTTGATTGATATCGGTCATGGTGTTTGATAGAAAAAGGGCATAGTGTAGTTTACACTACCTACGCCCGATTGTCAACTGATTTGAATAATTAGATTATACTGTAGCGGCAGTGATAGTAACTGTGCCCCACGAGTTGGTCAAGTTGGTTGTTTCTGGGGGAATAACGTTGATACTTTGGTTAACAGTTACACCAAATGAGTCATCGAAACCGTAGTGATTTGGATATGCGCCTCCGCTGCCGTCAGTACCAGAGTTGGTTGTCACAGTGGTCCAGAATGTTACTGATGAACCGTTGTCACGTTCGCCACCTTGCCAACCGTTGGTCTTGTACTGAATATAACCAGTGTCGCTGGTGTAATTGGTTACTGTACTGGTCATTGTGGTCAATGTAACGTTGCTGGTTGGCATGGTTGGGTTTGCTGACCAATATCCATAACCTGTTGCGTTAGTACCTAATGTACCGCCTGTTCCAGTACGTCCACCGTTGGTGTTGGCACCAAATGTAGCGGTACCGCCAAGAAAACCCAACATACTGATGATTTCGTTGGTACGAGCACTTGTACTTGCGTTTTGGGAACCACTTATGTTGTACGTCAGCTGTCCGCCAGCGTTAAAGAAATAACGTGCTTGATCAGGTGATGCAAAAGTTGCTGTCAATCCAAAACTGCGTGTAATTGCTGTTTGGTTTGTGTATGAATTTGGAGGATTGCCGCCAGGGTTACTAACACTCACCGACCAACCTGTAGTAATGTTTGTACCAGAGATTGTAGATCCACGGCTGTTTGTGTTTAATGCGTTGCTGTAAGCTGTGTTAATTGCACCAGTCAAGGTGCCTAAATATGAAATTGTGTTACCAGTAGTTGGCAATGTGATGCCAGTGCCGCTACCACTTTGGTGTGTAAGCATACTGTTTACAGTACCAATCAAGGTCGACCATTGTGTGGCTGTAACTGTGGCAGTTGCACTGACTTGGCTTAGTGCTGTTTGTCCATAACCACGTGGGCCGTTGCCTATTGCCCATGTAGTATTGATAGTGTTAATGGTACTACTTGGACTAGAACCAACTAAAGTATTGTAGTCTGAAGCCTGTACAAGGCCGTATTGTGCATAACTCATAAATTTACAATCCTATTTTATATAAATTATTTATCGCTAAACCAGTTTTTATGATATTTTATTCTTCAAATCGTCAATTTCTGCACGTAGTTCCTTGATAGCTTCAATGATCAACGGGGCAAATCTTTCATACTGTACAGTTAAGTATTTGTCGTCAATTGGTGCAGGTTTAACAATCTCGGGTGCTACCAATTGTGTTCGTTGGGCACTAATACCCATTTCGCGTTGAACAGTATAACCCAAATCCTGTGCAGTTTGATTGGCCTCGTAGTAAAAACCTTCTAGGCTACACAATTTGTCCAGGGCATTTTCAATTTTACCCAAACGAGTTTTTAATCTGTCGTCGGAATAATAAGCAACAACGTTGTCTGAAGCGCGAATTATGCCGGCACGTATTTCACCAGTGGTTGCTGTTGCCGCAACGCCAACGCCCAAACTGTTTACTTGGAAATTGGCACCAGTGTGTATGTTCTGTGGTGTAGCCAATGTTGGTGCATTTCCGACTCCGGTTACAAGAATTTGATTAGCAGTACCGTTAACACCAACAACCGGGCTACCAGTAAACCCAATGGTAACTGTGCCACCCGGTACCATCGTGCCAGTTACCGAGATTCCTGTGCCGCCCACCATGTTGATATTGCCGCCGGCAACCAATGCACTATTTGGAATGCTGTTAAAGTTTGTGCCGCGCAGAGTTGGGCTAGAATTAACAGCAACGTTTTGATTTAATAAAATATTTGTTGTGGCAACAATGGTATTGGCACCGTTATTGGAACCAGTTCCGCCATAGGCTGGTTGAACTGCTGTACCACTCCAGGCACCTGATGTGATATTGCCAACTGTAACTAGCCCGGCTGCAGAAGTAATGCCAGGTTGTGAGGCTGTGTTTAATGTACCTGTTAGCGTTGTGGCAGTATTACCAATTTGTACAGCCAGTACTGTTGGTGTAATAACATAGTTACTGGCAGATAAATTGCCAGCAATAGTTATACCACCATTGGCTGTTACAGCGCCTGTGGTAGATAAAGTCGTAAATGCACCTGTGCTGGGTGTGGTATTACCAATAGTGGTACCGTTAATACTTGCAAACGAAACTGCTCCGCCCTGTGCGGCAATTTCACTATTGTTATAGTATGCACGACCAGTAATAACTGTGTTTCCAGTTGCATTTAAATTTTGTAATATACCCAGCGTGGTAATATTTGGTTGGTACGCTGTAACTATTGTGCCTTGATAGCTCGTGGCCAGGACAGCAGGGGCAGAAATAGAACTGGTTGCCGAAACAGTTGTCGCTAACACGTTGCCGTATAGGTTACCAGTAAATGCACCGTTTAAGTTTGTTGCATTTACTGTAGTTGCGGCAACTGTTGTGGCATTTAATGTTACAGCATTGACCCCGCCAGTGGCATCACGCTGAACTAGTGTATTGTTTGTTGAGTTTACATCCTGTGAGCTCAAACCCCAGACTGGACTTGCTTGTGTACTAAAATTAATACCAGCACGGATAATTGGGAAACCATATAGTGAGCTTGCAAAAGCATCTTTGGATACTATAGCGTAGATGGTGCCACTGATAACAAATTGAATTACAACGTGGCTAGCACCGTTAACGTCAGTCATTAGTGCTGGAATAGCACCGGAATTACCAGTTGCTGGAGTTGATACTGGGCCAACTGTGATCCAGTTTGAACCAGACCATACGTTTAACTGACTGTTGCTGGTATCAAACCACAAGTCACCACCCAATGAACTGGTGTCTGCCGGCGGGTTACTGTGTGTGGCACTGGTAGCACCCGTAGAAATTTTCCAGGACACACCAGTATAGACTCGTAAAATTTTATTATTTGAATCCCACCATAACTGTCCTTGTATAGGATTTGGTGGGCTTGCTTGGTTGGAGAAATTCTCCAACATGTGAACCAAGTTATCGTTTAAAAAGGTTCCGTAGTTGGCATAGTTTTTTCCAATTAATATAATACTACTGTGCGAACTGTCAACTGTGCCGTCGGACAGCCCGCCTGGGACCAGACTTGAGCCATTAGTTAGATTAATTGTATACGGCATTTAAAGAACCTTGATTAGTTGTTATATTTATCACGTTTTTAGAACATCTTTTGTATGTAACACAATGCATAATAAGGTGGCAATATGCCAAAACTTTGTCCTGATCCTGTTGCACCTATATTACCTGTAACAGTCAATGTATGATTGTGTGTTGGGGATAGTGCTAAACTGATGCCTGTTGTTGCACTTGCTGTTGGGATAGCACCAGATGCAAAAATCTGCCCGCCTGGGGAATATCCCGAAGCAGCCAAAACTCCGCCATTGTATGTATGAGCATGCCCAGGATCTATTACTGTGTGATTGTGTGAGCCATTTTGATCAGTTGCACCACTTAGTGTTGCCAAGTGAGTATGGCTTGGTAAATTTCCAGTGGTCAATGTAACTGATGTTGTACCACCATTTGCTCCAACGGTATATGCACCAGATGCACTGGCACCAATTACAAATTGACCTTGTAAATTTGGAGTTCCGTTACTTCCGTCACATAACTGCCATCCAGTTGGGATTGTTGCGTAAGTACTGTTCCACATTACAATCATGCCACGTGGTAACACACCTTGTACAAACGCTGTGGTAGCAATAGCAGTACTGCTGTCAAAATAAGTTTTAGTAGTTGCTGTAGAATTTATTACATTAGCACCAGAAAATGTATTGTTTATTCCGGTCACATTGGATACATTACCGCCAGTCACTGTTGCGTTGGCCGAAGCCAAGTTGGTTATGTTACCGTTGGTTGATATTAAATTTGTCAAGCCTATTGCGCTACCGCCAGTGATTACAGCATTGCCAGTACTAAAGTTTGTAGTCTGTGTGGCCACTGCGGTAAACCCACCAATGTTGTTTATGCTGCCGCCCGATATTAATACATTACCGGCACTGAAATTTGTAAATGTGCCCGATGTTGCCGACAATGCAGTTGCGTTAACATGGCTACCATTGGTCAATTGAGCATTGCCACTGACAAAATTGGTTGCTGTTAAATTGGTTACGCCAAGGCTTGCTAGTCCAGCAATGGTTCCACCTGCTACTACAAGATTTGACACATTTAAATTGGTTGCCGCTACTGTGGTTACCGCAAGATTTGTCAATGTTGCGTTTGTTGATGTTAGATTGGTTAATCCAGTTATATTGCCGCTGGTGATTGCCGCATTACCAGAAGTCAAGTTGGCAATACGACCATTTGTGGAAGTAACGTCTCCGGACAATGCCCCAACCAATGTTGTGCCAACTATGTTACCTGTAACATTACCAGTTAAATTACCAACTACGTTACCGGTAACTGTGCCAGTCAGATTACCAATTACGTTTCCCGTAACACTACCGGTAACTGAACCAACGACATTAGAATTAAATATTGGGTTTGCAATAGAACTGTTGAGTGTAATGCCAGGATTAATGTAAGTAAATCCAGTCATTGGAGGACTTGGTAAAAATGGTAAATCAGTGCTGAATGTGGCAACAACAGTATTACCAAATTGTAATTGTAGTATATTATGTGTTACGCCAGTAATGCTACCATCTGCCACTGTAACAGGAATTGCTCCACTGACACCTTGTAATTTTGTATATGTAGGTCCAACTAGGTCAAATACTCCTGTCGAGGAAATATACAATTGATTGGTGCTGGTATTAAAGAAAATGTCGCCGTCTTTTTGTGTAATTGGAAAGCTACTGCCTACTGTGATTCCCGAAACAGGACTATATCCTTGTGTTGTAAATACATTCAATGTTTGGTGGGCTTTGTCAAACCACAGCTGACCTTGTAAATTTGTACCTATAGGTGCCGAATTACTGGCAAAATTTTCTAGCAAATAAACTAAATTTTCGTTGAGAGCTTGCCCGTATCCTACAAGATTAGGACCGGCTAAAGTTAAATTTGTTGCAGTTGCATCAAATCTGCCGTCGGCTATTGTAGCCAGGACTGATCCGTCACTTTTTAGTATTGTGTATGCCATATTTAATCGCTACCTATCATTATACTTATTTATTACTTTGCAGTTAGGCTAGTCCTGCCCACCGATGTGAACTTATGTGTAACATACCCATCTTTAACTATGATTTCGTTTCCGCCTAAAAATGCTGGCGAAACACCACTGTACTGCACTACTACTATTCCTGACCCGCCACGACCTGCATCAGTATAGTTGCTGTGTGCAGATCCGCCGCCGCCTCCGCCAGTCCCGTCTAGTCCAATACCACCGTTACCTTGGCCGCCACCAAAAACAGCAACACCACCTGGGCCCATGCCGCCTGGACCTTGTGATCCATATCCGCCAGCACCTCCTCCGGCAATTTGCAGTCCAAGATAGGTCATTCCTCGGCCGCCGTCGCCACCGGCATTGCCATTGCTTTGAGACCCCGAGCCACCGGCACCGCCACCACCTCCACCTCCAGCTTGCCCATATCCTTGCCAAATTCCTGTTCCGCCTGAATTTCCTTGCCCTGGTATACCGTTTCCGCCACTGTGTGTGTTTACGTATCCGCATCCTCCGCCGCCGGACCCGCCAGAGCCAGCAGTTTCACTGGCTGACCCATAACCGCCGTTTCCTCCGCCAATTGCAAGAAACCAACCGTCGTCATACTGTATGGGATCTGTCATTCGAGTATGCCATATTACATCGCCGCGTGGATCATACAATGCGGCCGCAAAACTTGCTGGACCGCCATCATTTAATGCTTGGCATGTGATTGTTATAATTCCCGAAGGCAGATTAATATAATTTGAATCAGTTGATCCCCAATTATCATTTGCTCCAACTACACTACCATTGATAGTTACTCGTATATGATTATCTGCAGACACTATTAGCTGATATGTTTGTGCTATGGGAATGTATGCTTGATAATTTGCAGTTACCCAAGACCCAACCGGACTTACAAAATCTGGACTGGTCCATACTCCGTAAGTATTTAAAAATCCATTATAAACAGGATACGAATACGGATACACCGCAACATCAACTCCTGATTGGCTGGGTGCAGTTGAGTTTAACCCAAAGTAACTATTACTGCCACCTGCGTTGGCACCACCGCCGGTGCCAACGATTGCATTATAGGTCAGTCTAGAATCTAATAGAATATTTTCAGCAAATACAACTCCGCCGGCTCCGCCGCCGCCACCACCTTCCCATCCATACCCAATACCGCCGCCGCCACCCCCGGCTACTACTAAAATATTTGCTCTGACATTAGGTGGCCAAAATTGTTTCCAGGCACCGCCAACATTTACAAATCCGGCTCTGGTTCCAGAATACGGACCTTGTGGATATGCTGTCAATGTTTCGTCCCCGGTCATGGTATGAGTAAACAAAAAGCCCGAAGATGTGATGGTTCCGCCTGAATACAACGGATCGCCAGTATATGAGGTATAGCTTACTACGACAGATCCAGGACCTCCGGGATTGTTGGCTGAGCCAACTGATAACCCTCCGGTTAAATCGGCTCCATCGGAACCTGTGAAACCGCCGTCGTCGCCACCTCTAGTGGCTCCGCCTGCTCCGCCTAGTTGTCCGCCTCCGCCGCCTCCGCCGCCTGCACCATCTGCCATATTATCTCCTATTAGCCTACACTATTTTTCCATTGTACATATAATTGTACCAACGGATGATCACTATCTGTGTTATTTAAAATATGTCGTATCAACGGCATATCAGGCATAACTTTATTAAATAATTCTGCGTTATCAGTAATTAACTGAAATAATTTTTGCTGATCTTCTAAAGATAACCCGCTTGTTGCCTGTGTTAAATTTGTTATTGTGTACATACTTTTTCTTTCTCAATTCGCTTACCGAGTTCAGCAACCAGTTTAAACATAACAAATACTGGAATCAACATCAGTCCTTTACCAAAGCCGGCTGGCTTTTTACTTGGACCAAATACTCTTTGCCAAACTCCTACTATTTTACAAATCGGAATACCTGCGGCAGTGATCATACGACCTGTCAAATTGCTGGTATCTCGTTTGCCCATTTTGTAGGCCATTTCTTCAGCCCAGGGTGTGGCAATCGCCATGGCCCAGGATGTTGACCAGCTTTGACTAATTGCACGTCTTCTATCTTCGGGTAACCAAGGCATCATGTTGGGACCATTGCCTTCCATCCAATCAACTACTATTTCTGCCCATGCACGATAGCCATTGTATATGTCAGGACGCTCTACTACCAATTGTGCGCCAAATGCTTGATCTGCTTCGTATATTTCTTTGTCCATTAGGCCAAGTTCGTATAACTTGGTACAAATAATCTTGCCGCCGCCATGTTCGCCACCGGATGTTTTATTGCCGCCTGCTCCGCCAGCAATGGCACCAGAACTTGCATATCCTTGGCTTGGTTGTCCGGTACTGTGATTGCCGCCTCCGCCGCCTCCGCCGCCTCCGGCTGCTACAGCAGTAACAACGCCATCAACCAACACAACTGTGGCACCACCGCCACCACCCCCACCACCGGAGCCGCCTTCGTTTCCAGAATATCCGCCACCGCCACCTGAATATCCCAATCCATTGGATCCGCCGCCACCACCTCGGCTGGCGCCAAAAGCTCCTGCTCCCCCAATGTAGACTTTTATATTCTTACCAAATGGTATGTTTAATGTGCCTGTAAGTTGGTGCCCAGGAGATCCTGCGTACCCAGCATGACTGTCGTTGCCTCCAGCTCCGCCTCCAGCTCCATTTACAGTTAAACTGAGATTTATTGTAGTCGGAACCGGTATGTCTGTACGAATATATGGCATAACAACCGAATGCCAATTGCCATCTGCACCTTTGTAGTATATTCCGCGCGACATCGATTACCCACCAATCTGGAACCAAAAGTCTCCAGTGACTCCGCCAGTGGGCGCCGATGTAGAAACAGTGTAATTAAATTTTTGTCCTGCTATAGCACCCACAACAAATTGTGTAGTTGCTATATTTCCACTGTTGTCTCCTGCATAAGAAGAATGATCTGCTGTTGTCCAAAGTGGTATATTGGTAGTTGGCGCAGTCGGAATTCCGGTAAAATGCGGACTATTAATATTGGCCAATGGTACCAAGGCATTTGTCAATTGAACAATATTACCATGCAGTACATTTAGGTCAGGCGTGATTGTTGTATTAATATACGATTCAACATTTGAAATACGAAGACTTAGTGTGTTGTTTACATATGATATCTGTACATTTGCAAGATCTCTGGTCAGTTGTAACCCAAGTGTTAACGCAGTATTTGTTGCTGTAATTTGCTCGTCGACATGCGAGTTCATTGCCACATTGGATGATACCATGGCAGCATTTGCCGCTGTAAGGCTGGCATTGGTGCTGGTTTGCAGTGCTGTTATGTTGGCATTGGTATTTGTAACTACTGCACTGATATTACCAATGTAGTCTGCGTAAACTGCCTGTACGTTGGCATTTATTTGCCCAACTGCGGTATTTAAACTATTGATAATAACAGTTTCAGTTGTGTCAACGTAATTCT
>Ga0114959_10001856_pt1 | contig 18013 bp, 15 predicted proteins | sample C_130625_EF_Meta_FD_87317 | JGI IMG/M metagenome (GOLD analysis project Ga0114959, IMG submission 87317) | Freshwater microbial communities from Lake Croche, Canada to study carbon cycling - C_130625_EF_MetaG | ecosystem: Environmental > Aquatic > Freshwater > Lake | place: Lake Croche, Canada...
TGCCGCCTCCGGCCCGCCTTGCGCGGCAGTGGTGGTGCGTGCGGCAAGCTCGGCCAGCAAGCCGCGCATTGCCTCGGCATTGGCGCGGAATTCGGCTCCGCGCGTGTCAATCGCAGTCTCGATCGCGCTCATGCGGTCTCGCGGAACAACTCGCGGCCGATCAGCATGCGGCGGATCTCGCTGGTACCGGCGCCGATTTCATAAAGCTTCGCATCGCGCAGCAGACGGCCGGTTGGGCTATCGTTGATGTAGCCCATGCCGCCAAGGATCTGGATGGCATCAAGCGCCGCCTTGGTGGCGGCCTCTGCGGCAAAGAGGATCGCACCGGCGGCGTCCTTGCGCGTTGTCTTGCCCTGGTCGCAGGCCCGCGCCACGGCATAGACGTAAGCGCGGCAGGCATTCAGCGCCGTGTACATGTCGGCGACCTTGCCTTGGATAAGCTGGAACTCACCGATCGCTTGGCCGAATTGTCGCCGCTCATGGATATACGGCACCACGACGTCGAGTGCCGCTTGCATGATCCCGAGAGGCCCGGCAGCAAGCACTGCGCGTTCATAATCAAGTCCGGACATAAGGACGCGCACGCCCTCGTTCAGCCGGCCCAGCACATTCTCGGCGGGCACCTCGCAATCCTCGAAGACCAACTCACTGGTCGGGCTACCACGCATGCCAAGCTTGTCGAGCTTCTGCGCGGGGCGGAAGCCCTTGAAGCCGCTCTCGATCAAGAAGGCGGTTATGCCCCGCGGACCAGCTTCCGGTTCGGTCTTCGCGTATACCACCAACGTTTCCGCATAATGAGCATTGGTAATCCAAAGCTTGGTTCCGTTGAGGACAAAGCGATCACCGCACCGCTCGGCCCGCAATTTCATAGCGACAACATCCGACCCAGCGCTCGGCTCGCTCATCGCCAGCGCGCCTAAGTGCTGGCCGCTGATCAACTTGGGCAAATAGCGGCGCTTCTGTTCCGTCGTGCCGTTGCGGTGGATCTGATTGACGCAAAGGTTCGAATGCGCGCCGTAGGACAGGCCGACCGAAGCGGAGGCCCGGCTGATTTCCTCCATCGCCACGCAGTGGGCGAGGTAGCCCATATTCGCTCCGCCCCACTCCTCCGCGACCGTGATGCCGTGCAAGCCGAGCGTGCCCATTTCCGGCCAGAGGTGGCGCGGGAACTCGTCGGTACGGTCGATCTCTGCGGCAATCGGCGCGACGCGGGCGGCAGCGAACCCACGCACGCTTTCGCGCAGCATGTCGACCTCCTCGCCCAGGCCAAAATCAAGCGAGGGGATGGTCAGGTTGCCGGACATGCGGGCGCCTCCTTGGTCAGAGCACGGCGCAATACGCCACGCATCACCTTGCCCGTCGCGGTCAGCGGCAAGGCATCCTGGAAAATCACCCGGCGCGGATAGCTGTGCGCGGCCAGTCGGATCTTGACGTGGTCCTGCAAGGCGCGCGCCAGGGCGGCATCAGGCAGCACGCCGGACGCCGGCACCACCACGGCGGTGACGGACTCGGTCCGCAGCGGATCTGGCAGGCCGATGACCGCGGCCATCGCGACAGCGGGGTGGCGCAGCAGGCAGTCCTCGATCTCGCCAGGGCCTATGCGATAGCCGGCGGAGGTGATCACATCGTCCTCACGGCCGATGAAGCGGCACCAACCATCCTCATCCATCACGCCCTGATCGCCGGTCAGCAGCCAGTCGCCTGCGAATTTGGCGGCGGTCGCCGTCGGGTCGCCCCAATAGCCAAGAAACATCACCGGGTCCGGGCGGCGGACCGCGATAGTCCCAAGCGTGCCAGCCGGCTGCACCTGCCCGTCCGCATCGACGATCGCGACGTCATGCCCAGGGACCGCGCGCCCCATCCATCCCGGACGCGCGGGCATGAGGGCGGCGCAGGAGGCGACTACGAGGTTGCATTCGGTCTGGCCGTAAAATTCGTTGATCGTCACGCCAAAGGCAGCCCGCCCCCAGTCCAGCAATTCCGCCCCCAATGTTTCTCCGCCACTGCCGATACTCCGCGGGCGGGCGCCGAAGCGTGCCGGATCGCCAAGGCCGCGCATCATCTTCAGGGCCGTCGGTGGCAGGAAGGCATTACGGACGCCGTGTTCGGCCATCAGCCGCAGCGCAGCTTCGGGTTCGAATTTGGGCATGCGATGCGCAAGTACGGGAACACCATGAAACAGGCTCGGCAACAACACATCCAAAAGCCCACCGATCCACGCCCAATCCGCCGGTGTCCAGAACAGGTCGCCAGGCTGGGGAAACAGATCTTGCGGCATCTCAACGCCCGGCAGATGGCCCAGCAATACCCGATGGCCGTGCAAAGCCCCCTTTGGCGAGCCCGTCGTACCCGAGGTATAGATGATCACCGCCGGATCATCGGCTACGCTGTCCAGGGGGGTAAAGTCCTCGGAGGCCCGCGCCATCAGCGCGTGGAGATCTGCCGCACCCTCCCCCGCCCCATCAGCGCTCAGCACCAGACGAAGAGCTGGTAGCCTGGCACGAATGCCGGCGAGCTTGGCCAGACCGACCGTATCGGTCACCAGCGCCGCGGCACCGCAATCCCGCAGCCGGAACTCCAGCGCTTCTTCCTGGAACAGCTGGAAGAGCGGCACCGCAATCGCGCCCAGCTTGTACGCGGCGAGATGCGCCACCGCCGCTTCCGGCACCTGCGGCAGCAATACACCGATCCGATCACCCGGGGCGATGCCATGGGCAACTAGCGCATTGGCGAGGCGGTTGGTCGCGGCGCGTAGCGCATCGAAGGTGATGGTCTCCACACGGCCATTGGTGTGGCGGTGGATCAGCGCGGTACGGCCACTGCCGTCGGCCCAGACATCGCAGCACGCGACGCCAATATTGAAGCGCGCCGGCACTTGCCAGCGGAAGGCGGCCCGGATCTCCTCGTAGGTGGTGCCGGAGGGCAGCATCAGCCAGGCACCGGCCGGGTATCGTCAATGACCTTGCCATCATTCGGCAGGCTGCCGAGCGGGACGATCTCGACTGCACCGCGCAGCTTCGTTGCCGCTTGCAGGGCAGCCTCAAGCGTTGGAGCGAGGGTCGCATCAGAGGCTTCCGCACGCAGGCACATGACGTCGCGCTCACCCTCAAGCGCGATGATGAGGCGCGCCCTGGCAACATGGGGGACAGCGCGCAGCACCTCGGCGATCTGCTCAGGCCGCACGAACAGGCCGCGCACCTTGGCCGCCTGGTCAGCCCGGCCGAGCCAGCCGCGGATACGACGGTTCGTGCGCCCACACGGCGATATACCGGGCAGGATCGCCGACAGATCGCCGGTGGCAAAGCGGATCAGCGGATAATGCGGGTTCAGTGTGGTAACCAGCACCTCGCCGACCTCACCATCAGGCAGCGGATCGCCTGTGCCCGGGCGGACAATCTCAACGATCACGCCCTCATCCAGGATCAGCCCCTCGCGCGCCTCACTCTCATAGGCGACCAGGCCGAGATCGGCTGTGCCATAGCTTTGCAGCACGGTCAGCCCGCGCTCGGCGTACCAGGCGCGCAGGCTCGGCAGGTAAGCCCCGCCCGTGACATGACCGAGGACCAAACTGCCGAGATCGAGCCTCAGCTCATCGGCTTTTTCCAAAATGGTTTTCAGGAAATCCGGCGTCCCGCTGTAGCAGCGGGGGCGCAATTGGGCAGCGGCGCGGGCCTGCTGTTCCGTATTGCCTGTGCCGGCCGGAAAGACCGGGCAGCCAAGGGCCCGGGCGCCGCTTTCCAACATGCTGCCGGCCGGCGTGAAATGATAGGCGAAACAGTTGTGCAGCAAATCTCCAGCGCGCAGGCCCGTGGCATGTAGGGCGCGAGCGAAGCGCCAGTAATCGGGACTCGGCGCCTCCGGCTCAACGATCGGTCCGGGTGAAATGAAGACGCGCGCAAGCTGGCCGAGCCGGGTCGTCACCATGCCGCCGAAGGGCGGGCTTGCGGCTTGCTGCGCGATAAGGGCCGATTTGCGCGTCACCGGCAGGCAGTGCAACGCAGCAAGCGTGCCGCATTCTGGCAGGGTCGCGTAGTGGGGGGCATGCGCACGAGCCTGCGCGACCTGACGAGCCAGGGCCTGGGACAGCGCGTTTTCTCGGGCATCCTGGCTGCGGATTTCCAGATCGTCGAAATATGCGTTCAGAGCCAACGCTTCCTCCGCTTGTAGCTCTTTAGCCCCTTGAAGCTCTTGCGCTCCGCGCCGTGGCCGCCGAGGTAGAACTCCTTCACATCCTCATTGTTCGCCAGGGAGCTGGCCGTCCCGTCGAGCACGACTTTGCCTTGCTCCATGACATAGCCGTAGCTCGCGACTGAAAGCGCCATGCGGGCATTCTGCTCGACCAACAAAATGGTGATGCCAAGATCCTGATTGAGCTGGCGGATAATGCTGAATACCTCCTTCACCAGCAGAGGTGAGAGGCCCATCGAAGGCTCGTCCATCAGAATCAGCTTCGGGCGCGCCATCAGCGCGCGGCCGATCGCCAGCATTTGCTGTTCCCCACCCGAGAGATATCCGGCCAGCCCGGTACGCTCCTTCAGGCGGGGAAAATAGGAATAGACCATCTCGATGTCGCGCTTCACCTCGTTATCCGAGCGGATGAAGGCCCCCAGGCGGAGATTTTCGAGGCACGTCATGTCGGCGATGATCCGTCGCCCTTCCATCACCTGGAAGATGCCACGGCGGACGATGAGGTGCGGCTCGATCCCATCGATCCGTTCGCCTCCGAAGCGTATCTCGCCCCGGGTCACCGCGCCCTCCTCGGTACGCAGCAGTCCCGAGATCGCTTTCAGCGTGGTCGATTTCCCTGCGCCATTGGCGCCCAGCAGGGCGACGATTTGCCCCTCGGGGACCGCCAGGGAAAGACCACGCAAGACCAGAATGACGTCGTTGTAAACGACCTCGATGTTGTTCACTTCCAGCAGCAGCGGGCCGGCACCCGCATGCGTCCGGCCCAAGCCTTCGGGTCCATTGGCCCTTAGCTGGCCGGATGCATCTGCCTTGCCTGCCAAGCTCATCGCCTTACCAGCCCAGCAACTCGCGCTTGCGCTCAAGCTCGATCGTGGCGACCGGTTGCAGCTTCATCGTGCCATTCGCCATCAACTCCTGCACCGTGCCGTTGCTGGTATCGCCGCCCACCACTGCGCGATACAGCGCGACGCGCAACGTCCCGCGATGATCCTCGGGTGTGAAGTTAGAGGCGTTGCAGACCCCTTCGAACCCCTTCGGCACCCAGTTCTGCCGCGCATAGAAGCCGTCGCGGACCCTCTCCCCGGTTAGCTCCCCGCCCTTGCCGATGGCGGTTTCGACCGCCTCGGCCATCAGCATGCTCGCGCAGACACCGGCGAGGTAATGCACCGGCCGATAGGCGCGGCCCGCTGGGTCGGAGACCTTGCTGATCGCCTCCACATTCGCCATGCCGGGTGCAGCCTGGCCCCAGACGACCGCGGTGCGAACCGGGAAGACCACGCCATTGGCGGCCGCCCCGGCTGCCTTCATGGCATTCTCGTCCATGCCCCAGACATTGCCGAGAAACTGGACGTCGAGCCCCGCCGTCTGGCAAGCCCGCAGGACTGAGATATTGGAGCCTGCGGTATTCCCCAAATAGGCATAGTTGGCGCCCTGGCTCTTTAGCGTCAGGCATTGGGCGGTGTAGTCGCCAGGCGTCAGCGCAAAGACGATCGGCGGCAAGACATCGAAGCCGAGCTCCTTCGCCATCGCCTCACCCGCTTCCTTCGGTGAGTTCGGGTAGGGGTGGTTGCCGCCCATATGGACATATTTCGGCCGGCCCGGCTTACCCTTGGCCTTCCAGTCGTCGGCGGCCCATTTCAGCATCGCCCGCAGCGCGTCCGAATAGGACGGGCCATAGAAGAAGTTATACCCAGTCGCCTCAGCGCCCGGACGGCCGCTCTTGCCCGCGGCATCGGTCAGCGTCGCGGCGTAGGACCCGGAGACGTAGGGGATCTTGTCGCGGGTCACGAACTTCACCAGCGCTTCGGTGTCAGCAGTGCCCCAGCCCATGATGCCGACCACCCGGTCGCGGGCCCAGGCCTGATACTGGCTGACCGCACGTGGCGCTTGATAGCCATAATCCACCGCCAGCATGTTGAACTGCCGGCCCGCGACGCCGCCCTTGCCGTTCAGCCAAGCAAAGCTGTCATTCACGCCCTGTGAAAAGGGTGTACCGACATCGCTGGTCGCACCAGAGAGGTCCATTAGATGCCCAAGCGTCACCTTCTGCTGGGCGAGGGCGGAGCCCGAAGCAATCGCCGCAGCGGCGATCCCGAGCATGGCACGGCGTAGCTGCATGGTTTTCCTCCCGTTTTGTTCAGTGCGAATAGGGGTAGAGTTTCCAATAGGCCTTGATCAACCGCCATCGCCGGGCGAGGCCATCTGGCTCGAAAATCAGGAACAGGATGATGGCGGCACCGATGGCCATCTCTCGCAGGAACGAGATGGAAGCGCCAAGGCGCAGCGCGCGGTCTATCGCCCCGCCGGCCAGCGCTGCCGCAGCGGACTGGACCACTTCCGGCAGTAAGACCATGAAAGCGGCCCCCATCAGGCTGCCGGAAACGCTGCCCAGGCCACCGATGATGACCATGCCCAGGAACTGGATAGAGAAAAGAATATTGAAGGCCTCGACCGAAACAAAAAGCAGGTAGTGCGCATAGAGCGCACCCGCAATGCCTGCGTAGAAGCTGGCAATACCGAAGGACAGCGTCCGATAATACGCCAGATTGATCCCCATCACCTCGGCGCTGAGATAATGGTCGCGCACCGCGACCAGCGCGCGACCGTCCCGCGTCCGTAGCAGGTTGCTGGCAGCGACAAACATCAGGATCACGTAGGCCAGCACCACATAGAAGAATTTCTCCTCGCGGTCCGCGATCCAGCCGAAAAGAGCAAAAGGTTCGGTGATGCGCCCGGAGGTGCCACCGGTGAACCACTGCGCTCGGGCAAAGAAATCCTCCAGGATGAACTGCGCCGCCAGAGTCGCGATCGCCAGGTAGAGGCCCTTCAGTCGCGCCGCCGGGGTACCGAAGACGAGCCCGACCAAAGCTGTACCGAGACCCGCAAGCGGAATGCAGATGGCCACCGGAAGATGGGTCGCATCATGCAGCCAGGCGGACATAAAGGCGCCGAAGCCGAAGAAGGCGGCATGGCCGATGCTGATCTGGCCGGTGAAGCCGACCAGAATATTCAGGCCCAGCGCGGCAATGCCCATGATGCCGATATTGATCAGCAGGCCAAGCTCGTAGCGTCCACAGACCAGCGGTGTGCAGGCTAACACCAGGATCCCGACCCAGAGCGCTCGGCGGCTGTTGCGCGAGGGGAAGATCGTCATGTCTTCCCGGTAGTTGGCATGATACTCGCCGGCGGGAGGGCTGAGGGCCATGGTTCAGACCCGCTCGATCGCCCGGGTACCGAACAGCCCGTAGGGTTTGATCAGCAGGATCAAGATCAGCGCATAAAAGGGTGCGACAGTATACATGTTGCCCCAATGCAGCCATTCGGCATCAACATACTGCGCCAAATTTTCCAGCACACCGACGATCAACCCGCCAAGTACCGCGCCCACGACACTGTCCAAGCCGCCGAGGATCACCGCAGGGAATACCTTGATGCCGTAGAAGGACAGGGCCGAGGAGACGCCGTTGACGATCCCGACCACAACGCCTGCCACCGCCGAAACCAAGGCAGAGATGGCCCATGACATGGCGAAGACTCGTGGCACCGAAATACCAAGCGATTGTGCCACCTGCTGATCGAAGGCCGTCGCCCGCATCGCCAGCCCGTGCTTCGAGGCGGTAAAAAACCAGGCAAAGCCAAACATGATCAACACCGAGATGCCCAGCGAAAGCAAATAGGCGGTCTGAATCTGCAAACCTAAGATCAGCACCCGGTCGGTCGGAAAAATCGGCGGGAAGGGTTTGGCAAAGACCCCGAAGATCCACTTCATCAACGCCTGGAAGAAAATACCGAGCCCGATCGTCGCCATGATGACGCTGATCACAGGCTCGCCGATCAAGGGCCGCAGCACGACGACCTGCAGGATGATCCCGAACAGCGTCATGAAGGCCAGCGTCATCAGGAAACCGGCCCAGAACGGCAGGTGAAACTCGCTCAGCAGCCACCAGCAGACCCAGGCGCCGACCAGCAAAAACTCGCCTTGGGCAAAGTTTACCACCTGGCTCGCTTTGTAGATCAGCACAAAGCTCATCGCGACCACACCATAAAGCGCGCCGACGATCAGGCCGTTCAGGATCAGTGGCAGCAGCAATGACCAGTCCATCGCGTTACTCCGCCGCCTGGGACAGGTGAGGCACGGTCGAGACGACCCGAAGTGTGGTCCGGATCCGCTGCTTGGTGCCGTCCTGGAAGGTGATCGTGGTATCGACCGGGATCGATGTCTCCCCACGGTAAAGCGCTTCAATGATCTCGCCGTATTTCTGGTTGATGACCCCGCGCCGTACCTTGCGGGTACGGGTCAGCTCGTCGTCATCCGCGTCCAGTTCCTTGTATAACAGCACGAAGTCGCGGATGCGCTGCGGGTCGGGCAGGGTCGCATTCACCTTGGCAACCTCCGCCGCCAGCAGCTCAACCACCTCCGGTCTCGTCGATAGGTCCGTATAGGTGGTGAACGCGATGCGGTTGCGCTCCGCCCATTTGGAGACGATCGGGAAGCGGATGCAGATCATCGCCGCCAGATGCGACCGCCCATCCCCCAGCACCACGGCTTCGGCCACATAGGGCGAGAATTTCAGCTTGTTCTCGATGTATTGTGGGCTGAAGCGCTCCCCGCGGGCGGTCGTCGCCATGTCCTTGATGCGGTCGATCACCACCAGATGACCCTTGGCATCGAAATAGCCAGCATCGCCCGTGTGTAGCCAGCCATCTCGCAGGTCGGGATTCTCCGGCATACCAAAATAGCCAGTGAACATATTGGGATGGCGCGTCACGATCTCGCCCAAGCCGTTCGGGTCGGGATGTTCGATCCGGGTTTCAATCGCCGGATTAAACGCGACCCCCACGGTTTCCTGGTCCACCTCGTCAGCCCGATGCACCGTATAGGCGCCGAGCGTCTCGGTCTGGCCGTAGAGTTGGCGCAGCGGCACCCCCATGGCGCGGAAGAACCGAAAGGTATCGGGGCCCAGCGCGGCGCCGCCAGTGGCCGCCGAGCGGAGATTGGTAAAGCCCAGCCGGTCGCGCAGCGCGCGGAACAGCAGCTGTTCGGCGAGCGGGCTGCGCCGCCCCTGATCGAGCGCCGCGAGACCATACCGCATACCCAATTCATAGGCCCGCCGCTTGAGCGGGGAAGCATCCATCACCTTGGCCCGCACATCGGCGGCGATGGACTCCCAAAGCCGCGGCGCGAACAGCACGAAACTGGGACCGATCTCGCGAAAATCGGCCATCATCGTCTCCGGTTCCTCGACGAAGTTGACCTTCATGCGCGCGAGCAACCCCCAGCCCACTGCGTAAATCTGTTCCATGATCCAGGGCAGCGGCAGGACCGAGACATATTCATCCTGAGGCCCTTTGGGATCGGCCTCAAGATACGCGGCACAATGACGGATCAGCGCCCCGGCGGTCAGCATCGCCAGCTTGGGCCGCGCCGTGGTACCGGACGTCGTACAGAGGATGGCGACATCCTCGCCGCGGGTGGCGGCGACCAGGGCGTCCCAACGTGACGGGTCAGCGGCATCCGCCGCATCACCGCGCGCCAGCAACTCGCTCATCGCCAGCATGCGCGGATCGTCGTATTTCCGGATGCCGCGTGGATCGCAATAGATAATATGCTGCAGGCTTGGCGCACGGTCGCCGATCCCGAGCAGCTTGTCGACCTGCTCCTCATCCTCGGCGATCACCGCCGAGACTCCGGCATACGCCAGAAGATAAGCGACCTCATCGTCGAGCGAATCGCGATAAAGACCGAGGGAACGTGCGCCGATCGCATGCGCTGCAATCTCGCCCATCACCCATTCCGGCCGGTTATCGCCGATCATCCCGACCACATCCGCCGCGCCAAGCCCGAGGCCATGCAGGCCGAGCGCGATCGCCCGCGTGCGGGCCGCATACTCAGCCCAGGTGATGCTGCGCCAGATTCCGAATTTCTTCTCCCGCAGCGCCACCTCCGCGGGATATGCGGCGGCATTGCGCAGCAGCAGTTTCGGCAGGGTATCGGCGTCGGTCATGCCGCCACCTCCGCATTCACCTCATCCCCCTCCCCCAGATAGGCACGGCGGACCTGCGGATCCGCGAGCACTGCTTCGGGTGTCCCATCGGCGATCTTGCGTCCGAAATCCAGCACCATCACCCGATGGGAGATGTCCATAACCACGCTCATGTCGTGCTCGATCATCAGCACAGTCATGCCCCATTCCTCATTGAGGTCGAGGATGAAGCGGGCCATGTCCTCCTTCTCTTCGAGGTTCATGCCCGCCATCGGCTCATCGAGCAGGATCAGTTTCGGCCGCAGCGCGACGGCGCGGGCCAATTCGACCCGTTTGCGCAGGCCGTAAGACAGGGTCCCAGCCGTTGCCTTGCGGACATGCTGGATTTCCAGGAAGTCGATGATTTCCTCGACCTCTCGCCGATGCGCGATCTCCTCGCGCTCGGCCCCGGTGAACCAATAAGGCATGCCGGAGAGAAAGCCGCGCCGGAGCAGGTGGTGACGGCCGACCATGATGTTATCGAGGACCGTCATGTGCCCGAACAGCGCGAGGTTCTGGAAGGTACGACCGAGCCCAATTGCCGCGCGCTTGCGGGTCGGCAGGCGCGTGATATCGGCCCCCTCAAAATGGATTGTCCCCTCCGTCGGCTGGTAACGACCGGAGATGCAATTGACCATGGAGGTCTTGCCGGCACCGTTGGGTCCGATGATCGAGAAGACCTCGCCCCGGCGAACTTCGAAGGTCACCTCGGTCAGCGCCCGCACACCGCCAAAGCGCAGCGAAATACCCTCGACGGCGAGGATCGGTGCCTCAGCGGCCATGAGTAATCGGACTGGGTGGCGCTTGGTGGCTGGCGCGCACGGCCTTCCTCCCGGACGGCCTTGGCTGCCGTCTCTCTAGAAACGAACATAAGTTAGTTTCTGGCTTGACCGCAAGCGAGAAGGCATCAAACGATTCAAGCGAGAGGGACATCGCGAAAGGAACCGCGTTTGCCGCGTACCGCAGGCTCCCGGGGCGCCCGCACCGCGGCGGCGATCCGCCGTGCCGGCTTGAAACTCATTGCCCGGCATGGCTTTGCCGCAATGAATCTGCGCGAACTGGCTGCCGAGGTCGGTATCCAGCCCGGCTCGCTCTACAACCACATCGAGACCAAGCAGGCCCTTCTCTTTGACCTGATCCGCGAGCATCTGGACAGCCTGCTGGCCAGCACCGAGGCCGCGCTATCCGCTGCGCCACCAGACCCCCTCGCGCAGCTCCGCGCTTTCGCCGCGCATCACGTGCTCTACCACCTGGAAAAGCGCCAGGAGGTCTATATCGCCAATTTCGAGCTGCGCGCCCTGGATGCCGCCAATTACGGCCGCATCATCATCCTGCGCCAAGCTTATGAGGCGCGCCTGACCGCGCTATTGGAAGCGGGCGATCAGGCTGGGGAGCTGACGGTCGCTGATCCGCCCGTGACGGCCTTCGCCCTGCTGGCCATGCTGACGGGGGTCTGTACCTGGTACCGCCCTGGCGGGCGGCTTTCGAAGGCGACCTTGGTGGCTTTGCATACCGATCTGGCGCTGAATGGCATCAGGCGCCGCGCAAGCGGATAGCCAATGGCGGATCATCGGTGGCTATGGCATCCAGCCCAAGCGCGTAGCCGGCGGTGATTGTGGCAGCATCGTTGCATCCCCAGGCACTCACACCGCAGCCGGCGGCCCGGAGCGCAGCGATGGCCGCCGCATCCCATTCGCCGATCGGCAGGCCAAGCTCTTCGGCCCCGACGGTGCGCGCCAAGGCAATGGCGCCGAGCGTCCCCATGCCGCGCCACGGCCGTGCTTCCAGCAGCAGCACCCGCCGCCGCCAGCCCCCGATCGCCGAAGCCTGGGCCAAGACCAGCGGCTCGAACGCCATCACCGTCGTTCGCTCGCGCATCGCCAACGCATCCAGCACGGCGCAACACGCAGGGAGGATGGCCGGATAGGGCCGGCCCGCAGCGTCGGATTTCAACTCCAGGCGGAGAACACGACCGGCCTCGCGCACCATCGCCGCGGCCTCTGCCAGGCTCGGTGGCGGCTCGCCGCCGGTTCCCTTCACCCGCAGCCGCCGCAGCGCCTCAGCAGTAAAGCCGTTGAGCGGGCCGCGCGCATCGGTCATGCGATCAAGCGTGGCATCGTGCATTACGAAGGGCACACCATCAGCCGAGAGATGCACGTCGAGTTCGAGCTGTTCCGCTGCTAGCGCCAAGGCATGGCGGAACGCGTCCGCGCTATTTTCCGGCCAAAGGAGGGCGCCACCACGATGGCTCGCGATCTCGGTCAGCCCCATGCCCGCCTCAGCTTGTTCCGCAGGCGGCCACGCGCTTCAGCGCTTGACGCTATCAAGGGACAAGGGCGCGCCCGCGATGTCGGCCGCATATTGCTCATAGCCATTGCCGGAGATCCGGTGTTGCAACTCGCGGAATATCTCGGTCTGCACGGCCCGCCGCCGTTGCAGCAGCAGCACCAGACGCGCCAGGGCTTCCACCATCGCCACCTGGAAGGCGCCGACCAGGACAAAACCCAGCAGGCTGATCGGTGTATTCCAATTTTGGATGACAAAGCTGCCGCGAGGCTCAAAAATAAAGACCCACGCAAAGATCATGCTGGAGCCAACCACGACCAGCCCGCGTTGCCAGCCACATATCAGCGTCGCGGCGGTGACGGCAGGGTAGAAGACCAGAAAGGCCGACTCGTCGAGCCATGGGTCGAGCATCACACGCGATGCCGCACTAACCATGAACAAGGCCGTCGCCACCGCCCAGGCCCGCCAGCCGCGCTGGCGGCGCTCCAGGACCAGGGTCAGAATATACAGCCACGGCATGATGCGGTCCTAACGGGACGAGCCTTGCTCCCGCATGAACTTATAGGCGTGAGCTACCTCTGGAACCAGCCCAGCGCTGCGCCAACTGCCGGGCTGTAGGCACGTTGGCCTGACATAAGCTGAGCGGATTGGGAATCCGAGGGTGCGGCTGTATGGCACTTCGGCAAATGCCCCTATCCCCCAAAGACGCAATCTTCCTCGTCACCTTTCCAGGCCTCGAAGCCGCTCTCGCTGAGGAAGCCGGGAGCAAGGGCTTCCGCCAGCCCCGTGCCGTGCCGGGCGGCGTCACGATCGGCGGCGGATGGCCGGAGGTGTGGCGCGCCAATCTCTGGCTGCGCGGCGCCAGCCGGGTGCTGGTCCGGGTGGGGCGCTTCCCAGCGAGCCACCTGGCAACCCTGGATGACCGAGCCCGTGCCCTGCCCTGGGCCGAACTCCTGCGACCGGAGACGCCATTCCGGGTGGTCGCGGAATGCCATAGCTCGCGCCTTTATCACTCAGGCGCGGTCGCCGAACGGGTTACGCGAGCGATCCATGCGGCGATCGGGGGCCAGGAAGCGGCGGACGGCCTTCGCGTGCTGGTCCGGATGAGCGAGAATATTTGTACCATTAGCCTCGATACGTCAGGCGAATCCCTACATCGGCGCGGCTTCAAGCAGGCGATCGGCCCGGCCCCGTTGCGGGAGACCATGGCGGCGCTCTTTCTTCAGCAATGTGGCTACCGGGGTGAGGAGCCCCTGGTTGATCCCATGTGCGGTGCCGGCACCCTCGTGCTGGAAGCAGCGGACCAGGTTGCGCGCCTCAATCCCGGGCGCGAACGGAGCTTCGCCTTCGAAGGGCTGGTCGGTTTCGATCCGGCCGCTTGGGCGGCAATGCGCGGAGTGCGCCGCGTGCCACGTACCGGCATCCTCTGCACCGGCAGCGATCGCGATGCCGGCGCCGTGGCGATGGCCAAGGCCAATGCGGCCCGGGCCGGCCTGTCCGGTTTCACGACCTTTCAAACCTTGCCGATCAGCGCCGCGGCACCGCCGCCGGGGCCGCCGGGTCTGGTCATGATCAACCCGCCCTATGGCACGCGGCTGGCCGAAGACAGCGATCTGCGCCCGCTCTATCAAACCCTTGGGCGGGTGTTGCGCGACCGTTTCGCCGGTTGGCGGGTCGGCCTTGTCACCAGCGAGCCCAGGTTGGCGGCAGCCACCGCGCTGCCCTTCCTGGCACCGGGACCGCCAGTGCCGCATGGCGGGCTTCGGGTGAACCTCTATCGCACGACGCCCCTGTTGGCATAATCGCCGGATTGGGGAGGAGACCATCATGCCGCTTGCTCGCCGCGCCCTGCTCGGCGCCGCCGCGCTGTGGCCCATGTGCCATCGCGCCCAAGCCCAAGCCTGGCCGGAGAGGCCGCTACGCCTGATCGTCCCCTTCCCGCCCGGCGGGCACATCGACGGCTTTGCCCGGCTGCTGGCCCAGCCCATGGCGGCCCGTCTTGGGCAGCCGGTGGTGGTCGAGAACCGGGCCGGCGCAGGCGGCAGCATCGGCGCAGCAGAAGTGGCACATGCCCGGCCCGATGGGCTGACGCTTCTGATGGGCTCGAATGGCTCGCTGGTCGGCAATGTGCTGACCCAGGCCAATCCCGGCTTCGACCCTTTCCGGCAACTCGCCCCGATCGGACTATGCCTGACCTTGCCCCTGACCTTGGCGGTCAGGGCCGATGACCCGGCACGCAGCATCGAGGACCTGCTCACCCGGTCCCGTGCCGCCCCGGGCAGCGTGACCTGCGGCAGTGCGGGCATCGGCACTTCGAACCATCTGGCGCTGGTGCTGTTCGATGCGGCGACAACGGCAGGCATCTCACATGTGCCCTATCGCGGCACGGGGACAATGCTGCCAGATCTGCTGGCCGGCACCATCACCTGCGTGATGGATCAGCTTGGCACCGCCCTTGCCCTGGCGCGGGATGGTAAGGCGCGGCTGCTTGTGCAGACAGGGGCGCATCGCAGCCCAATCGCGCCGGACATACCCTGTGTCGCCGAACTGGGCTGGGGAGAGGCCGTCTTCCTCACCTGGAACGGCCTGTCGGTCACGGCTGGTACGCCGGCGCCAGTCCAGGCGAGGCTCGCCGCAATCTTAGCAGACTGCCTGGCGGAGCCAGCTCTGGCCCAACGCATGGCGGCGGTGGGCGCTGAGGTGGTCGCGCCGGCGCTGATGACCCCGGCCGGCTTCGGCGAATTCCTGCGCGCGGATCTGCAGCGCACGCGGCGCGCCGTGCTGCTTGCCGGGCTCAAGCCCGAATAGGCGGATTGCCGGCTGGCCAAAGGCCGCCATAGGATCGTCCGACACAAGGATTCCCAGGGAGACAAATGATGGCCAAGGGGCATGTGGTGGTGGGCGTGGTGCGGTGGCCGGGCGGGGCGAACATGTCCTCACCCCCGGGGACGCTGGGCGGCGTATTCCGCATGCCGGTGGGCGGCGGCGCCTGGGAACATGTGACCCGCGGGCTGCCCGAGGAATGCCATGTGCCCTGCGTCAGCGTCGATCCGCATGACCCGGACCGGGTCTTCGTCGGCACGCAGGAAGGCCCCTATGTCAGCACCGATGCTGGGGCCAGCTGGCGGCGGCTGGATTTCCCGCGCCGGGACCTGCAGGTCTGGGCGATCGCGGTTCACCCAAATAACCCGCGCAAGCTCTATGTCGGCACTTCGCCGCTCGGCGTGTTCATCTCGGAAAATGACGGGGCCAGCTGGCGCGAGGCGCCGACGGCGCGCCTGCCGGACGCTGCCGAAATGGGCGCCTTCGTGAACCGTGTCATGCGCTTTGCCTTCAACCCGACCAACCCGGAAGAGATCTTCGCCGCCATGGAAGTGCGCGGCGTCATGCGCTCCAACGACGGCGGGGCAACGTGGGCGGATTGTTCCGCCGATCTGATCGGCTGGGCGGAGCGTGAGGCGAAATTGAAAAGCGCCATCCTGACCAAGCACGAGGCCGAGGGGATGCTCGACGCGCATGCCATCGCTATCAGTCCGGCGGCGCCGACCTCCCCCTTCGTTGCCGTGCGGATGGGACTGTTCCGGTCTGATGACCACGGGGCGCATTGGCAGGATTTGCGGATGCGCGACCAGAGCCCGATCACTTATGGCCGCGACATCCGCCCCTGCCCGCACGACCCGGCGACGCTTTACGCCACGCTCTCGACGGCCGCCTCCGGTGCCACCGGCTCGATGTGGCGTTCGCGCGATGGAGGGGCCGCCTGGCAGCGGATCGACCCCGAATTGACCCCGAACGGCACGATGATGGGCATCGCCCCCTCGGCCCGGGCAACCGAGGTGGTCTATGGCGCGACCCGGCGGGGGGAGGTTTATGGCACGCTTGATGGAGGCCGCCATTGGCACGCCGCGCCGCTGCCCGAGGGTTGCAAGGCCGTCATGACGCTCGCGGTTTGCTGAGACCTGCGCAAGGGGGACACCCCCTCCCCAACCGGGGCTGGGCGCGGCATGATCCGGGCCAAGCGATTCAGGAGGAACCAGAAGGAACATGGGAATGGCGACTGAACTCGACGCAGTGATCATCGGCGCGGGTTTCTCCGGCATGTATCAGCTGCTATGCCTCCGCGACCGGCTGGGGCTGCAGGCCCGGGTGCTGGAACAAGGCGGCGGCGTTGGCGGCACCTGGTACTGGAACCGCTACCCGGGCGCGCGCTGCGATAGCGAGAGCCACTCCTATAACTATACGTTCTCCAAGGAGTTGCTGGCCGAATGGCAGTGGTCTGAGCGCTATCCTGAACAGCCAGAGATCATGCGCTATATGAACTATGTCGCCGACAAGTTCGATTTGAAGCGCGACATCCAGTTCGACACCAAAGTAACCGGGGCGCATTACGATGCGCGGGCCAATCGCTGGGAAGTCGAGACTGCGGCGGGCGAGCGCTTCATCGCCCGCTTCCTGATCACCGCGGTCGGCTGTCTCTCGACCGCGAACGTGCCGAAGATCCCAGGCCTGGAAAGCTTCAAGGGCGAATGGTACCACACCGGTCAATGGCCGCATGACGGGGTGGATTTCTCCGGCAAGCGGGTCGGCCAGATCGGCACCGGTTCCACCGGCATTCAGGCGGTACCGGTGATCGCCGAGCAGGCAGCACACCTCACCGTCTTCCAGCGCACCGCCAATTACAGCGTGCCTGCCCATAACGCCCCGCTTACCGCTGAGTTCCAGTCCTGGCTGAAGGATAATCGGGACGAGGTGACGGCGGTGATGCGCAGCACGCCGAACGGCCACCCGTTCAGGATTTCGGAGCGCAAGGTATTCGACGTCTCGGATGCTGAGCGCGAGCAGATCTTCGAGGAGGCCTGGGGCTATGGCGGGCTGCAATTCCGGGGCGCCTTCCAGGACGTGCTGGTGAACAAATCGGCCAACGACAAGGCGGCTGATTTTATCAAACGCAAGATCCGCACGATCGTTCAGGACCCGGAGAAGGCCCGCATCCTTTCCGATATCGACCATCCCTACGCCGCCAAGCGGCCGCCAATCGATACCTTCTATTTCGAGGCCTTCAACCGCCCGAATGTCGATGTGGTCTATCTGCGCGAGGAGCCGCTGGAGCGGGTCACGCCAAGCGGGATCAAGACCGCCAAGCGGGAAATCCCGCTCGATATCATCGTCTTCGCCACCGGTTTCGACGCGATGACCGGGCCGCTGCTCGCGCTCGACATCAAGGGCCGCGACGGCGTGGCGCTCAAGGACGTCTGGGCCGCCGGGCCGCGCAACTACCTTGGCCTGCAAGTCGCGGGATTCCCGAATCTTTTTACTATCACCGGGCCTGGATCGCCCTCAGTGCTCTGCAACATGCCGGTCTGCATCGAGCAACATGTTGAGTGGATCACCGACTGTATCGGCATTATGCGTGAGAAAGGGCTCGCGCGGACCGAGACCACCGAGGCCGAGATGGACAAGTGGGTGGCGCATGTGAACGAGGCGGCGCACGCGACGCTGCTGCCACAAGCAAGCCA
>Ga0114959_10001857_pt1 | contig 18010 bp, 7 predicted proteins | sample C_130625_EF_Meta_FD_87317 | JGI IMG/M metagenome (GOLD analysis project Ga0114959, IMG submission 87317) | Freshwater microbial communities from Lake Croche, Canada to study carbon cycling - C_130625_EF_MetaG | ecosystem: Environmental > Aquatic > Freshwater > Lake | place: Lake Croche, Canada...
AGCGGGTTTGGAATGGCAGAGCCAAACCAACTAGCCCGTGTATGCGGGCAATCGGGAGAGTAACCCCTATCTGAGCGGCGGAAAGAGCTCCATTCCTTGGATTGGTACCGGTAACGAAACCTAAGGCTTTACATCTAACCGGGCTAACAATAAATCCAAGGAATTAACCGCTTTGCGGTTGGGGGACGATTCGCGCCGAGGCAGCAGCAATTTATAAGAAAACCCAGTGGCCCCCGCGTTTGGGCGCCGCTAGGCGGTTACTTCGTATCCAATCCGGCGCGCAAATCCTCTAGCAATATAGCAATAGAATACACTAAATGTTAAAGTATAGCCTCCTTTGAGTAATTTTTTAAACGAAACCTTTTAAGATCTTAAAACATTTTTTCTTATTTAGGGTTCGCCGGATGGTTTGGAATGGGTTTGGTTACTGTTACTTCGTATCCGGGTATCCAACTAGCCAAACCAACCAGCAACGCGCGGGTTCCGGTTTCAATAGAGGGAGTAGCACATTTAATTTCGGCTTGGTTAGATAGTGGCCGGTTGGATACATTCGGGTTACTATATATGGGGGTTTGGTTTAGCCGGTTAACGTTACCCGGTTGCGTCGGATCGTGCGTATCCCTTCCTTCGGATACGCGCGATCCCGTGGATACGCGCCGCTAAGCGCGGGTAACCTGGAACGGGTACGCGCCGCTAGGCGCGGGTAAGTATAACCGGGAAACCACCTACTAGCTAACCATCATGCAATTATAGAGTATCCATTGCTTGGAATTCAAATTTAATTTCTTTCCAAACTTCACAAGCTGCTGCTAGTTCAGGACTCCATTTGCAAGCTGCACGAATAACATCACCACCTTCACGAGCAAGGTTACGACCTTCGTTACGAGCTTGTACACATGCTTCAAGAGCTACACGGTTAGCAACGGCACCTGGACAGTTCCCCCAAGGGTGACCTAATGTTCCACCACCAAATTGTAAACATGCATCATCACCAAAAATATCAACAAGTGCTGGCATATGCCATACGTGAATACCACCAGAAGCTACTGGCATTACACCTGGAAGACTACACCAATCTTGTGTAAAATAAATACCACGGTTACGATCTTTTTCAACGTAAGGATCACGCATTAAGTCTACAAAACCTAAAGTTACATCACGTTCACCTTCTAATTTCCCTACTACAGTTCCAGAGTGAAGGTGGTCACCACCAGATAAACGAAGTGCTTTTGCTAAAACACGGAAGTGAATACCATGGTTACGTTGACGGTCGATTACGGCGTGCATCGCACGGTGAATATGAAGTAGAAGACCATTGTTACGGCAATAAAATGCTAAACTTGTGTTTGAAGTGAATCCACCAGTTAAATAGTCATGCATAATAATTGGTACACCTAAATCTTTTGCAAATTCAGCACGACGAAGCATTTCTTCACTTGTTCCAGCTGTTACGTTTAAATAATGGCCTTTAATTTCACCAGTTTCAGCTTGTGATTTATAAATGGCTTCAGCAACAAAAAGGAAACGATCTCTCCAACGCATAAATGATTGTGAAGTTACATTTTCGTCATCTTTTGTAAAATCTAGACCACCACGTAAACATTCATATACTGCACGACCATAATTTTTTGCAGAAAGACCTAATTTTGGTTTAATAGTACAACCTAAAAGAGCACGACCGTATTTGTTTAATTTATCACGTTCTACTTGAATCCCGTGAGGTGCACCTTGGAATGTTTTGCAATATGCAGGTGGAATACGTAAATCTTCTAAACGTAAAGCACGTAATGCTTTAAATCCAAATACGTTTCCTACAATTGATGTAAAAAGGTTTGTTACTGAACCTTCTTCAAAAAGATCAATTGGATAAGCAACATATGCAATATATTGATTGTCTTCTCCAGCAACTGGTTCAAGATCGTAACAACGACCTTTATAACGGTCAAGGCTTGTTAAACCGTCAGTCCATACTGTTGTCCAAGTTCCAGTTGATGATTCTGCAGCAACTGCAGCACCAGCTTCTTCTGGTGGTACACCTGGTTGAGGAGTCATACGGAATGCAGCAAGAATATCAGTTTCTGTTACTTGATAATCAGGTGTATAATACGTTAATCGGTAATCTTTTACCCCAGCTTTAAATCCAGCAGTTGCTTTTGTTTCTGTTTGTGGTGACATGTGTTTCTCCAATGCGAAATAATAAAATTATTGGACCGGATACACGCGATCCCGGTTACCCGCGCCTAGCGGCGCGTATTCGCGGGAACTGGATAACCAACGCGGGGGCTAATCCGTTGTCCGCGGATACGCGCCGCTAGGCGCGGGTAACCGGGATAGATCGGCTTTGCCGCTGTAACCAATCCGATTAATTTTTTGTTATTTCAAAAATTTATAATAAAGTCTACTCGTCATGGGAGGTTACCCGGTTACCCGCGACCCCGCGGATACGAAGTAACCGGGGACCGGCTATCTGTATCAGCTCAGTAACACCCGAGTGCCAGATAGCCCCGAAGCCGTGCAGGCAGGGCTTAATTGGATAGGCAGCGCAAGATCGGATAGGCTTCGCCACTGAAAACCCTGTTACCCGGTTCTTTCGGATCGCGCGTATCCGCTCAATTGGGTTGGCTGATTGGTTACCGCTTCGCAATAAGGAACGGGTAGGTAACCGACAATTCCTCCGGATCGTTTGGTTACTCGCCGGATTGGTTACGAAGTAACCAAACGCGCGGGTATCCAACCAGGAACGCGCGGACCATCAATTCATCGAATTATTTACCGCGAAGCAGTGTTAAATAAATCCCATTAGCCGCCGGGTTGCTAGATACGAAGTAACCGGGGAAGGCAAAATGACAAAGTAAAAAATAGAATCATAAAAAACCATGAAATCCAATATACAAAATTTTCTGCTGTTTGATATCGAATAAAGAAACCAATTTTTTTAAATTCAATTGCTAAACCACCAAAATATTTTGTTTGTTGAGGATTTAAAAAAAGGGCAACGATTACAGAAAAAAAAGCATACAAGTATATAATTATTTTTGATTTCAAAAAGTCTCCCATGGTAGAGTTGCGGCCGTTTTAAGTTCAAGCTATTTTTTATTGTAGAACCTAGAATCGATCGTTAAGCCTCGCGTTTGGTTACTCGCCGGATTGGTTACCCGATTCCTAGTCCGCGCGTTCCTGGTTGGATACCCGCGCGTTGGTTACTACGTATCCATCCGGCGAGTAACCAAACGATCCGGCGGGTTACCCGCGCCTAGCGGCGGTTGGTACGGCTAGTTGGATACCCGCGCCTAGCGGCGAGTAACCAAACCCGTTCCAAACTACCCAAACGATCGCGAGTAACCCGCCGCTAGGCGCGGACGCGCGGGTATCCAATCCGGTGTGGAATTTGAATGCAGCGGGGCTACGTTGCACTGAGATTCATCGGTTACCGGATTCGTAGAAAGGGTAGTTGACCGCGAGTTACAGGATTTATGTTTCTATGAATCCTAGGGGCCCGGGGCTTCGCCCTGCCCACCGTCTATCCGGGCAATCCAGTAACTCAATTATTTGGGTTTTTTTTATTGTATAGTATCAAATATAAAAAAGCAAGTTATACTAGATCAAGGTTCGAATAAATTAATTTTGATAATAGATTTTATGGGGTGCTAACTCAATGGTAGAGGTGCGATCTGATCTATAGCAAGATAGGTTCTAATTCTTTTATAGAAAAAACCTTTTTTGAATAAAACTTATAACTTATAAGGGTGAAATTCCCTTCACCTATCTGTCAAGGTTGAAAACAAAATCTATTTTGTTCAAAAATATTAATATAGAATGGCTTGGAATTGATTTGGCTGATTGGATAGTCCCCGGATTACCCGATTCCGATCGCGCGTATCCGTCGGTTGGGTAGGGGTTGGATTGCGGTTGGTTACTCAGTTACGAAGTATACCGGCGGGTCGTTTGCCCGGTTACCCGGTCCCCGGTTACTTTGTATCCGCGGGATCGCGGGATATTGCGTAACTCTATCTAACAATACGGCGCGCAACCAGTCAATCCGATTCTGTTATCCTGCATGTATCCAAGCACTATCCAACTGGTGACGAATCCGGGACGATAAAGACACAATTACACGCAAAACTTTTTAATAAAAATTTGCAAAAAAGCTAGGTTTTGTAAAAAAAAAATGGATTATCTGCAAGGAAAACTTATAAAATAAAACGATTTTCTGATCATTTTATGAATAACAGGGTTAATAGGTTTGGATTAGAGAGCCAATTCCCGTTACTTCGTATCCGCTCGCGCCGGTTCGTTTGCCCGGTTACTCGCGATCCCGCGGATACAAAGTAACCGGGGACCGGGTATCCGCAACACGGATCGCGCGGGATCCGGCGAGGAAACAAGCGGTCCATGGTTACTTTTTATCCTACCCAACTCTGGGCTTCGCCTCAAATTTTTTAATTACTTTTATAGACTCTACCTATAAAAGATGACATTTAAAAAAATGTTACCCGCGCGTTCGTTTGCTGGACCGCTTGAACGGATTGGCCCGCTCGTTCCCGGTTACCCGGTTCCTTGTTGGTTACCTGTTGCGAAGCAAACTATCCAAACGATCGCGCGTATCCGCGAAGCCTTTTTCAAAAAAATGCTATATCGTAAAATAAGAATCCATATATTGTCACATAAGTTATAGGAACAGATAAATTTTTATGAAATAAAGCGCCCGCGCGATCCCGCGCCTAGCGACGGGGACCGGCGGGAGGGTGTTCGCTAGTGGGTTTGCTCCCTGGATTGCAAAAGCGTGGGCAACTGCGATACAAAATAACCGGGCAACCCCATAGGCGCGAAGCGCCCCCTGCCAGACGGTTTGGCTTCGCCAATCCGTTCAGGTTAGATAGTTGCTAGTTGGAGAATTCGTGTTTTCGAAGGTTCAGCGAAATTAGATTTGGGTTCCTTGAGTTTCAGGATAGACGGCGGGCAATTCCCGCCGCTAGTCGCGGAAAACTCTCTAGAATTCATGGAAATATCTATCTCAGTAACCAAACAAACACTGAAGTAACTGATTAATCGGAATCCCAAAGCATTCAACTATCTAATCAATCAACGGAGCGCTTCACGTCTATTTTTTCATAAAAAAAGGATGTTAAAAAAAGCAAAAGCCTACTCGTAATAAGTTAGGATAATGATAAAGTATTTGGAAGCGGGCAGTTGACTATTGAATAGTATAGAGATTGCTTGAGCCGAAGCCCTACAAGCGCTCGAAAGAGTTACAGGATTGATGTTTTTATGAATCCTGAAACGTATACCATGTATCCAATCGAATCTCCAACCCTACAAAGGAGGCTCTAAACTGGGGTGTCTCCTTTTATCATAAAGCTAACTTTTAACTAAAATTTAAATCGTAAGAAATTATTTACTTAATTAAATTTTAAGGAGCCGTGTGAAGGGTAACCATCATGCACGGTTTTGAAGTCCAGTTTGTCAGATTGCCTGATGGTGGATTGATAAATTCAATTCTCTATAGGTGTGAAATGACTTCTGAGATTAACTACTCGGCTTTTAACCGAATAGTTCTGGGTTCGAGTCCCAGGCATCCCAAAATATTAATAGATTGATCGCTTGTTTCGATTGCTCGGATACGAAGTAACTACAAACCGGCTACTGTTTATCAGCTCAGGAAATCAACTGACTAGAACCGGTTACCCGCGCCTAGCGGCGCGTATCCGCGGGATCGCGGTCCGGTCTATACAAAGTAATCATTTTATTTCAAACAAATAAGTAGTTTCGGTTTGATGGAAGATAATCCGGAAGCAAGTAATTCGTAGAAATTGTAACCCTATAGAGGGTACAGGATTCATAGAAACGTTTATCCTGTAACTCCACTTATAAACCGGTATGATTTCAATTTTTTTATAATGCAATTATAATAAAATCCATCAAGGTACAAAGTTGCCGGGGTAGCTCAGTCGGTAGAGCAAAGGATTGAAAATCCTTGTGTCACCAGTTCGATTCTGGTCGCTGGCATTTGAAATTCAAGAAAAGCTAGAAGTCATATGTATATGACTCGCAGAGGCGAAAACCTTGGGAATCAATATATATTTGGCTTTGTAAGTTAGCTTTTTTGATTTACGGAACCGTGTGCTTTGCAAGTAAGAATTAGGGGAGCCTAGTCTCTTAATCGTTAGTGGGTTTGGATACACACCGGTTCAAGGTTGTCCGGTTACTCGCGATCCGAAGGAACCGGGTATCATCAAACCATGTGCGTCGGATTGCCTGGATTGTATTACGAAGTATCCCGCCGGATCCGAAGGAACGCGCGGGTAACCGCAAATGCGCGGGCACACATGGATAGGAAGTAACGGTTACCAACCAACCCTATCTACTCGAAGCATTGGCAGTTCCTGGTTAATTGAAAAATTTTCATGTAAGTTGGGGGGACATTTGTGAGGATCTAATTTAATGGAAGGGTGTCCGAGTGGTCGATGGTGTTGGTTTTGAAAACCAATGTGGCGCGAGTTACCGTGGGTTCGAATCCCACCCCTTCCGAAAATTTTATATAAGGTAACGTGTTTTTATAAGATCTTTATTTAAATAATCGCCCGGAAGGAATGGGATTCGAACCCATGGGAACATAAAGTTCCGCCGAATTAGCAATTCGGTTCTTTCGACCACTCAGACATCCTTCCACGTATTTAGACTAGTCTTTTTAATGAATATATCGAATCGACTTGTTATATAATGATTCGTGAAGCGAACCAGGTGGGGGGTTTCGAAGTTTGAAATTCCCGCGCGTTGCCCGCGCCTAGCGGCGGGTTGATTTGGAGACGGTTTGGAGTTGGTTCGGCTTCGCCGTTCCAAACCCAATCCGTTCAATTCCAAACGATCCGGTGAGTAACCAAACGATCGCCTGCTAGAGGGTTTGGATCACCGGATCGTTTGCTTCGCAACAAGGAACCGATACGAGGTAACGGCCAATCCGTTCAAGCGGTCAACCGCGATCGTTTGCCCGGTTACCCGGTTCCTTCGGATCGCGTGTATCCGCAACTAGGAACCGGGCAATCCAGCGAGTAACCAAGATACACGCGATCGTTTGGGTACGCAGTAGCCCGCCGGATCGTTTGGTTACTCGCCGGATGGATACGTAGTAACCAACGCGCGGGTATCCAACCAGGAACGCGCGGACTAGGAACCGGGTAACTTGAGGGTGTTTAGTAACGAAGCCAACCCGATCCTGCCCTACAAGCACTCGCCTCCCCGCCGGATTGGATACCCGGATACGAAGTAACAGTAACCAAACGCGCGGGATCCATATTATATTAATGAATCAGCTAAAGTATTTAAAATTAAATCAATAGATTTTGTAGAATCGTCATTTCCTGGAATAAATAAATCGGTTAATAGCGGGTCACAATTTGTATCTAATATTGTAATTGTACGTATCCCGCTACTTTGTATCGAAGGAAGGCTTACTCCGTTGAGCGGATGCTTTGCAATTTTGGAGGATTGGTTCCCAGTGGCGAAGCCAAGCGGCGAAGCCAAACTATTCCCCGAGCCAATCGGAGCGAAGCGCTCATTTGATTTCGAGTTTGCTTCACTGATATTTTGTAATTTTTGACACTCACGCACTGCATTCATTTCAGAATCTTGACCTACAATTACGACAAGATTTGGAAGATTTTTCATTTCTTTAATACCACCAAAATATGTATTCAATTTTTGATATTGTTTTTTTAATATAGCTTGTTCTTTTTTTGGAAGTTTTAAGTTCAAAGCTTCGCGAGTTTCCGATTGGTTTGTCGCCAGTGGCGAAGCCGACTCAGTGGCGAAGCCAACCGGATCGGATAGAGCGGCTTGAACGCTACGCGTCTCGCTAGTTGGCGTAGCAATCCGGCAGTCCACTTCACCTCGACCTAATACAGATTCATCTAAAGAATTTAATCGATCAATACAAATTTTCATTGTGGACCAATTCGTTAAAAGCCCACCTAACCATCTATGATTTACATAATGTGAACCAGAGATTTTTTTTGCTACTCGCTCAATCGAAGCGCTTGCTTGTTTTTTTGTTCCTACAAAAAGAATAGTTGGTTCTACTGGTTTTACTTTCCAATTTTTTAAAAAAATTGTTGTCTCTTGTAAATAATGAAGGGTTTGAACTAAATCAATAATATGAATCTTGTTTCTTTCACCAAAAATAAATGGAGCCATTCGTGGATTCCATTTCGTTACTCGATGACCAAAATGAACCCCAGCATCAAGTAATTCTTCAATTGTTATCATAAGTATAATGTGTAATGGTTGATTGAGCCCTTGTTGAAGGGCTTCACTGGATCATTTACCCGGTTCCTTGTCCGCGCCTTGCTTCGCATCCGGCGGGATACCCGCGCGGGTAACACAATCCATCCAGCCGTAAAGCGGTCCAGTAACCAAACGATCGTGTACCAGACGGTGTGGCTCGCGATCCCGCGGATACGCGCCGCTAGGCGCGGGTAACCGGGAACCGGGTACGAGGTAACGGCCAATCCGTTCAAGCGGTCAATCGCCGGGTTGGATACGCGCCGGATTGCCCGGATACGAAGTAATCGCAAACGCGCGGGTAACCGGTTACCCGGTTCCTTCAGATCGCGCGTATCCGGGCAATCCGGCGCGCAACCTGGAACGCTTCGGGTCTTCACCCTCCACACCGGCAAAGGAGGTTTGCAAAGCCTTGATTGGATAGGCACGGGTGAAGGGATGGAGGCGAATCCAACCCGACACCGATCCTGAATGCAATCGCTACTCCTACACGTAAGATTCCATGAGCTCCCATTAAGCTACATCAGTGATTTGGAAGTCATATAAATATAATTTTTTGTAGTTTTCAAGCGGGAAAAATTGGTTGGGATTGTAGAATTTGGGCTTATTGGCGGGATGAAGTTATTGAGTAGGAAACCTTACAGAGGATTGAGCGCTGAAACGCTGGATTTCTTGACAGACGGTTCGGCTCACCGGTTCCTGTTGCGAATAGTCCTCTCTGCACCTGTAACTCTTTCTACAAATCCTACCCTATGCACGATCGTTTGGAACCGCGAAGCCAAACCAAGCAATCAAGAAACCGGTCAACCAGTAATCTTTATCGGGAAGCAAAGCCTCTAGCTTTCCGAACGTAACCTAAATGCCTTGGTTGGATGAACCGCTTCGCGGCAAGATTGCCCGCGCGATCCCGCGCCTAGCGGCGGGAACTGGCGCGCAAACTCGAGGTTATCAAACTTTGCTCGATACCGAACCCGATCGGACCGATACGAAGTAGCAGTCCCGGGGCTTCGCCCTGCCCTGCCTATCCTGAATGCAATGCGCGTGCAAAGCCCCTTGACTCTTTGGGGGTAGCCCTCCCGAAATTTCATTGGTTACTCGCCCGCGCGTTCCTGGTTGGATACCCGCGCCTAGCGGCGAGTAACCAAACGATCCGGCGGGATGGATTGTGTTACCCGCGCCTAGCGGCGGTATCCCGCGATCGTTTGCTTCGCAACTAGGAACCGGGTAACCAACGCGCGGGTTCGTCATTCCAAATCCTCCATACCGGGCAAGAAATAAATCCATAGCTACTCGACAGGAAATCTGCTTTGTCAATACATTTCCTTGATTTTTTTATCACATGAAAGTTATTTTATTGTATTTTTTTTTAATTGCAATTCACAAGTAAGTAATTTATTATGGTTGCTTCGCATCCGGGGGGATAGATCGGCTAGTTGGATTGTGTTACCCGCGCCTAGCGGCGGTATCCCGCGATCGTTTGCTTCGCAACTAGGAACCGGGTAACCAAACCCGCTGTAAGTCCCGCCCGGGCGTTGCTGGTTGGTTTGGCTAGTTGCGAAGCAAACCCATTCCAAACCATCCGGCGAGTAACCAATCTTATTTCTTCACTTTCGAAGCCCAAAATTTTATTGCTGAATTTTTCTTTTTCTTTTATTATTTATGTACATGAACAATTGACTGGATATCTAGTAACTAAGTATTTGGGGTTTCGCCAAGTGGTACGGCAGCGGGTTTTGATCCCGCCATTCGGAGGTTCGAATCCTTCAGCCCCAGGGTAATTTTTATTGTCATTTGATGCCTTTTTAGCTCAGAGGTAGAGCATCGTATTTGTAATGCGACGGTCGTCGGTTCGATTCCGACAAAAGGCTTGTTAATGCTCTTGAATTGTTTCTATGAACCAATCCTGCCCTACTAATAACAGAAGAGGGTGAGTGGTCGGATTACCCGGTTACTGTTACTTCTTATCTAATCCGGCGCGCGACCAAGGCACGCCGGTTTCGTGTCCGCGCGTTGGTTACTGTTACTTCGTATCCGGGTATCCATCCGGCGGGATAGTGTTACGAAGTATCCCGCGATCCAAAGGAACCGGGTAACCAAACACGCGCGGACAATTCGGCGGGCAGTCAATTATAGCCTACAAGCAGTCGTTTCTACCAATTCTAGCCTGGAAACGAAGTAGTTCCATCCTTTCATCCGTCGTTTGATTGTCAAAAGGATCCTTTTACCAAAATAAAATATTTACTAGAAAAGATTGAAGGTAGGATGAGAAGTCTCGCCTCCACCAAACCGGAATTGTCAGACGCGTAGCGTTCCAGCCTTCCGAATGCTAAGCCGGACTGGATATTACGCAACAACGTATTGGCCGTTACTTCGTATTCGTTCCTGGTTACCCGGTTCCTTGCTGGTTACTCGCGATCGTTTGGATACGCAGTAACCCGCCGCTAGGCGCGGACTAGGAACCGGGTATCCCGCCGGATGGTTTGCTTCGCAACCAGCAACGCGCGGACACGGAACCGGGTAACCGCCAATCCAACGGCCTGATGCCCGCCGGATTGCTAGATACGAAGTAACCGGGCAACCCGGTAACCGAGCAAACGATCCGGCGAACAAACTAAACCTCAGTAACCAACTGCCAGAAAGGATTGGTTACCGTTACCCGGTTCCTAGTTGGTTTGGCTCGCCGGTTTGTTTGCCCTGCGCGTTTGCGTAGCAATCCGGTGGGTTACTCACGATCTTTTGGATAGTGTTACCCGCGCCTAGCGGCGGTATCCCGCGATCCAAAGGAACCGGGTAACCAACTAGGAACCGGGTATCCGCAAGACGGATGATTCGAAGAAACCCGCCGAATTGGATACCCGCGCGTTGCTGGTTGGATACCCGCGCCTAGCGGCGAGTAACCAAACCATCCGGCGAGTAACCGCAAACGCGCGGGGCAAACGGTCCGCCGCGTATCCAAACGGTCTCACATATCTTCAATCTTTCAATTCAATTCTTTAAAAATTATGGCACGTGAAAAATTTGAGCGAACAAAACCACATGTAAATATTGGTACAATTGGACATGTAGACCATGGCAAAACAACGTTAACTGCTGCTATTACAATGACATTAGCTGTTGGTGGAGGCTCTATTGGTAAAAAATATGATGATATTGACTCCTCACCGGAAGAACGGGCACGTGGAATTACTATCAACACATGTCACGTAGAATATGAAACAGCGACACGCCATTACGCGCACGTTGATTGTCCTGGACATGCCGACTATGTCAAAAATATGATTACAGGCGCAGCCCAAATGGACGGCGCAATTCTCGTTGTTTCTGGTGCAGATGGGCCAATGCCTCAAACAAAAGAACATATTCTTCTAGCAAAACAAGTTGGTGTACCAAATATTGTTGTTTTTTTAAATAAAGAAGATCAAGTTGATGATAGTGAACTTTTAGAACTTGTGGATATGGAAGTTCGTGAAACACTAAACAATTACGAATTTCCAGGAGATGATATTCCAATTGTGCCTGGTTCAGCATTACTTGCACTTGAAGCATTAAGTGAAAATCCGGAAATTGTTCGTGGAGACAATAAATGGGTGGATAAAATTTATAGTTTAATGGATGCTGTTGATTCATATATTCCAACTCCAGCGCGTGAAACTGATAAAGCGTTTTTAATGGCGGTAGAAGATGTTTTTTCGATTACTGGTCGTGGTACTGTAGCAACTGGGCGTGTGGAACGTGGAGAAGTGAAAGTTGGTGATACAGTGGAACTTGTAGGATTAGCACCAACACGCTCAACAACAGTAACGGGGCTTGAAATGTTCCAAAAAACTCTTGATTCGAGCCAAGCTGGAGATAACGTAGGAATTTTACTTCGTGGGATTCAAAAAAATGATATTGAGCGTGGAATGGTGTTAAGTGCTCCAGGTTCAATTACACCACATTCAAAATTTGAAGGTCAAGTATATATTTTATCAAAAGAAGAAGGTGGACGCCATACCCCGTTTTTTCCGGGATACAGACCACAATTTTTTATTCGAACAACTGATTGTACTGGAAAAATTGAATCTTTTAAAGCAGATGATGGGAGTGAAGCTTCCATGGTATTACCAGGAGATCGAATTAAAATGGTTGTAGAACTTATTTCCAAAGTAGCTTTAGAAAAAGGAATGCGTTTTGCCATTCGCGAAGGTGGACGTACTGTAGGTGCTGGGGTTATTTCGAAAATTATTGAATAGAACGGTGTGGCTCGCAGGTTCGTTTACCCCGCGCGTTTGGTTACTTGTTGGTACGGGTTTGCTTCGCAACTAGCCGTACCAACAAGTAACCAACTGGGGACCGGGTATCCGCAACAGTTGCCCGGTTACCCGGTTTCCGATTACCCGGATACGAAGTAACCGTATCCGCGGGATTGCGGGATACTCGCGATCGTTTTCCCGGTTACCCGCGCCTAGCGGCGTGTATCCGCAACTAGGAACCGAGTAACTCAATCTCGCCGCTAAGCGGTTACCCGCGCCTAGCGTCGCGTATCCAACCCGGTTGTAGGCCTTCGACTCAAGTTACCCGTTTACAGGATTCATAGAAACTTGTGTGGTTACTGGACCGCTGAAACGGTTTGGGGTTGGTTCGGCATCGAGCAAAGCTCGAACCCGATTCCAAACCCAATCCGTCTGGCTGGATACACGCGATCCCGCGGATACGGTTACTTCGTATCCGGGTAACCGGGGAACAGGGCAACGGATACGAGGTAACGGGAACCGGATAACAGCCTCTCCCTAAATAAATTTATTTTTTTAATTATCGCGAAGCGATTTAGGTATAAAAAAGCTATAATATGTATAGGCCTTAGTGGCGGAATGGTATACGCGGCTGATTTAGGATCAGTTGCCACAAGCGTGGAGGTTCGAATCCTCTCTAAGGCAAGGTAGTGTTAATCGGTGCAAAATGACCAGTATTAGGTTAGTAGGGCGGCCTAAAAATCCCGCAGTCGCTGGGTTGGTAGATTGAGTTACCCGGTTCCTTCGGATCGCGCGTATCCAAGTAACCCGGCAATCGGGTATGAATGCTGGAGGGTTTGGACACCCGGTTACCGGTTACTCGGATACGAAGTAACCGTATCCGCGGGATCGCGAGTAACTAACTAGCCCTCTCTACCCAGAGCGCTTTGTGCTTAACAAGCAATTGGATAGACTCGACTGAGCTGATCCTGTCAGGCGTTCGCTAAATGCCAAGTGCTCCACCTACTCAAAGCCCACACTGGGGGAAATTTGTCAAACCGGGCACTCCAAAACGAACATATTGTAAATTATTATTATTTTCGGAATGTAGCGCAGCTTGGTAGCGCATATCGTTTGGGACGATGGGGTCAAGAGTTCGAATCTCTTCATTCCGATATCAAGGTAAAGTATTACATTCAGAATACTCTGTACCGAAGCCGATCAACAGCCCAATTATTTAGATTGGTTGGAAAAAAGGTCCGTTAGTTACCCGCCCGCAAACGCGCGGGGCAGTCCGGTGGGCAAATCCCTAGCCAACCAGCTAGCAAACGCGCGGGCAACAACGGAGTAGCTGTTACTTCGTATCCGGAGAGGTTCGCACCTAGGATTCGTAGAAAGTTCTATCCGGCGAGCCAAACCGTCTGTCTGTATCCATTCAAACCCTCCATTGCTCAACTAACCCATTAGCGAAACGCGAGCGCTTGTTTGCTTACTGTAGCGCTTTGCACTTGTCCAAGTGGTGTCCAATCTGGCGACTTTTTTCCTACGAATCCTTAAACTCGCGAAGTCATAAACCCGATACTGCGTAATCACGCATCTAAAAACTGGCTAACCTACTACGTTCGAGGCTTCAGCTACGATCTTGCCACCTACTCTCGCATTCAGTCCGACGAGCAAATAAACCGCCGGATTGCCCCGGGCGTTTGCGGTTACTTCGTATCCGGGCAATGCGGCGGGATACACGTTCCAGGATTCATAGAAACATGAATCCTAGGGGCCCGGGGCTTTGCCCTGCCCGCCCGCAAACGCGCGGGTAACGTAAGACAAAGTAACCCGTGCGTTGCTGGTTGCGAAGCAACCCATCCGGCGAACCAAACACCGCAGTTGCGACCCCCTAGGAAACGAAACTGAAATGAAACCGGGCTTATCGTCTAAGGGATAAGACAGAAATCTTCTAAGTTTCTAATCTAGGTTCGAGTCCTAGTGAGCTCATATAACGGAAACAATAGATTGATCTTTAAAATCATTTTTTTATTGTGTATCAGTTGCTCGCATGATGGTCTGCATCTTTTAATTTTGGAAATATTTTATAATTGAGTTATTTTGCGTGAGTGAGGTGACCCCAGAACGGATTGGCCGTTACCCGGTTCCTAGTTGGATTGTGTTACCCGCGCCTAGCGGCGGTATCCCGCGATCGTTTGCTTCGCAACTAGGAACCGGGTAACCGAACGATCGCGCGTATCCGTTCCTTCGGATGCAGCGAGCAAACCGTCTGGCAGAGCGGGTGTTTGCCCGGTTACTTCGTATCAGCAAACGCGGGGGTAACTCATCTAGCAATCCGGCGCGCAACAAGAAACGGATACGAAGTAACTGTACCCAGGGCAGGGTGAAGCTCCGATTCTCTATCCAGCGCTCAATTCCTTGGATTGGCCAATGGATTCTCCTCGCGTTTACTCATCGGTTGGCTAGAGGTTTGCCCGCCGGATTGGGTACCCGCGCGTTGCTTCGCATCCGGCGAGTAACCGCCTAGCGACGAGATTGAGTTACTCGGTTCCTAGTTGCGGATACACGCCGCTAGGCGCGGGTAACCGGGAAAACGATCGCAAGTATCCCGCGATTCCGCGGATACGGTTACTTCGTATCCGGGTAACCGGGAACCGGTTAACCAAACAAGCACTTAATTATTGTTACTCGAGTGCTTGTTTGGTTACACATCGAATCCAAACAAATTAACGGGTAACCGCCAATCGAACTGGCGATAAACCAACGCGCCGCCGCTCAGTAACTTAATTTAATCTTGTCGGTTACAGGATTGATAGTGGGCTTCGCCCCTAGGTTTCAGCGGCGAAGCCGGTTTATCATGAATCCTAGGGGATTTCCCGCGGATACGAAGTAACCGGGAACTGCCCACCGTCTATCCATTAATTACATCTTGTATTTTTATTTTAGTAAACTAAAATAAAGTAACCCATTTTTCGATAATTTATATTTTTTTTTATTGTGTCAGGGTGAAAATAAGCAGCACTACAAAAAATATTTGATCTGAGAATATGGGCCAGATTTCCTCCTTAAGTTACTGAGTTTGAATACTGGAGGGCGAGGGTTGTTGGTTACTCTGATAGTTTGTAACCCGCGCGTTTGGTTACTGTTACTTCGTATCCGGGTATCCAATCCGGCGGGATACTTCATAACTGAATACAGATACAAAATAACTCACCCCGTTCGTTAATCGATAAATAATAAACTGTAGGACCTACCAGTTTAAAGATCTATATTTAAGTAATAGGGGTGGTATCTCACAACAATAATTTAGCGAATTCGTTGATACTTAAGTTTCTACGAATACTACTATACCCTCGCTATCGCCTCAATCCTGAATCTAATATGGTTATGCGACCTACCCAATTGCCCGCGTGATCGTTTGGTTACCCGGATACGAAGTAACCGTATCCGCGGGATCGCGGGATACTTCGTAACACAATCCAACCAGGGACTGGCGGTAAAACAAAAAAATATATTCTGGGGTTAGACGGAATCGAACCGCCGACAATCTCGGTGTAAACGAGTTACTCTACCAGCTGAGCTATAACCCCGTATTAAAAATAAGAAATTATTCGCATGATTACTAGGAAAACCTATGTGGCTTTTTCATTTAAGGTCAGGATAGGGTTAAGTTTCTGAGTGCCCGCGTGTTGGTTTGTCATCGGTTGGATACAACGCATTGGCGTGCGTTGGCTTGATACAGATACACATGATAGTTTGCCCGATTACTTTGTATCCGCAACTAGGAACCCGGTAGCCGGGTAACCTCCAATTCAGCACCTATCCAACCCCTACCCTGAAACTTAGTAGCCAGAACCAATCTTACCTCTAATTAAAAAATGAAGTAATTAACTGCTTTTCAGCGATTTTATTGATTATATTATATCAAAATTAAAGGCTTTAGCCTATTTTTTATTTGATGTTTGGATGCGAGGCCTTGGTTGACTGGATACATTCAGGATCGGTATCGGGTTGCCCACGCGATCGTTTGGTTACCCGTGCGTCCGCGCGTTCCTTCGGATCCGGCGGGTTACTCGCGATCCCGCGGATACGCGCGATCCGAAGGAACCGGGTAACCGGGTAACAAGAAACCGGATGCAAATGGCGATCCTCCAAAACAGCCAAAACACTTTCAATCTTTCAATTGAATAAAGTTAAGTCGATCTCTAGCCCAGTTAAATACATTGATTTTTTGGCTCAGACGGGGTTTGAACCTGTGACCTTGGGCTTATGAATCCCCTGCTCTACCACTGAGCTACTGAGCCTCTAAAATATAAAGTCGATAGTATCTATTATTTTAGATAATAATTTAAGTTTTTAAATAACTAATTATTTGTTATATAATGCCCGCGCGATCGTTTGGTTACCCGCTCGTTTTCGGATACCCGCAGGCCGGGGAGGGACGGATACATAGTAACTACCTCTCGAGAGCTTGTAGGGCAGTTGCTCACCCGCGCGTTTCCGCGCCGGATTGCGAGATACGAAGTAACCGGGCAAACGATCGCGCGGGCAATCCGGCGGTTGGTTCGGCTGCGCCGTTCCACACTATCCCGCCGGATCGTTTGGTTACTGGACCGCTTTACGACTGGATCGATTGTGTTACCCGCGCGTTTGCGTAGCAATCCGTCGGTATTCAGCCAGGAACGGATACGAAGTAACGACCTTCAAGTAATCCTTACCCAACCAAGGCTTCATAATAAATCCAAGTAAATCGAGTTACAATGTATCCCAATTTTATCCAATCGTTACTCAAAACTGTCAAACTTAAGTAAAAAAGTGGTTCGGATTCGTATAAGTTGAACACTCATTAAACACTGGAAGTGGTTGATTTTTTTTTCTTTTTTGATAAACTTTGTTATATCAATCCTTTTTTCAATTTTTGAAAAGTGGAGTTGAACTGAGCATTGAACGGTTTGGAGTTGCGGGTACCCGGTTCCTTCGGATCGCAAGTAACCGGGTAAACCCAATCCGTCTAGCAAGTACTTAAGTTGATTAAGTCACAATAGCGCTCATAAATTATCGATTGCTGGTCGTGAATGTGGAAGTTATTTGGGGTCGGTGGATAGTCCCCGGATTGCCCGGTTACCGTTACTTCGTATCCGTTACTTCGGATCCGGCGTGCTTTGGTTAGATTCGGTATCGGTATTGCGTTGATTTGTTACTGAGCAGATACATTCAGGATAGGCAGGGTCGGTTCTCGAGCACTTTCGAGCGCTCGACCGGGTTGCCTGGTAGAGCAGTTGGTTACCCGGTTCCTTGTTGCGGATACAAAGTAACCGGGCGAACGATTGCGTGTATCCCGCCGGATTGACCGGATACGAAGTAACCGGATACGAAATAACCGCAAACGCGCGGACCCTCAAGCCAACTCGATAAGCGTAAAGCGCTCCCTGCCTACCCGAACCATGAATTACTTGGATGGGCCGGATACGCGCCATCGTTTGGTTACTGAGCGCTTCGCGCCAATCCAACTGGGAACC
>Ga0114959_10001859_pt1 | contig 18005 bp, 18 predicted proteins | sample C_130625_EF_Meta_FD_87317 | JGI IMG/M metagenome (GOLD analysis project Ga0114959, IMG submission 87317) | Freshwater microbial communities from Lake Croche, Canada to study carbon cycling - C_130625_EF_MetaG | ecosystem: Environmental > Aquatic > Freshwater > Lake | place: Lake Croche, Canada...
ATTGAATGATAGCAGTTGAATTAGGTTGATGCAACGATCCTCTTGAATGCTCTATGAATACTGGGTTTGTGAGCCTATGTGATAGTGCTTGATACATCTAATGAGCAGACACCTTCTCCGCCATGTAATATTTATAAGTTATTGATAAATAACGACTTTTTTAATCTTCAGCAAATAAAGTTAATTAAGTGCCCGTGTTGGTACCCAACCTATTCTTTAAAGCTTCTGAATTGCTTCTTAGCATTCTTATTTGGCGTTAGCCTTGGGTCTAACTCATGGCCACCCCTTTGAATTTTTTGGCAGGCCCGACCCCACCATACCCCCACCCCCCTAAATTTGATTTGGTTCCATCTGCGTACCTTTACACCTAGATTTGCTCAAACGATTGCCGATTTTTCAGAATATGCGGATGATCTATACGAGCCGGAAGTGAGTACCATAGGATTATTGAAATTATGAGGTTTCGCTATGGTCGCATCAGATGAAAAACTTTTAATGTTAAGAGATCGTCTTAGGGTGTTTGCGGCAGATAGAAACTGGGATCAGTTTCATAACCCAAAGAATCTAGCAATGGCTCTTATTGCTGAAGCTGGTGAGCTTGTCGAGCCTTTCCAGTGGTTGACCGAAGAGCAAAGCAAATGCCTCGATTCAAAGCAACTGTCCCATGTGCGGGATGAGGTTGCAGATGTTTTTATATATCTAGTCAGGCTTGCAGATAAGCTGGGTATTGACTTAATTGAGTCTGCCAATAAAAAAATTGATTTGAATAATGAGAGGTATCCGGTATCCGAGTCTTACGGCAGTGCCGAAAAAACTAAACATAGCAGGTAACCTGTGAACTCAAATCAAAGTATTTTTATTTTTACTGCGGGTGACCCTGCAGCGCGTGCTCATCTGGCTGATTCAATTTCTAAGCCAATCGAACTAAGCCGAGTCTTGGAATCTTTTGAGCCTAAAGATCGAGAACTAGTCAGCCAAATCAATTCAGAACACGGACTATATGCATGGGGCGCAATACCCGGTGTCCAAAATAATCCTAGATGGGGCCAAATTAAAGCTAGGGACTGGATGCTTTGCGTTTTTGACTCAACCTATCATTATGTAGCTCAAGTTACTGCTAAGTTTGAAAACGAAAAATTTGCCAAAGAGGTTTGGGGGGAGAACGAAGAGGGTAAAACATGGCAACTTATGTATTTTTTAACAAAGCCAGTTGCAATTTCCATCAAAACAGCGGAACTAAGTGACTTCTTAAGTAAAAGCTACATGGGCTTCACAAGGATTGGGGCAGCGAAAGTTAGTCTCATCGAAAATGCCTTTGGTTCTATACAAAATTTTATTGAGTCACGAATACTTGCAGAATCTAACTTGCCATCTTTAGATGTACATCCGTTGGACAAAATCACAAAAGAAGACGTAATCCAAGCAATTGAGTTGATTGATTCAGGGCAAATGTTTGGATTTGCACCATCCTCAGATTACGACTTGAATTACAAAGAAAAAAGTTACCCCCCCAAGGCTGCAGTTGGTATTGCAACAATACGTACTCTTGGAAGAGCTATGAGGCCTGATGAGTTTTCATCAGGTGTTGGCAGCAAGAACTTCCGTGTACTTAAAGCCCTAGGATTTGAAATCGTGGAAAAACAGAACAAGGATCAATACTTCTTGATGCGGTCAAACCCCACATCGCCCTACAACGACCAGATTGGGTCCACTTATCACTTTACTAACAATGTTGCTAATTCAAAAAAGCTTCAGGCTGGCGGGCATGTGCTAATTGACTCCAAAACTAAAGAGGGCCTGAGATTGCTAGGTCATGGTCAGTTAGAGCCAGCATTAGCCTCGGAGCAGGAAGAGGGAGTTCGTCACTTTGCTGCAAACTTTTCAAGCTGGACTCATTTTGATCCTGTTCGTGAAATCTCGCCGGAGACAGAGCGTTTAATCCAAGCCCAACCGGGGTACAACGTTCAGCACGCAGTAAGGCCAATTAGCAAGGAGCTTTATATGAAGCTAGTAGCAAATGAAACGGGTGATGGGAAATCGACTTCTGTTGTTACCCCATATGATTTAGATTCAGCACTAAACGAGTTATTGGTCTCCAGAAAAGAATTTGAAGAGATGCTTGAGTCTCTACACAGCAAAAAGAATTTGATTCTTCAAGGACCACCCGGAACTGGCAAATCCTTTGTGGCAAAAAGACTGGCCTATGCCTTGCTCGGCTTTAAAGACGATAGTCGTATCGAGTCTGTTCAATTTCATCAATCATTTTCGTACGAGGATTTCATTCAAGGGTTTAGACCGAAGAAAGATGGAAGTGGTTTTAGTTTAAAAGATGGAGTCTTTTATCGTTTTTGCAAGAAGGCGCTACATGACCCTGATCGGACTTATGTTTTCGTCATTGATGAAATAAATCGAGGGAATCTCAGCAAGATATTTGGCGAAGTCATGTTGTTGATTGAGACAGATAAGCGTGGCCCAAATTGGGAAGTATCACTGACGTATTCAGATGAGTCAGCGAGTAAGTTCTACATACCAGCCAACGTTCATATTCTGGGGATGATGAATACTGCCGATAGATCGCTTGCAATTGTTGACTATGCTCTCAGAAGGCGCTTTGCGTTCAAGGATGTGATGCCCGGTTTTGATAGCGAAAAGTTTGGACCACTTCTCGAATCTAAAGGAGTTGAGCAGCCTGTGATTTCTGCAATTCAATCCAAAATGGCTGCATTAAATAAAGAGATTGAATCTTCAGTTGATTTGGGACGCGGATTCACAATTGGGCATAGTTTCTTTGTGCCGTTTGAAAATGTCACTGACTCAAAGGTTTGGTATGAGCGTGTGATTAAAAATGAAATTGTTCCTTTGCTAAGGGAATACTGGTTTGACAAAAAGCAAAGTGAAGTTGACCAGCATGTTCAGTCCCTGAGTTTGTAATGATCCCAATAAAAAATCTGTTCTTTATACTCTGCTATGCATGGGGCAGGTTGGATGAAGGTGAGCTTGTCAGTGCATCAGTTGATGAGGTCAATACTCCTCAAGACCTGCTCGCACGAATATTGATTAACGGCTCAAATAGGGTACTCAAAGACGGCTTAGATAGGGGCTACCTTGAGTTTGCTGAAGAGTCTTCAAGCCTACGGGGAAAAATTGACTTTTCAACTTCGATCTCGCGATTGCTGTTTGAGCAGGCTAAGGCGGCTACATTTGTCGATGAGTTGTCACACAATATTCTTCTCAATCAGATACTGAAAACTACACTCCTTTCGCTTGCAAATAGTGATCTGGTTGATGCAAAGCTCAGGTCTGAACTCGCAAGATTGGTTCGGAAATTCAACGATGTCGACTTGATTAGATTGACCGCCTCAGTATTCAAGCGCGTACAGATACATCAAAACAATTCGTTTTACGCATTTCTTACTAACGTATGCCAGTTGGTGTATTTGCAAGGCACTCCAAATTCAGCGCAGGGTGGAATTAAAATTCGTGACTTCAGTCGCGATGAAGTCAAGATGCGAAAAGTCTTTCAAGACTTCGTATTAAATTTCTACAAGCTGAATCAGAGGGAATATTCAGTTACATCTGAGCGTCTGACATGGGGTGCTGTTGGCGATGAAGACGCGATGAAGCTCTTGCCGAATATGTATACCGATGTGAGTCTGAGTTCGCCGACTAGGAAAATTATTTTAGACACCAAGTACTACGCAGATGCATTTCAATCAAACTGGGGAAAGCAATCTTTTCATAGTTCGCATTTATACCAATTGAATACGTATCTTGACACAGCGCAAAGAACTTCAAATGAAGTCCGCCGACTTGATGGTGTGTTGCTTTACCCGGCTACAAATGATGAGTTCACCTTTAAGTTTGAGCTAAGAGATCATTCAATTACTGTTGCCGCACTTGATATGCGCCAAAATTCAAGCAGCATATGCACGAGACTCTTAGAGTTATTGAACTAGTGACCTGCTCCCTTCCTTGCGGCACAGCTCAGCAATGCTGTCCTCACCCCTTAGGCCAATGAGAACAATACGTATCTTGTCCTCGGTCGAGTAATGCCGCCTGGTGGCTCTTCTGATGTCTTTGACCACCTGCTCTGCAGTGGCCTTGGGTTGATTAGATTTCAATTTCATCTTCACTCCTTAGGTTGAAAGATGAACCAAAACCCTCCTTTAATCAAGTACCCCTATTTGTCTCACACATGCTGACGTCGGACAGTGTGCTTTGAGAATCGCCATCGTTAAACGAGAAATGCAAATCAACTCTCCTGCTTCATTGTGAAGTTCGATATGCCAGACATGCGTACTTCGACCAATATGGACTGGGCTTGCCTTTGCAGTTACCCAGCCTGTTCTCGCACTGCGAAGATGATTCGCATTGACGTCTAAGCCCACGGAAATATAGCCCTCAGGGCAACTGAAATGAGCACCACAAGAACCAATCGCTTCGGCCAGCAAAATCGATATGCCCCCATGAAGCAACCCATAGGGCTGTCGTGTGCGCTTGTCTACCGATACACGCGCACGAATAAAGTTTTCCCCAACCTCAAGAAATTCAATTCCTGCGTGTTGAACTGCCGTGTCAATGTGCATGTCAGTCAGCTTTTTGACATCAATATGCTTTTTCCAGATATTCATCTATTTGCACCTTTTAATTAGTGGCAACCAGATCATCATGAATCAATTCGAGGCTTATCCAGTTTTTCGAAACCGATCGAACAACTCGAAGAATTCAAAAGTCATGTATCCCCTGCCTTAAGACGATCTTTTGTTGTTAGAAAAATGTCAGCAAAGAAATTCTGAAATGGTAGGCCGCATCGTTCAATGAAATCGTGCCGAGCCGCTTCAACCATCGCAGGCACACCGCATGCATACACATCATGGCCAGACAAGTCAGGAAAATCAGCCATGACTGCTTGGTGAACTAATCCTTGACGTCCTGTCCATTTATCTTCTGAGTGGGTATCAGATAGCACGGGTACATAATGAAATCCAGGGTATTTTTGCGCCCATTCAAATGGGAGTTCATTCATGTAAAGATCTGCTTCTTTTCTCCCACCCCAATATAAGGTGGCCGGTCCCTTGAGTTTGCGACGAACCGCATCCAGAACCATCGACTTGATTGGCGCAAAACCGGTTCCGCTTGCCACGATGATGACAGGACGATCTTCTGAACGTAAGTAAAACCCACCCTTTGGGCCAACCAAAGAAATTGGATCTGCAAGCTTCAAACCTTCAAAAACTGTTGGCGTGAAAAGACCACCCTCCACCAATCTCACATGGAGTTCAATAACCCCATGATCTTGCGGCGCGTTTGCAATTGAAAAGCTACGGCGCTGATTTTTGTGAACAATTAGCTCGACGTATTGACCAGCCCTAAAGCGAAAAGTGGTTCCAATTGGTAGCCCTATGCGCAAGACAGCGACATCGCTGGTCAATCGCTCAATGCTCAAAACATGACCTTCAAATGCTAGGGGGCTGGGCGCAAAGCCCAGCTCCTCTACTGGCGCATCTACCAAAAGGTCGGACTGCGCAGTGCCACAGCACATTAGAAAATATCCCTGCTGGCGCTCCTCCTCGGACAGTGCAGCGCTAGCATAAAAACCATAGTCTACTTCGCCACTACAAAGTCGAGCCTTACAAGTGCCGCAGATGCCATCACGGCAAGAATAGGGCAAGTTGATGCCGCAGCGTTCAGCTGCATCCAGAATAGTTTCTCCGTCGGACGTTTTAAAGAAACGCCCAGAATTTTCAAGACGAACCAGCATAATTTTCTTTTAATTGATGTTCGTTCAAGTTGCCCGAGTCACATTTGAATTCTGATTGGTCGGCTCGAAATACATACCGTCAATCAGGTCGGAAAACTGCTTTTCCATTTCCGCTCGTTTCACCTTTCGAGTCGGCGTCATCTCACCATCGTCATGACTTAGATCTCGAGGAATGATGGCGAATTTTTTTATTGTCTCAACACGAGCCAACTCATTGTTAACCCCTTCGATCTCGATCTCGATCAGTTTGAGTACAAAGCTGTTAGTTGCCATATCACGCAAGGTGGTGTAGCTGATACCTTGACGCTGTAGCAAGTCGCCCACCGCATCGGCATCAAGCTCAATCAACAAAGTCAGGTAATGACGTCTGTCACCAATTACCATTGCTTCACTGATGTATGGACTGGCTTTGATTTTGTTTTCAATCAACTCTGGGGAGATATTTTTACCGCCACTGGTAATCAACACATCCTTCTTTCTACCTATGATGGCCACATAGCCGTTTTTATACAGTTCACACAAGTCACCCGTATGCAGCCAATCATCGGCGTCCATAATTTCAGCCAATTCGTCTTCTTTGCTTCGATAGCCAGAGAATCCAATAGGACCTCTTAAAAGTAACTCACCTTCAGGGGTCTTCATGGCTTCCCAACCCGGCAGAACATGACCAACCGTTCCGCGAACATCATTTCCAGGTAGTGAGGCGCAGGGAATATTGTGCAGCTCGGTCATGCCAAATGCATTCACGATGGGTATGCCTAGCGCCATATAGTACTCAAATAGTTCTGCCGACATAGGCGCAGCACCGCACAGCACATAGCGTGCATGCAGAAGCCCCATGTGCTTGCGCAAATGACGCAACACGATAAAGTGAACTAAAACAAAAATCAACCGCTGAAAAAAAGTCCATTGTGTCGACACAAGTTGAACATCGTTCCAACCGACTGGTACATTGGCGCCTGCTAATTCAAAGGAATTCATGTCCTTTCGTTGTTTCACAACGCGTGCAACTCCAATGTCTAAAGCCCACTGGTAAAGCATTTTCTTCATCCATGTGGATTTACCCATCCGAATGTCCACACCCGTTTTAACTTTTTCTAGAATGCGGGGAACAGCACCAAAAATTGTGGGTTGTATTTCAATAACATCCATCTGCACAGTGTCAATGCTGTCAGCAAAATTCACCACATATCCACACGACAAGTGCAGCGCTATTGTCATAATGCGCTCAAATGCATGAGACAGTGGCAAATATGAAAGCCAAGAATCTTGACGCGTTCCTTTCACCACCGCTTGCAAGGAGCGAGCTCCCTCCACCGGACCTCGTTGCGAACACATTGCACCCTTAGGTAAGCCAGATGTCCCAGAGGTAAACATAATGTCGTATACATCCTCTGGCTTGACTGAAAAGACAAGCGACTCAAACAAAGACCGTTCTTTTTGGTGACGCTTCTCCCCTAATGCCTCGACGTCTTTGTATGACATCACGAGTCCGCCTAGGTGGGATCCAGCTCCGCGCGGATCAAAAACAATGATCTTATCGATTTGCATGCCAGCTGCGTACAACTCAAGGACCTTGTCTAAGTGCTCTTGGTCGCCCGCAATCACAATGCGTGCGCGACTTGCAACCAGAATATGACGCACCTCCTCGGTTGCACTTGTGGGGTATACCGTCGTGACAATACCCCCAGCGCATTGAACGCCTAGATCGCTGTAAAGCCACTCTTGACAATTCTCTGCCTGAATAGCTACGGTGTCTCCACGCTTCAGCCCCAGTTCTACCAAGCCCAAGGTGAAGCGCCTTACATGGTCTAGGTAGCCTGACCAATTAACCTCCTGCCAAATTCCTAAGTGTTTTTCTCGGATGGCAGGCTCTAGCCCATGGTCGAGTGCGTTATTCCATAACTGCTGCGGCAAGGTATCACCTCTGCCACTTTGACTGTAATTCACTAACTTGTGCATGTCATTGTCCTCAGTACTCATTCATGCACCCAAGTAACTCTGAATAACCAATGGATTTTGTCTCACTTCGTCTGGCAGTCCAGAGGCGATTCGGCAGCCAAAACTCATGACCGTCACACGGTCTGAAATATCCATGACCACATCCATCTCATGCTCGACCAAGACGATTGTCATACCCACTTCATCGCGTATATCCAATAGATAGCGTGTAACGTCCTCTTTTTCGTCCAAATTCATGCCAGCCACGGGTTCGTCCAAAAGCAGCAGTTGCGGCTCGGCGGCTAACGCACGGCCAATCTCTACACGTTTTTGCAAACCATACGGTAGGCTGCCGACAAGGGCCTTGCGCACACTTTGCAAATTGAGAAATTCAATGATTTCTTCAACCTTTTGCTGGTGCGCCGACTCATGTTGATAACCAGCACCCCAGTACAAACCACTGGCAAAAAAACCAGATTTCATGAAACGATGACGCCCCACCAAAATGTTTTCCAACACAGTCATGCGGCGAAACAACTCGATGCGCTGAAAGACGCGTGCTACTCCGAAATGTGCGATTTGATCGGGACGAAGCCCGACCAGTGATGAGCCTCCCAACTCAATGGACCCAATAGATGGCTGGTAATACCCACAAATGCAATTGAGTACCGTGCTCTTACCCGCGCCATTGGGACCTACAAGCGCATGGATCTCGCCGCGTTTAACATCAAATGCCATTTTGTCGACTGCCTTTACGCCACCAAATCGAACTGTGATGTCTCGGATGTCCAGCTGTGGCTTACCTAATTCACCAACATCGATGCGTGGCAAAAAAGACAGAACTTCCCCGCGAGATTCCCAATAAGAAGGCAAGTGCCGATCGATGACTTGACTCATGTTTCTGTGCTTTCCATCAAGACAGCCAGCGTTTGCGGCGTTTGTAATGCTTTACTTCACGAAAGTTCTTGCGATTGCCGCCTTCTAAACCCAAGTAAAATTCCTGAATTTCGCGATTTCCACGGAGTTGTTCAGATGCTCCGTCATAAACTACCCGGCCACTTTCCATTACGTAGCCATAAGATGCAATGTCAAGTGCTACACGCGCATTTTGCTCGATGACCAGAATGGCCAGTCCCAAATTCTTGTTAATTTCATTTAAGGCAGAAAAGTTTTCATGAACCAGGATAGGTGAAAGCCCTAAAGTAGGCTCATCTAAGATCAACATTCGTGGCTTGGCAAGCAATGCCTTTGCCATGGACAACATCTGTTGCTCTCCGCCACTGAGATAGCCGCCAAGTTGATGCTCACGTTTCTTCAAGATCGGAAAACGGTCAATGACGCGCGCATATTCATCATCGGGTACTTGTCTGTCGTCTCGGCAGAACTGGCTAAGATGCAAGTTCTCGCGCACCGAGAGTTCCTTGATGACATTGCCTCCTTCAGGTATCTGATACAGACCGCGACGTGCAATATCATGTGGCGCTAAGCCATTAAGATCTTTGCCGTCAAAATGAACTGATCCGTTTTGTATTTCGGCATCGGTAGACTGAAGTAGCCGAGATATGCCACGAACTAGCGATGTTTTTCCGGCGCCGTTAGGACCAAATAGCGCAACCACTTGGTTTGGCGCCACTTTGAGGGAAACACCTTTCACAGCAAAGACAACATCGTGATAGACAACTTCAAGATTGCGCACATCCAACAAAGGCTGAAGTACTTCGGTGGCGTTCGATTTCATAAGTTTGATGTTCATGTGGCGAGATGGGGGAAATATTTTTCAGTGCCCAAATGGCCAAGACCGAAAGTAAGTCATGAGATCACGCCAGTAGCGCACCATCCCCTCTGGTTTGAACATGAGAAAAAGGATGATCACTAAGCCATAGACGGCACCTTCTACAAATGCCCCCTTGGTCTGGACATCAAGTGTAGGGTAAATACGAGAGATAGCATGCACACCTACCCGGACCAACTCGGGCAAGATCGTGATGAAAATGGCGCCAACAATGGAGCCAAATACAGTTCCTAAACCACCTACGATGATGGTCGCAATATAGGCTACAGAGACAGCTAAACTAAAGTTGTCTGGAGATATGAATTGCAAGTAGTAACCTAGCAGACTACCCGCTATGCCACCAAGAAAGGATGACAAAGCAAAAGCGATAAGTTTTGTTCGAAACACTGAGATCCCGGCCATTTCGGCTGCGATATCACTGTCCCGCACGGCCATCATGGCGCGGCCCACCCAAGTTCGCTGCAGATTGGCGACAAAGATGGCACATAAAACTGCAGTCGTTAAGATCAGGAAATAAAAGCCGCGATCAGTGGTGATTGTCCAACTGAAAATTCCAGGTTGTGGCACATGAGTTCCTGCAGAGCCGCCGGTCAGGCTACTGGCTTTGCGAAGAAGAAAGTCCACAATGACATAGAAAGATAGAGTTGCAAGCGCTAGGTACAAGCCCTTAAGACGCAACGATGGCAACGCAATGAGGCAACCCGCCGCTGCCGCAACAGCACCAGAGATTGGGATGACGAGAATAAAGGGTACATCCAGCTTGGCCAAGTAGGCCGTGGTGTAGGCTCCTAGCGCTAAGAACGATGCGTGTGCCAGAGATATCTGGCCAGTGTTGCCAATCAGCAGGTTAAGGCCCAAGGCACCGATGACAGAAATTGCCGCCAAATTCAAGGTATAGACCAAGTAGGACTCAAAGACAAATGGTACGCAAACTAGAACTGCAACCAAAAATAACATCCATATACGTATCCAGAAGTTATGGATACCAGCAATCAACTGTCGATCTTCAAGATAACTCAGTCGGTAGTTTCGGTAAAAATTGAGACTGCTCATACTTTACGAACCTCAGGCGTACCAAATAGCCCATATGGGCGAACCATTAGGATCAGAAGCAAAACAATGTATCCCACGACTTCCTTGCTACCCCCATCAACCAAAGGATCAAGATAGCCGCCAGCCATTGACTCGGCCACGCCAATGATCAAACCGCCCAAGATCACGCCACCTATGCTATCAATACCCCCCAAGATGGCCGCAGGGAAAGCCGATAAACCGCGCGCATCCAAAGAAAGGTCTAGCCCAACAAGCTGAACCATCAGAATTCCAGAGATGGTCGCCATTGCACCGGCTAGGCCCCATGACAATGCAAAGATACGGTGAATTGAAATCCCCGTTAGAGAGGCATGGTCCTGATGAAACGCTACGGCACGCATGGCCACTCCCTGTGAGGAGCGTCGGAAATAAATAACAAATGAAACAATTAAAATTGTTGCTACGATCAGAGTCCATATATAAACACGTGGCACTTGAGCGCCCAGCACCATGATTGAGCCTGGCTCAAACAAAGGAACTGGCGCCTTCGGCTGAGTACCCCAGATCAGACCAACCAGATTGCGAATCAGAGTGCCAAGACCAATCGTGAGCATGATGATTGAGATCACCGACTCACCCACCATGCGTCTAAGGCAATATCTTTCAATAAGCACCCCAACAAGAAACATGCTTAATACTGCCGCTGGGACAGACCACCAAGGTGGTAGTCCCAGCTGCACTTGAAACATATAGAAGAAATAGGCGCCGGCCATAGTGAGATGGCCGTGCGAAAAATTGAACACACCCGTGGCCTTATAAATCAGGACAAAGCCCAAGCCACTGAGCGCGTAACCACTGCCCAGCGCTATTCCCGTCAACATCAGTTGTAAAAAAAACTCCATTCAGATTACCCTGAGTTCAGAACAACCTCGGTGATTACCCCCCGGGGCGAAGGCTAGATTTTGGATCAGTTAGGAGCAACCCAATTACCAATTGGTTCATAGACCTTGCGTTCGACATTGATGCGATACAGTTTGACAGCATTGGAACCCTTGTGACGATCAGGTGAGAAGGTCAGCGGCTGAGTTATGCCTTTGGTATCGAAATCGCGAATCTGGTTGAGGGCATCTCTAACTTTCTCGCTTGTTGGATTTGGGCCTGCGCGGCGAAGAGCCTCCACCAAGACCATCGCATTGACATAGCCCTGAACAAAGTTCGAGTACATGATGTTGCCTAGTTCGGCCTCCGTTACTTTCTCGTACTTCATGACGGCATTGCGCATTGAAACAACGCCTGGTATGGAGGATTCATTCCACTTAGACCAAGGTCCAACACCAATGAATTTCTTCGCTAAGTTGGCACCATTAGACTGGCCCAGGATCAAATCTGGCTCTCGGTCCATTCCCTGAGTAGTGGCGTAGACCATAGCGTCTAGCCCCACCTTATCGGCGTCACGGAGAACAGCAGCAATGTGTGCACCGGCCAGCTGAACAATGACGTATTTCACGCCAGCCTGCTTCAGGGCAAGAGCCTGTGTGGTGGCATCAGTCTCTCTTAGTGACATAACCGCTTTTCCGGCCAGGGGCTTACTATACTTTTGCATGCGAATCTCTGCTGCACGCAAGGCTTCTAGACCATACTGATTATCTGGATAGATAACGCCGATCTTGGGATCCTTGTCAGTCTGGAAGATATGGTCGATAGCAGCAAAGACTGTATCCTGGTAGCTAGCAAAAATATTGAAAAGCCAAGGACTGGTGGGTGATGTAGCAAGCTCTGGAACACCAATTCCCATAAGGGGAATCTTGAGTGTGTCGCCCATTGGTTTGGCGGCAAACAAACCGTCAGTTGTCACCACAATGGCAGCCAAAGCGTTGTCTTGCAGGGCAAATTTGCGCAGAAATCCAACTTCTTTTTGGACATTGCGTTCTGCATTTTCCTGGATTAGCTCGACTTTCTTGCCTCCCACGCCACCTGCATCATTGACTTCGCGCAGGTATATGCTGAAACCCGAGGAATAAGTTTTACCGTGATAGGCTGATGGGCCACTCAGGTCATTAGCAATTGCAAATTTGTGAGTGTCTTGCGCAGACGCTAATCCACTAAACCCCAACGCAATTGTAGCCAGCCAAGCTGCGCTAATACCTAACACTGAAAGTCGACTCTTTATTTTGCTATTTTTCATATTTGTCTCCTAGTTAAGTTACCCAACATAAATGGCCGGTCAAAAAATGCCTGTGTTTTAAACAATTCTTTTCGTTAGAGAAATTTACGATTCGCTTTGTCGTCAGGTATTTCAATACCTAATTTTTCTAAGAGTGGTCGTGTTTCCGCTATATATTGTTGGCGCAACTCTTCGTTGCCTGCCAAACGAATTCCCCAGCGTACGTATTTTTCGCTGAAGGTCGACTCGCTAGTGCCGAACATATCTAAGGCCGCAGGCCACCACTTCTTAATCAACTCATTAGCCTGCATCAAACCTCCAGGCTTGCTACAAAGTTCTGTCAGATTTTGATAACCAAGGGTGGCATGGAATACTTCATCCCGGTGTAGACGAGGCGCCACCGATCGCAATGGCTCATAAGGAACATCACCCCAGTTTTCGCCAATGTACATACCCACACGGTCACCTAGCGCATGGAAGTAGCAAAGGTCGCACCAGGTATCAATTGAAAGATGAAAAAGATACTGCTCAATTGGAAACTCGACCTTGTCTACTCCTAAGCCTTTGAGAATATTGGCTGTGATAACACCGTGCTCTACTTCTTGCATCATCAGTTTGGCCAACAAGCGTTTCCTCTCTGGGTCTGGCGCCAAAGTCATGCATCGCTCCCACAACTTGTTGAGCAATTCGTCGTAGTGGGTATTCGTCGCATTTTCAAGGTGCTTGGACATTACGCGTACAAGCAAGTTGCGCAACTCTGCAGGCAATTCGGGGTCGTTCTCTTTATAAACTCTGTCTAATTGGCGCTCAATAACGGTTTCTGTCATGTTTCTCTCCTTTAACTAATAATAAATAATACGAAGTTTTAATGAACTTACTGACCTGTCCATTGCGGTTTTCTTTTCTCAACAAATGCCAAGGCTCCCTCAGCATGGTCGCTAGTCTTCTTAAGTACACTCTGACCTATTCGCTCAAGGCGACGTCCGGTCTCTAAATCGACATCAGCACATGTGTTGATCACTACCTTTGCCATGCCCAATGCAAGTGGTGCTCTAGCACATAGTTGGCGCGCCATTTCCAAGGCAGCGCTCATTGCTTCTCCAGCATCCACCAATCGTGTCACCAAGCCCAACTCATTAGCGCGCTCAGCACTCATAACGCCTTCGAGCATTACGATTTGCTTGGCCTTTCCAGATCCCACAGCACGAACTAACCTAGAGCAACCCCCAGATCCTGGAATAAGTCCGACGTTTGATTCGGGCAGTCCCATGCGAGCTTTTCGTCCAAGTACTCGGAAATCACAACTGAGCGCCAGCTCCATGCCCCCCCCTGCTGCTACACCCTCAATAGCGGCAATAACCGGAACTTCAACTGATTCGACCAGATCGAAAGCCGCATGAATCTGCCTTGCAATTGCTCTGAAGTTTTTCGTCCCACCTTGAGTCAGGCCTGCCATGCCTCGAACATCTTCACCAGCAGAAAATGACTTTTCATCACCGCGAAAAATGACCACTCGGGCGTCCGAAGTTGCAATTTCGTTCATGACCTGCGCTAGTTCCGCGCGCATCGGTCCGTGCCAAGCATTCATCACTTCTGGGCGATTAAGCCTCAAGACCCAAATGCCCGTCTCAGGCTCGCTGACCCGAATAAATTCGCCTCTTTCTGTTGCAGAATTCATTTTCAATCCTTCAGCGTTAGATTGCCTGAAAGCACTTCCCGATCACCCACTTTGGCGGATAACTTTCCCTGCTCATCGCAAGTCACATGAACCTGGTCTCCTGGAAAAACCGGCGTTTTAAGACGTACTGACAATTTACCAATTGCATCTGTACCATGCTGCGCCAACAAGGCATCAAGCAAGAGTGTGACTGTTAACGGCCCCTGAGCAATCGCGCTTGGAAGGCCAGCTTTTTTGGCAAATTCGTCATCGTAATGAACTGGGTTGAAATCCTGCACAACACCAGAGTACTGAACGATCATTCGACGCGTCACAGTGGCGACTGCTAAATCTATTGTTTTCATTTGAATATCAGTCTAGGTTTAAGCAAGCATTCGCTCTATGAAGGTTGTGGTTTGAACCTGAATTTCCTCGCCATAGGGCGTCACAAATCGTGTCTCAATGATTCCGAACTGCATGCCATTTTTTTCTGAAAAGTCAGCCAATCTCATTTCTACATGTACGGGCTCGTCTGGCACAAATGCACGTTGGAATGTGATTTCGTGACCACCTAACAAAGCGCGGTCAAGGTTCAGCTCCAAGGTTTTAACAAACTGGCTCTCGCCAATCACAGTCGGGCCGAAAAATGGATTTAGCAGTGCAGTCTTGGCGGCGTTGGGTGTACCCAACAGGGCTTCAAGTTCAGCAATCTTGACGGCATGCGCGCGCGTCTCAAGCTTCGCCAAAATTTTGCCCTTGAGTGAACCATTCATAGTGCCTCCCAATTAATACTGACTAGATAGTATGTTAAAAATACAAATCAAGTCAATAAGATTTCCAAAATCAACAGTCGGGGTTTACCCGCGTAAAAGAATATCGGAGGCTGAGTTGCTTAACTAACTAAGAATGTGCGTTTTTTAAGACGCCAGATAGAGCAATGACTCGGCCAGCACGGGCCAGTTCGCGTCCGCTGTGCTCGCCTGAGCGACAATACCATTCCATCATCGCGCCATTGTTGATGGCCATCATGATTCCCGACATAGACTTCACATCCACATCACTTCGAAATTCGCCTTTGATCTTTCCCTGTCGGATAATTTTTTCGATTGCTTTGTAGTACCGTTTATAAATCGCCTTCACTCGCGTTTCGACATCATCATCGGCACCATTAAATTCAAGCAACATTAAGATGAATAACAACATTCTCTCCGCATTTTCTAGACCCATCTGAGACTGACTATTTATAAGCGCCACCAGTTTGTCTTTCATAGAGGGCCCCGCATGTGCCACTCGCGCCGCCATTTTATTGATCATCAGATCTTCTATTTCATCGAAAAGAGCAAATAAAACGGCCGCCTTGTTAGGGAAATAAAAATACACAGCGCCTTTAGTAAGCGAACAAGCTGTCGCAATCTGCTCAACAGTTGTTGATCGATAGCCCTTTCTAATAAAGAGTTGAAGCGCAGAAGTCAAAATGGCCGCAATACTCAAATCTCTTTGCTCGCGTTTTGTTCTGGTTTTAGGACTGACTTTTTTTGAAACTTGAATTGACTGTAAAAGTTCCAAACGACCAACGGCCTTAGGCTCGTTAGCGCGCTTTAACTTGGTGACCATTTGTAATCCTCATAAAATAGAAACTTTTTAGTATGTTAAACCTGCGATGGTCCAATTTAGGATAATTCATAATTTAAAACAGCAACGTGACTTTTAATTTGTGCTTTTTTATTGGTTCTCGATCCAGATTCGAATCAAGGATCAATGGATAAAATATTTACGGAGATGAAGCATGTCAGGTCAAACCAATGGCTCAAGCAAAGATTTAACTGCGTTGAAAAGCAATGTTGACGTAGTGGTTGTGGGTGCGGGGTTTGCAGGCCTTTACATGTTGTATCGCTTGCGCGGTATGGGCCTGCACGTTCAGGTGATTGAGGCGGGCAGTGATGTTGGGGGAACTTGGTTTTGGAACCGCTACCCAGGAGCTCGTTGTGATGTGGAAAGCATGGAGTATTCCTATTCCTTTTCTGAAGATTTGCAACAAGAGTGGAATTGGACAGAGCGTTATGCAACACAGCCAGAAATTCTAAAATACATCAACCATGTGGCCGATCGGTTTGATCTGAAGCGTGATGTTCAGTTCAATGCCCGGGTAAGATCTGCTGTGTTTGACGAGACATCCAGTCAATGGACCGTGACCACCGAAAACGGCGCAGTTGTGAACGCACAATTTTGTGTCTTGGCAACAGGCTGCTTGTCGGCAGCCAAGCCGCCTGAAATTAAAGGACGTGACCTGTTCCAGGGCGCTTCCTATCACACAGGCTTATGGCCTCATGAGCCCGTTGATTTCACAGGCAAAACTGTGGGCGTCATTGGCACAGGCTCTTCAGGCGTACAGACGATTCCTGAGCTTGCAAAGCAAGCGGCCCATTTATTTGTCTTTCAACGAACGCCCACTTTCAGTTTGCCTGCAGGCAATAGGCCATTGAAAGATGTTGAAGTTCAGGAAATTAAGCAAAACTATGTTGACTTAAGAAATCGTGCAAGAGTTAGCCCGACGGGTATGGCAAGTGACCCATTACCCACCCAATCCGCCTTAAAGGTTACACCTCAAGAACGTGAAGTGGCCTACGAATTTAGATGGCAGGCGGGTGGTACATCCTACACACGGACTTACAAAGACATCATGCTGGTGGCTGAATCGAATGAAACTGCGGCAGACTTTGCACGCCGGAAAATTCAATCGCGTGTTTCTGATCCTGTATTGGCAGAAAAACTAACACCCAGAGACATTCACATCGGTACAAAACGATTGTGCTTAGACACGCAATACTTCGAAACTTTCAACAGAGACAATGTATCACTAGTGGACATTCGAAGCACACCCATTCAAGAGATAACCGGAGTTGGGGTTAAGACAAGCGATGCTGAATACAAACTGGATGCACTCATTTTTGCAACCGGATTTGACGCCATGACTGGGGCCATTTTGAACATTGACATTCGAACTTCCAGCGGATTGTCCATGGAAGAAAAGTGGAATGCTGGTCCTTTAACTTATTTGGGGCTAATGACGGCAGGTTTTCCAAATTTATTCATGGTGACAGGACCTGGCAGTCCTTCAGTCTTGAGCAATGTGGTGGTTTCCATTGAGCAGCATGTGGAGTGGATAAGTGACTGTATTCAGCACTTGACTTCAAATTCATATGAGCAGATTGAGGCGACACAGGCCGCTGAAAATAATTGGGTGGCGCATGTCAACCAACTGGCCAATACCACTTTGTTCCTGAATGCCAACTCATGGTACTTGGGTGCCAATGTGCCAGGAAAACCTCGTGTGTTCATGCCCTATGTGGGAGGTGTTGGACGCTACAGAGAGGAGTGCACGGCTGTTGCAAACAATGGTTACACAGGCTTTGACATCAAAAAGTGATTCAGCGCAGGGGTTCCAAGCTCTTCCTATTCATTCAAACGCACCCGCAGGAACTGGCGGAAATAGACCATCGCCGGCGCTTCGGTGCGTCCAGCAAGCGTCACATAAGCAAAGCGCGCCGTGGCTTTCAAGGCAGGTTTCACATGCAGCTCTCTGAGCTTGCCATCTTTAAGCTGATCGCGTGCCGCTGCAATAATTCCCATAAAGATCGCGTCTGTTTGTGCCACAGTG
>Ga0114959_10001860_pt1 | contig 18002 bp, 25 predicted proteins | sample C_130625_EF_Meta_FD_87317 | JGI IMG/M metagenome (GOLD analysis project Ga0114959, IMG submission 87317) | Freshwater microbial communities from Lake Croche, Canada to study carbon cycling - C_130625_EF_MetaG | ecosystem: Environmental > Aquatic > Freshwater > Lake | place: Lake Croche, Canada...
CTGACCTTGCGGTCAAACATACGCATCTCGTTGGCAATGTTTAGTTTGTCACTCATCAGTCTTACTCAATTGATAGATCATTATAGCACGTTCCAGTGCGTCTTGTAAGGTGGGATTGGTTCGCGCCTCACGTCGAATCTCACCCCACAACTTGTTTTCTTGTATGTGTTCAAACAATGGTCTGCCATCGCTTGTTCTTTCATCGTGATCTATTCGATGTCCTGTTATGGGATCATACTCATATCCCACTTCAAATCTTGTGCTGGGGTCGGCGCCCGACTCTCTGGCGTATACTACACCATTGGCACTTTCGTAGATATATGTGGCTCCGGGTTTGAGTTGTCCCATTACCAGGCCTTGTTGTAGTCCACAATCTCACAGTTACGACTGACGTCTTTAACAAAGTACACACAGTCGGGTTCTGGTTCATCGTTCAAGGGAACGGCCAACATTTGACCATTCTTGAGTTTGGGTGCGTACCAGTTGACTTCATGATACACATCTAGTATTTCAATGTCCGGGAAGCTGGGCCTATAACTGCTCAACGGATTGAATTGAAATACTCTAAAACCTCTATCATTGATACTGGTCAATGGTAGCACTTCTAGATCGCCAATGTCGGGTTCTCCGATCAGGATCTGCCAGTCCATGGGCATTTTGATTGTTTGAGTTCCTATACGTAACACCAGAGCCGGCGCATTAAAACTCTCTAAAAAAATCAGCGGAATAAAATGATAGTCTGGGTCTGCTGGATTTGAATTATCAAGTATGGCAAAACGCATGTCATCAACTTCTTCAGGCAGTTGATTAAGGTCATAGTAGTTGTTGTCTAGTGTTAGTATTCGCATAGTGTTATGTTACAGTATTCAGCCTGAAAAGTCAAGCAATTTTCATCCATTCCAATTTCTCTTGTGTGAATGGATAGTTGGCTTCGCGATAAAAAGTTTTGCGTTTGGTTAGATGCCGCTTGGCGAACTTGCAGGTTGAGGTTATGTCCCAGATCTGCACATGATCTTTGTCTTCGGCTTTGCGGATGCCCCGCCCAATGCTCTGTATAACCCTAACAAAGCTCTTTCCAGGTTCCACCAAAACCAAGTTAAAGATCCTAGGTATATTAATGCCCACAGCAGCCACACCATATGTGGCCACAATAATCTTATCAGTGCTGTCCGCAACTTCATCATATTCGTCTTGTCTATCTTTTGCTTTGGTGGCGCCCGATACAAACACAGCACGATCACCCAGTCTCTCTACTAGAGCATGTCCTGCGGCTACCCGATCTACCAAGACCAAGGTGTTGCCTGTTTCATTTACTTTTCTTATGAGTTCGGCCATGGTGTCCAATCTGCCAGACTCTTCCAACAAGTACTTGAGTTCACTTTGATACTCTTTGTACTCCACATGGTCCACCAACTGCACAATATTCACATGACAGTTAGCCAACACACCTTGCTGTTGCAGTTCGTTGGCACTCAAACGACCCACTACAGGACCCAGTCCTACCAGTAGTGCTTGGCTTTCAAACTTTTCTTTGGGTATGGTTCCGGTCAATCCCCAGCGAATTGGCACTCTGGCCATCACGCCTGTGAGCAGGGTTTTGAGTGCATCTGCTTTGGCCATGTGTACTTCGTCCACAATAACACATATCACATCTTCCAGGAACTCGTCAATGGTACAATCGCCCACACCGGCCTTGGTGTTCTTTAACAAGATGTTTAGACTTTGCCAGGTACAGATGGTATGTGTGCGTCCATACTCTTTGCGATCGCCAAAATACACACCCACATCTTGTTGCATGTTGATGTAGTCTTTTTCTGTTTGAGTTACTAGACTCTTGTTGGGCACAATCACAATCGATCTGCCATATGGTGCCACAGCATTTGACAGGGCCGCTGTCATGATGGTCTTGCCTGCACCTGTGGCCACTTCCTGTAGACATTGCGGATTGGCCAAGAAGTTGTTGACAATTTCCACCTGATAATCTCGCATGACAATGGGTTCACCTTCAGCAGGATGTCCTTTGGGCCAGGTCACATGTGCAAATGAGTCCTCACGCACTTGTTCAAATGCAAAAGTGGTTGAGTAGTCACGTTGATCATCTATTTCAATGTCGTAATCAAACTTTTCCAGTATGGGAATGATCTCAGGTAGCAAATTGGTGTAAGTCGATCCGCCCAATTGGAAGTATGCAACCTTGCCATCCCAGCGTCCCAGTCGCACCGCTGGCATGTAACGGGCGGCTGGGTTTTCGTATTTGAAAGCGTTTACCAGTGCTTTGCGCACATCCAAATCCAAGCCTTCTAACTTGATGTTGACTTCATCCCGAATTTGTATTGTGCATCTTTTCATTGTATTATCGCTTGTTGTATCCATTGCCTTGAGGCAATATCAACCATCAATTGGTCACGGTTGCCTGTGTAAATCAAATCTGCAACTGGAAACCTATATGGTTGTGCTTGTGTATTATACACACTTGTGATGCTGTGAGCAAGGAAAAAGTCTCGGTGCAGGTTGATATACTGTTGTATTTTGCCATAACGATCTGAGAGATCTTGATCGTAGAACTGTACATTAAAATCGGCACTGTAATGGCTGAATGGCCGGAATGCATCATTGCCAATGTACTTATCATTGTCGTTGGCCAGGTCCTCAACTGTTTTTCCAATTTCACAATAGTTGAGATATACCGTACCGAACTGTATGCTGGGTTTGCCGTATTGTGCCTGGAGTGCCAGATCCAATTGATATGTTTTGGGCATGCCATACCAAGTGCAAACCACCCTTGGATGTGTGCCTGCGGCCACGCTTTCACATCTATGCACCGCCAAGTTTAATTCTGCCAAGGCTCGCCTAACCGGATCAGGGGCACGATTCCAATAGTCAGAGTTTTGTTGATCCAGCAATCCGTGATAGTGTTCAAATATGTTGTGCAAATAGTTGAGACCGTCTTGTGTGTATTCAAATGGTCTATGTATAATGGTTTCATGTGCGTTGATAGTGGCAATACATTGTTGAATGTACTCTATTGCACGAGTCTGTTCTTGTGCCAGGGTGCCAAATCCATAAAATCTATCTGGATGATCCAGGGGATAACTGCCACGGGCCTGCATACGCTCGACCCATAGTTGTGCCACTGGAGTATTGCGTATTTGAAATCGAAGAGTTAGATCTCCGGTTGAGCCCAAACGGAGCACAAGATACTGAGGCATGATAACAGTATATACTTTCTGTAACAACAAGTCAAAAAAACAGACACCTTTTTAAGGGTGTCTGTTATGAATCCCGGGCCGGAGCCAACCAATGCCCGGGAAAACCTTGGAGAGTTAAACCTTTCGTACTGTGTAGCCTTCAATTCGGTAGTATTCTACTTCTTCAATATCGTTTGTGGTAAACAATAGAAAATCGCCTTCGTAAACTTCGTACATATCAATCTCCAAAAAACAAAATCAAAATTGCTAAAAACACGGACCAGCCAAGGTGTCCTAACATTAACAACATTAAGACACCTATCCAAGCCATATCAGGCACTCTTCATGCAAGTGGTCTCTGCCAGACGCTTCCAGTTCAACACTGACATCTTGCGCAAGTCTGCAATCTTGAGAGCCATACGCAAACTCAATTCACGCAAACGATCTTTGTTAGTGAGCATGAAGTCGATAATGTCGTCTTGCACAGCCTCGTCAAACTCGTAGTCTTGGAACAACACACCGTCTTTGGCAATTTGTTTGATACGCAACAATTTGTCACGCTGTGAGTCCAAGGTCAAGTCCAGATAGTGACAGCGTGATTGCAATGCATCCAAGTGGTCACGCAATTTTTGCGATTTCATTTGATCAAACTTCAAGTTGGTAATAAAGATTACCGAGCCTTTGAATTCGAAACGATCTGGAATGCCTTCACGGCGCAGGGCACTGGATTCACTCAACCATGAAATAGTGCGTTTCTTGCCGGAGTCAAGAGCACCTTTCAGCAAGTTAAGAGCCACGTCATCCAGCAAGATTGAGTCACAGTCGTCAAACACAATAACGCAATTCTCATCGGAGTATTTGTACAGTGTCTGGAACAGGCCAATTGGAGTGGCTGAGCCTTTGACAACCTCGGCACGAAGGCGCTTGCCTGCCAGTTTATCAAAAAGGCATGCCTTTTCAATCTCAGTCTCAACGCCAAAACTTTTGCCAACGCCTGGAGGGCCGCTGACAATCATAGCCCGGATGTCACCGCTCACCGTGGCCTTGGTCATTTCTGTAAGAATGTCAAAACGCTCACGGATACGATCCATGGCTTGTTCGTCGCTTTCTGCGACCAGCACTTGTTTCTCAAAGTGTACGGTGTTGTCTTGTGTCATGCCGTTAGTATACTCTATATCAGCGATGTTGTCTACACTGATACGAATCGTTTCAGGGCAGTTAGGGAAGGTGCCGTTGTTTTTGACTGTGACATAGTTGCCTTTGGCACCTGTTTGGAAACCGCTAACAAGAACAAATTCTTGGTTACGGACGGGTTTGTTACGGTATGTACCGTTTACTACTCGAATTGCACTCATGGTTGGCTCCTTTTGTGTGCGGGTTTATCTAACTGTCTATGTCTATATTATAGCAAAAGATGATTTATTGGTCAAGTGCCCAAAAAGTAATACTTGAGTATTACCTTTGGAAGTCCACTAGACGTTGCACAAGAATGCCGTGTTCAGCGTCCATTTCCTCATGGCTGAGATAGAAGTCTGTAGTGGGGTCATAGTAGCGACCTTCCCGGGGATCATAATATAGCACCCGTCCTGACGCATACTTGAATGGGCCTTCCAGTCCCTTGCGTGGGCCATACTTTTGGCGCATGGCGTCTGTTTCAAAACGATCTGCAATTACTTTGTATCCCATCCTGGACTCCTTTTTGCTCTGTATGCCCATATTATAGCAAAATGGGAATTAATGGTCAAGTACTACTCAAGTACTAGTTTTTACTGCCACAGTTGTTGCACTACAGGATCTGCACTTTCGTGAGGTTTTGGATGCCCATGAAACACCACCACAGAAGTGTGTGGTTGTATCACTACTCCGGAACCGGGTCGGTGATGGCAACGCTTTGAAAAGTTGTAGCCGCCGTCCAGGCACTGCCAGCGAAAACTTTCAAAATAAAAATCTTCAAAAAATCTTCGTTGATTCACGCCCAGCACCGCGCCCAAATAGTCTTGATCTCCTGGATAGCTCTTGATTGTGGCTTTGAAATCTGCTTGACTGAATTTGTCCCATATCCAGCTGAATCGATCTGTGTTCCACCACATCATGCTGGAATTCATGGTCACAGTGTCTCTGCGTTGCAGATATCTAAAATCTCTAATGGTCCAAAAATAATCAGTAGAATAGCCTCGCACCCAATCCAGACTGTTTGCAATTATCACATCCAGATCAAAGTACAACAAGTTGCCCGAAAAATGATCAGGATTAAACAACTGCATCTTGTACCACCAGGATCGTTTGGGCCCGGAGATGCCCCAGTCTTCAAGTATGTGTTTGACCATGTGTGGTGGCACTGATCTGTCGTGTTCAGTATACACATGCATGCGAACTTCGGCGCTGAGATTCTTGCACAACATGTTATACAGACGTTCCACATACTGCCAGTCATAGCCCAAACCGTGTATCACACAAGCACAATCAATGCGTCCAGGATTCTTTTTTGACATCAGAATTGAAAAATAATTTGATATTCGTCCAAAATGGGCAAATGACCCTGAGACTCAAGATATTCAACCACAGCTCGGCCTTTGCCAGTTCGTCGATGGTTGTTGACCCAGCGTGAATTATCATCTATTGCTACCACACACCCTGGCTTGATAAAGGATTGGATTGCCATGAACTCTTTTAAATGGTGTTCAGCACTTGCAGTATCATTGTTCCAGTCCACATCATAACTGTCCAGATAAAACAAATCCACCTGATCAAGATCAGTCTGCTGTTCAAGCCAGGTCACACTGTCGCTGAGTGCAACTGAAAACTGATCACTGGCAATGGTGTCACGTGCAATCTGACAGGCTTCAGGATCTATGTCTACACTGCGTACCTGTCCACCATGCTGAACCACAAACTCTGTGAACAATCTGGCACTTTGCCCATCTGTCCAATTGTTGGGAGTTCTCAGTGTGCCTGTTTCCACAATGTCAAAATCAGTGCGTTTTTGATTCAACAGCAATCTAAATATGATATCAAATCCCACAGCACGATTGTACATGCCGTCGGCCAGGATGTTTTGATTTCCTTTGAATTGAATATTCAATAAAGGATAGTAAACTTTACGGTAATGGTCAAGCCAGGTAGTCATGACGTTTATATAGCTGACGTCAAAACCCCGGACGGATTAAGTTCCGATGTAGCCTTTGCTGATATTTAGATTGCAAGAAAGCGTACTGCCAGAGGGTATTACCCAGGTGTGATGGCCCCGACTGATGCCACTGTCTGGGTGTGGCACACCGTCGATTTGCACACTGCTACGAACATCTGGAGTCTTTTCAGAATTATAAGGAACTCTAGTGTACGCATTTACAAAAGCAGTGGCTGTGCCGGGCACTTTGAAATGACTTGGTCGATCTGCCATGTAATTGCACGTGACATCACGCAGGATCACTGCGTCTCCGCCAATCACAGTGATCGAATGAGAGTAGGATCCACCAAAATCAACTGGAAACAAAGTTGTGTCATTGATTTCAAACAACACCTGATCAAACACAATGGTATTCAACTCCAAGGGCAAATTGCCTGAACCAGTGGTTACAGTGTTTAAAAACACCTGTTGTCCATTGATTTTGACATCCAATGTAACTGGAGAGCTGCCATATGCGTGGCCATAAAATTTTAGATTTCTATAAGTTGTCATAGATGAGGTCCTTGTGCAGTATTTATTCTAACGCAGGGGCGATTCGATCTAGCCAAACACCTTGTTGAAGTTCTGCAACTGTGTATTCTGTGTGGCAAATTTGAGTCAACCACAGCTCTCTGTCTCGAACATAGGGTTGCTCGATGTCTGCAAATGCTGTGCCCACAGAATAGGCCAAACTGGATGGTGCCACTATGGGTCTAACCCCGGCTATTGCAGCCTGTATTCCTGGCCCCGAATTGATGTTTACCACGGCATGACAGTCATAGTGCATGTCAAAACTGTCATAGGTATTGGGCAGTCGGTTGGGAGTTTCAACTGTGACATTCTTGGGCAGATTGTGCAAAGGCAGTCGACAGCGTGGGTGTGGGCGCACTGTGATCGGGCGGTCTGTTGATTTTTTGAGTATTTCCAAGGTACTGTTCAGCCAGTTCTGCATATTGATGCCTGAGACCTGTAAACTACGATCGTGTTGCAAAGCAACAATGATATCGGGTTTTGGACTCAGTTGTGTGGCCAAACTGATGCGCAATTTCTTGGCACGATCCCAGTCCAAATTGTTCTGTTGTCCGTAATAGCCGTCGGCTGTGATGTTGTCGACTGCTATTTTCCAGGTGTTGCCACGATACAAGGCACCAATTTCAATTATGATCACTGGTTTATTTTGTGATCTATAGTGTTCATATACTGCTTGGTTGGCAGTCATACGTCCGGCCCACAGTACCGACCAAATGATTGCGGCATCACTTGTCATTGAATTTTCCTGCGTTTGAATTCCTCTACTTTGTAAACAATCCAGTACTGCACTCATGACAGGTTGAGAATTTTTTGCACATTGCAAAGGAAAATAGGCTATGTTTTTGATCATAAGTATTGAAAATGAAGTACACAGTAATTACCACCTTTAACCAGTCAGGCTATAAACAATATGGCCAGCGCATGATCAAGACCTTTTTGCAGAACTGGCCCCAGGAAGTCACTCTTGTGGTCTATACCGAAGATTGTGCTGTTGCGGAAACAGCCGCCAATCTTGTGGTCAGAGACATTGCCACAGTTGATGCACTGACCACATTCAAAGACGCCTGGCGTGATGTACCACGTGCCAATGGAGATGTCAGTGATGATCCTGTGCGAGCTCGGCGTAAAGATGCTGGCAAAGGATTCAAATGGGACGCTGTGCGTTTTGCCCACAAGGTCTACACAATCTTTCACTGTGCTAGAACTATTTCAACTGATTGGTTGATCTGGATGGATGGCGATACTGTTTGTCACAGCCCGATTGCCTTGACAGACCTAGACCGACTGTGTCCCCCTGATCGGGACCTGTGCTTTTTGGGACGTAAACACAAGTATACCGAATGTGGACTGTATGCCATCAATCTCGGCCGCGCAGAAACAAAAAACTTCTTGCAACGGTTTCAACGCATGTATGACGACGCCGAGGGCGGCATATTCACCCTGGAGGAATGGCACGACTCATTTGTGTTTGATGCTGTGAGAAAATCATGTGCATTAAATGAACTGGACTGGAGCGGTCACTTGATCACAGGTGAAGGACATCCCTTGATCAACAGTGAATGGGGTGCTTGGTTGGACCATTTGAAAGGTGCCAGAAAAGACATGGGTCGTAGCAAACGCATAGATCTAAAAGTGCCACGCACAGAAGCATACTGGCAATGACCTGGATATTCCTAAACAAAAACAACGCAGACGAATACATTGAAATGTTTGCAGCTGGGTCTAGAACTGTGCCCACTTGCTTGGAAACCTGGCGCTATGAAGACAGTGATGCTCCCTTGGTATTGCGTGGCATCATGAAACACAAGATAATCAAACGCTGTTGGGAAGATCATCGTGATTTTTACTACATGGATTCTGGATATCTGGGCAATAGGCCCAACATGGCCAATCCCAATGGTTGGAAATTCTATCACAGAGTCGTGCTCAATGATCTACAGCATGGTGCAGTGATTGATAGACCTGCAGATAGATTAGAAAAATTAGACATAAAGATTCGTCCTAGACAAAATCACTGCAGAGACATACTGATAGTTGCTCCAGATGAAAAGCCCTGTGCATTCTATGACATTACTCTGGAACAATGGCTAAAGAACACTGTTGATACCTTGAAGCAACACACTGATCGACCCATACGCATGCGAGAGCGTCCGGTTTCAAGAATGGACCGCAAAACACAACGTCCAGAAGAATGGTTGAATGATGTGCATGCTGTGGTTACGTTTAACTCAACCGCCGCAACAGAAGCTGTGCTGGCCGGAGTGCCTGTGTTTGTAACAGCACCTGCCAATGCCGCAAGACCTGTTGCCAACTTAGATCTTGGTCAAATAGAAACACCTTGGTTTCCTGACTCTGACCAAGTACACAAATGGGCTTGTCATTTGGCTTATGGACAATTTCATACCACAGAACTAGCCAACGGCACCGCAGCCGCAATACTCAAGGAGACTCCCAATGCGTGAACAATATGGATGGCATTTTCCTGACATCGAAACACATTTTCCCCAAATGCTGGCCAAGAACATCAGCAAAGGTGGGCCTGCTGAATATCAACAGCCTGTGCGTTTGCGCAGTCTTAGACAAGTAAAGCAAAAGAGAACAGCACTGGATATCGGTGCCAATGTGGGCTTGTGGTCACGTGACCTTGTGCAACACTTTGAACAGGTGATTGCATTTGAACCTGTGGCCATGTTTAGGGAGTGTTTGGAACGCAATGTCCTTGCATCAAATCTAACAGTACAATCAGTGGCCTTGGGTGATACCGAAGGTCAAGTCAGCATGATCATCACCGAAGGTAACACAGGACATACCCATGTTGATCCTGCCAGCCGTGGTGGCGATACTACCATCATTAGATTGGACAGTTTAGAGTTAATCAATGTTGACTACATCAAAATTGACTGCGAAGGCTTTGAGTATCGTGTGCTTCAAGGTGCCAAACAAACTATTCAACGCTGTAGACCCATTGTTGTGATAGAACAAAAACCTCACGAGATGTATTCAAAGGATTACGGACAATTTGCCGCGATTGGCCTGCTGGAAGACTGGGGCATGGTACGATTGGACCAGGTCAAAGATGATTGGATCATGGGATGGCAATAGACAATCCTGATAAAGGTGCTGCCGACTCTGCCCAATGGGCACGTAAGTGGACCACAGACAAATACATTGCCAAACGCAGAGCAAACTTTGAAACTGTGGATGCTTACTTGAATCAACCCGTAGGCCGATTGTTAGATATCGGTTGTGGTTTTGCCTGGGAGTCAAGATGGTTTGGCGAAAAATACGGCACAGAACTTTGGTTGCTAGATGGCGATTCCGGTGTCAATGCTACCAAACCTGAGTCTGCTAGTTACGGTAATTGGAACACTGACTCTAGTGAACTAAAGTTCTATCACACGTTTGATTTTCTAAATGCTAAATTACAAGAACTAGGTACCAAGAACTATCATTTGGTTGATGCCAACAACATCAACATACCCGGTGATATAAAATTTGATGTTATTACCAGTTGGCTCAGTTGCGGGCACCATTATCCTGTGCGGACCTATATTGATCTCATGAAACGTCATTCACATGCTGATACCAGGATCATCCTAGATATCAGGTGCAAGGGCACAGAAACAACATTCATTGGGGTAGATGGATTCGAAGTTGTTGATGTTGTGAGCAATGTAGGTGGCAAAAAACGTGCCACTGTGGAGATAAAGTTATTATGACCAGTGCATACTATGCAGAATCAGTACGTGTGGGACGTGAGTTCCAGGAAAGCAACAAGAGTTGGGCCGGATATGATGTTGTAAAGTATCAGAAATGCATCAAGGACCTGGTGGATCGTTATGGTGCCAAGACCATACTAGACTACGGATGCGGTAAAGGCTTGCAGTATCAAGAACGCCTGCCTTATGGCGGAGGGGCAGGTATTGAGTTGCCCCAAGACCAATGGCAAACATTTGATCAATACCTAGGTGTTTCTGTCTACTGCTATGATCCTTGCGTGGCAGGCTTTGAACAACTGCCTCCTGCAGGCACTCGATTTGATGGTGTTATTTGTACCCAGGTACTGAACAGTATTCCTGATGCAGATATGATCTGGGTAAAGGAAACTTTAGAATCTTATGCAGATAAATTTTGTTTTATTGGCATAAACTTTCAACGTGAAGCCAAGGGCAAGAAAAGCATGTACGATCCTGCACACTTTGCTCAGCCCAGAACACGTGAGTTCTTTCGCAGTTACTATCGAGACTGGAAGGATAGCAACTTGTTCTGGTGGTGGAAAGACCGACCTTACTATGACGCATGGTTAGACGATCAGTTGAATGACACTTGGAAAGATATTCCAGATTCTTTCAGTGGCAAATATGAATACATAGAGGTAAATCACAGATGATTATAGATCCCAAATATCAACAGCAACTGGCCGCCATGCACAATCAAGGTCGATTTGTCAGAGGAAGCAAAACATTTAAAAGTGTACAACCGTTCCTTGAACAATACCAACCTTCTAGTGTACTAGACTTTGGTTGCGGGCATGGTGCGCTGATGGCCAGCATACAACAGGCCTATCCTGACATGCATGTGGATGGCTATGATCCGGGAAATGGTCAGCACAATCAAATACCTGCTCGTTTGTTTGACGCTGTGGTCAGTGCTGATGTATTTGAACATATTGAACCCAAGCATCTGTCAGACACACTAAAATTGATCAGTAGCCGGATGATCATTGGGGGATGGTTTAGAATTGCCTGTTATCCGGCAAAGAAACACTTGCCCGACGGGCGTAATGCTCATTTGATTGTGGAGTCACCTGACTGGTGGCGTGAGCAATTGTTGTCCTGCATGAATATCACTATAGTAAAAGAGGATATTCATGTGTTTGATAAAAGTCACAAATGGCCGGGCATTATGGGACACAACTATGATGTTGTGGTAGAAGCCAAATAAGGCTGGAACTTTTTCCAAATGTGACCTTGACGTGCATCTGTATCTGACCAGTGCGCCGAAGACAAATCGTACAACCATTGTTCGCGAGCAAATACCGCAGGTGATTCAATTTGTGCAATGTCTTTGTTGGCCACTTGCCAGGCAACACAACTCACATCATCAACAAACACAGGTATGCCAGCACAGGCCGCCGCTACACTGGCTGAACTGTTGAAGAATACTGCGGCATGAGCGCCATTCAAGTTATCAGTCAATCTGGTGTTGAGCGGATCTACTAATTTTACATCAGATCTTTTGCGATACTGTGCAAATTCTTCGGGTCTGTAGTCTCCCGGGTGAGGACGTATCATGATTTGACGTTGGCTGTATTTGCGTATTTGTTGCATCTTTTGTGCCAGCCAGTCAAGTGGATCAAGTGTTTTCATGGCAAATCCACCGTCACGTTGCATGCAAATCAACACATGACCTCGAGTGTTTGTTTGTGGAGGGTGTAATTCAATGCCCAGAGCTTGACTTATTTCCAACCACTTGGTGTTGTCACTGTTGTGATTGGCATATTCAGCGCGGTCATAAAACGGACCATTTAGGCTGTGTCGTAGATATTTACTGCCATCATCTATGTATTTCCAACAGCTGGCATCTATACACATGGTATGAAGTCCGCGGCGGCGTTGTTCTGCAATGACTTCCTTGCGCAGGGTTATGTTTCGGCCGCCAGTGTTGGTTGTGGCCCAGCCCAACATCACTGCCAATCTTGCAGGGGTATAAACATAGTCATGTTCCACTCGCACTTGCCCACCTGATTGTGTGACTCCCACAGCAAAACTTTCAAGACATTGCTGTTTACGGCTGTGTTTCTTTACATTGGCCACACTGGAGATATAAACAACACAATCAAGCATTGTTCAATATGCGCCATGCTGTGCCGTCTCTCATTTCAACTTCTGTAAACTGGCAGTATGCTAGATGTCTTGCCCATGCATCAACTTCATCTAGTGTGGGTATTTTGAGATTTTCGATTTCACTAATGTTGTGGCTACACAACGGGCCAGCCGCATTAGGGCCCAATGTAATAGCCGGCTTACCATGGAGCAATGCTTCGCCTGCGGCAATACTAGAAAATGTAATCAAGCAATGTACATCACGTTCTAGTGCCATTTCCATGGTGTCGTCATTGACTCTGGTACTACGACCCTGTTTGTGGCGTATAACTACCGGGCGATCAGTATGTGCTCGAATTTCAGCCTGTACTTGTTCTAGCCAATCTTCTAAAATAATATCATAGTTGTTTAACAGTTTTTGGCTGGGCGGTGCAATTAGAATGTTTGTGCCTTTGCGCATTTTCTTAAGACTAACACCAGTTAGATCAAATCGGTCTCTTGGACGGTCTATAATTGGTCCAAACCACTGCACATCATTTTTAGTAATGCGATGAAATGTTTTTTTCTTGCCGTTGCCAAAGTATCCTGTGTCAATGTAGTAAAAATCTCTGCCAGCATCTCTGCAGGCTTGCATTTGTTTTCGTTTGGTAATTCCGCGAAGTACTACAGGACTCATTGTAAGTTCTTCTCGTGCCCAGGTACTGATTTGTCCGCCTGCACCCTGAACAAAACTTTGTAGGATTGGATCGTACATGTGTCCTTTTCTTTCATATCTATATTCACTGTCTGTACTCACAATGTTGTTGACAGGCAAGGCCGCAATTTGCTCATTCAACGTTTGTAATGTAATGCCATAGGTCGAACCTGCTGGGTCCACACGATATTTTAGTATGTTATCAAATATTGCACGAATCTCAGGTGTCACTTGATCCAACACATGCGGTTCAGGTGGAGCAGGCGGTTCAGGTGGAATATATGACGATTCGTCTTCCTGTTCCCAAATCATTCTATCAACCTTTGTTGACAATACTCAGTTAGTATGCGTTCTCTGTGCCATTCGTCCCCCATGGGAGTGTCGGCAAATTCATGAAAGCACGGAGTGCCCAGAGTGTAATGCAATAACTTGGCCGCGGGGTTTGGCCCGTATTCATCGGGCAACCAATTCCATTCTGGCGGTAGTTCACCTATGCGAGCATCATCTATCCACGTGAAGCGATGCAGTTCAGCACCAGTGGCCTTCTGTACATAATCCGGTGTGAGTTGTCGGTTAGGAAAACTGTTGCAGTTCCAAAGTATCACACTGGACCAATTTTTTCTAGGGTAGTCTTCATTTTTTGATCCCAGATATTTCACACTCATTTTGGTTTTGTAATCGTGTTTGACCACTTGTACATCCAATGTGGAATTTTGCATGGCCCACAATTCGGCAACATCACCGCGCACAATCATGTCACCGTCAATGAATATGGCATGTCCAGACCAGCCCATGAGATATGGCACCAGGAAACGAGTGTAGATAAAGTGATTGCTGCCATCTGTGTGTGTTTCTGAATAGTCCTTGAACAAGTTAAGGGCCACAGGCACAATGCTCACAGGTTGACTTGAGTGTCTAATTATTGAGTTGACACAGGTATGATATGCAATGGCTTCGCGGGGATCGTAGCCAACAAAAATTGGAATAATGTCTCTCATGCAGGTATTTACACCTGGATGTCTTCCATGCCTGCAGTTCTTAGTCTAACCACATGGCCCATTTGCCACTGTTTGGTATCTAGCCCTTTGAGTATGCCCAGCCAGCGATTGCGCAGATATGCCACTTCATTGATTAGTGTTTCATAATCAATCACTTCGTCCTCGCCATCCACATACTTTTCAGCGTCTCTTGACGTGAGCGCACGGGCATAGCCTTCCAGATACTTTTGAAAGTGTTTTCTACGTATCTTGCGCAATTGAATATTGAGATAGTTTAAGACTGCTTCAATTTCTTGCAGTTGATTGTACCTAAACTCAGTGATGCCAGGCAAGGCAGTAATGTTCTTTTCTACTAGGCCGTAGATTTTACAGTCCCGTTTGGCATCCTCAAGTTCACGTTCATAGTGAGCAATAAAGTCTGGGATTGCAACAAGGCTGGCAACTACACGGCTGTACCACATTAGTTTTCCCAGTCTTCGTCTTCGTCTTCTTCCTTTTCGTACTCATCTTCTTCGTCTTCGGCCTCATAGTCCTTGTCATTGTCAAGGTATGCGGTCAATGCACGTTTGATATCTGAGTCACCTTTGAAAGCATCACGAATGTCTTCCACATCCGAATCATTGTCCATTAGTATTTGTACCACAGTTTCGGCGGCCTCAGCACGGTCTACTGTGTTTACAAAACGCTTGAGCTCTCCCCAAATTTCACTTGCTATTGCCTCTGACATTATTCTGTATCCTCCTCAACTGTAGTTACCTCTGCTTTCTGATTTCCAAAGTCTGCCATGACTTTGTCCAGGCATCCGTCATCATTCTTTTCCCAGGCTTTGCGGAACTTCTTGATTATTTCGCCATCGCTAGTGGTAAACACCAGGCTGTTACCTTCACGTTTGAGCATTTCTTTTTTCTCAATCAGATCCACAAGACCCGAGTAAGGACTCATACCTGTTGTGTATGGAATCTTGACCTGCACACCTTCAAAGGGTTTGGCATAGCGTGTTTTCATAACTTTACATCCGGCACGAATACCGTTCACGTCTGCCACTTTGTTGCCATCTTCGTCCTCTTTGAGTTTCATCTTTTTCATGGCAACCACAATTGATGACGCATAGATAAAGCCTTGACCACCCGAGATCTTGTCATCTGGATCAAACATGTCCTGACTTGCGTATGTGTGGTTGGTACAAACCAAGCCCACATTGTATGAGCCAAACATGTTGACACAGTTACGAACCAAGGCTGTGAGTGCTTTGGGCTTACGACCCAAGTCGCCTTTCATTTCGCCTGCATCAAATTGGTTCACATCGGTGGGTGTGAGCAACATACCCAAACTGTCAATCACAAACATGACCTTGGGCCGCTCGCCTTCGGCCAGGGCCTTGTAGTCACTCATGAATGTACTGATGGTCTTGGCCACATCATCAATCATGGCCATGCTTAGTTTGAGCAGTTTGCTTTCTGATGTGTCAACTCCAAGTGCCTTGAGCCAGTCTTCATCTAATGCATTTTCCGAATCAATCAACACCACAAATATACCTTGTGCCTGTGCATTCTTGATGATATTGCCCGAACAGATATAGCTCTTGCCTGCACCAGAATCACCAGCAAATACAGTGACCTTGCCCAGGGGAATACCTCGATTGAAGTCTCCTGAGATCAGATAGTTCAAGGCATAATTGCCTGTGCTGATCCAATCGGTGGGATCATTGAATCCAATACTAAGGCCGTCAATGCTCTTAGTGATTTCCTTACGGAATTTACTTACGTCGAATGGTTTTCCCATGTTTACTCCAGTATAATAAAGTTATTTTCTATCAATGAATTCTTGTAGAACAGTTGCCTGTATTGTAACAGATTTTCATCTAGTTTGTCAAAGTTTGCCAGGGGCATTTGGTTACCCACACATGGCAAACTCATTTGATCACACCATGCTTGATATTCTATCGGTGCTGATCTTGTTTCGGTGCGAGATACATTTATCCGTAAAGTCGTATATATCTCTGAAAAATTATTTAGATCACTGCTGATATCGGCATCAGCATTTTGCCATTTTTGCCAGGTGCTTCTGCCGAGATTGTTATAAGCAATAGATATATTGTATATTCCAAACCCCAAGATTTTTGTCCCCAAACGGTTGGCCATGGCATAATCAACATCAGGTGACACTGCTTGCAGTTCTGTTGTGGATTCTTCTATGGCATGAATCAATCGATTGATTGCCGGCAACTCGCCCGGCAACACATGATTGGCCACTGTGCTAATGTTAGGAAATCGTTGATGAAGCTGGACCCATTGACTGTGCAGGCGATTGAGGCTATTTTGGTCACTGGGATCCAGTTCAAAATCAAAATCTGTCAGATGCAGACGACTTTGCACAAAGGATTGTACACGATCAAACCGCTGTTGTAATTCTTGACTCAGAGAGGCGTACCCTAGGTCCGACACTGTGTATTGATTGAGAGCATTGGTATTAAGTTGCTCTACGAAATATTCGTAAACACTGTGATCAACAACCGCAAGTTCTATCGCATCATGAGTTTGAGTCCAGCGCAGTTTTGGCATACAAAAAAACAAGGCCCAAGGGCCTTGTTCAGTTACTTGGCTTGTCTTGCGCGAATCATGGCCAAAATGTCTTCAGCCTTTTGTGCTGGCTTGGCGCCTGCAACTGGTGCTGCCGCGGCTGGTGCTTCCTCGTCATCAAAGTCATCAACAGGTGCTGATACTTTTGGTGCTGGCTTGGCCACTGGTGCAGGTGTGTCTTCATCGACCGCAGGTGCTGAACCACCAGCAGGTGCTTGCACACCAGCAGGACGGAAGTATTGTCCCCAACGCTCAGTGTCGTATGGTTGGCCATCAACGGATGCTTCGAACATCTCTTTGATCACCTTCAACTCAACGTCTGTGGGCTTCTTGGGCAAGAATGTGCTCAAGTCAAACAAACCATACGAGTCAACTGCGGCTTGTTCTGCTTCTGTGAGTGCGGACTCTTTACGTGCCCACTTTGATCCGTTATAGTCAGCAAAGCCACCTTTGGCACCTTTTGAAATACGGAAGTCCAGACCACGCAAGTAGTCTGTTGGCAATTCTTCCAACTCAGGATCCATCAAGGCGCCTTTGATAGTTGTGAAGATTTGTGGACCAATGATGAATCTACGAATTGGATTCTCTGGTGTTTTGTCTTCGGTTAGCGGGTTTTCACGCACAAAGCCTTGGAAGATGTATGAACGTTTCTTCCAGTACTTACGACCCATGTCTTCAAGGCTCTTGTCCTTGAACCAGGTGCGTACTTCTGCCAGGATGGGACATGCCTCACCCCACATTTCCACGCAAGGTACTTGTACCATAACTTGCTTGGATTCCATCTCTCCTTTGATGCCGTTGAAAGGCAAACGAATCATTGCTCGTTCTTGCCAAAAGAAAGTGTTTTTAGAGTTACCATCAGGGAGGAAGCGTAGTGTGGCCGATTGGCCTTCTTCCATGTTCCAGTGCGGGTAAATTGAATTATCACCGCGCTCGGTGGATGATCCACCTTGTTTTGATTCCGCTGCCTGTAGTCTTGCTCGAATTTCTGCTAAAGATGCCATAGTTTTTTCTCCTATAA
>Ga0114959_10001862_pt1 | contig 17990 bp, 19 predicted proteins | sample C_130625_EF_Meta_FD_87317 | JGI IMG/M metagenome (GOLD analysis project Ga0114959, IMG submission 87317) | Freshwater microbial communities from Lake Croche, Canada to study carbon cycling - C_130625_EF_MetaG | ecosystem: Environmental > Aquatic > Freshwater > Lake | place: Lake Croche, Canada...
AATTACTCCTCTGCAAAAACCGCTTCAAGAAATCTCTATGTCGGTATGGCGTGGTCCGAGTAAAGAAGTCCAAGCGATTGACTTGATGGGGCCTTTACTTGAGGGGCGGGATATGGGCTTAATATCGGAGGCTGGCTTGCCTGCGATTGCTGACCCTGGTACTGAAATCGTTGCCATGGCGCATCACTTACAGATTCCCGTTCGGCCGCTGACTGGCCCTAACTCTTTAATGCTTGCTCTGATGGCCTCGGGTATGAACGGTCAACATTTTGGCTTTCATGGTTATCTTCCTATTAAAGCCCCTGATCGCTTGAAAAAACTAAAGGCCATGGAAAATGAATCAAAACAAGGTCACTCTGCACATCTGTGGATCGAAACTCCGTACCGTAATTTATCGATGCTAACCGGCTTGACTGAGGCGCTTCACCCAAGTACTAATGTCTGTATGGCGATCGATCTAACACTCGCAACGGAGCAAATTATTCGCTTACCAGTCGCTGCATGGCAAAAACTTCTTCAGTCTGATGTTTCTACTTTGATTAAAAACATCGATAAACGACCTGCTGTTTTTGTCATGCAAGCCTAATTACTGAATAGAAAATGATTGCAGAGCTTTGGCAAAGGATGTGCCAAAAGAAGCTCCAAAGCGCTTCGCAATTCGCTCTGCGACATTCTCCGTCTGGGAGTAATCAATAATATCTTTTTGTCCAATCACTTCCTTAGCTACAAAGTCTATTGTCCCAAGCTCATCAGTCAAGCCAAGCTCAATGCTCCGCGCACCATTCCACACCATGCCCGTAAATAATTCGTCATTTTTCTGTAGCTTTTCGCCACGTCCTTGTTTAACAACCTCAATAAACTGTTGATGAACTTGATTAATCATTTCTTGTAATGCTTCTTTATTTTTGGGATTTTGTTTTGCAAATGGATCCATCATGTCTTTGTTGTCTCCTGCAGTGATAACCCGGCGCTCAACGCCTACTTTATCCATCAGCCCGGTAAAACCAAATCCACTCATAATCACACCAATCGAGCCGACTAAACTGGCTTTATCAACATAAATCTTTTCACCGGCCACCGCAATGTAATAGCCTCCTGATGCACATATATCTTCTATGACAACATAGAGGTGTTTTTTGGGATACTCTTTTCGCAACCGAAGAACTTCATCATGAATCATGCCGGACTGAACGGGTGATCCGCCTGGACTATTGATTTTTAAAATAACACCCACACTGTCTGGATTTTCAAAGGCAGCTTGTAAAGCGCTATTGACATCAGATGCATTGGCTGGTGTATTGCTCGCAATTTCTCCTTGAATATTTACAAGCGCCGTATGCTTTCCTAATACACTGCTCGATTTATTTTTAAATGGATTGAGAAAGGTATATGCCGCGAATAAAAATAAGCCTAACCAAATCACCCGCCAAATGGTTTTCCAACGTCGCTCGCCGCGTTTGTCTTTTAAATTCTCATTAAGCAAGCTCTCTAATGCTTGCTTTTCCCAATTAACTTGATCGTTCATACAAATTCCTTTGATTTTTATTTTTCTACTTTAACCCAAAAGTATGTTTCTTAGCTCACTGACGTTGTCAACACAAGCTAGGGGCTCATGGAGTATGAGTTCATTTTTAGGGTGCGCGCCATAACTAACTGCAATAGCGTCCACTCCTGCATTTTTTGCCATCTTCAAATCATGACTGGTATCGCCAATCATCAGTACTTTATGCGCTGGTGTCTTCCATCGTTCAATCAACTCAAGTAACATTAGCGGATGTGGCTTGGCTCGCGTTTGATCAGCAGTTTTAGTGTCGTGAAAAAAGTTTTCTAAGCGATGATTAAGTAAGGTTCTGTCTAAACCATGTCGTGGCTTGCCGGTTGCTACTGCCAATAAATGCCCTTTAGTTTTTAACTCTTCTAATAGCTCTCTAATACCGTGAAACAAAATAAGTTCATGGTCTTGCGATAAGTAATAGTGCCGAAAGCGCTCCAGCACGATGGGATAATCACCTGGATCTAAGTCTGGGAGGATGATTTTTAACGATTCATTTAACCCTAGACCAATCACATGGCTAGCCAATGCGTCATCAGGTATTTGCAAATCTAAATCCCCGCACGCTTTTTGCATGCAATCAACAATCGTTGGTGTGGAGTTCATAATCGTGCCGTCCCAATCCCAAACAATCATCTCGTATCGTAATTCAGTATTCATCTTTCCTTTATCTCAGTCGACCCACCCAATGTTTCAATCGAAAAGCCTGCCGGCAGAGGTGCTTGTATTTGCATTTTTTCTTTGGTAAGCGGATGCGTAAAGACTAAACGAAATGCATGAAGCATAAGTCGTTTTACGCCAATTTTTTTATCTAATTCTGCAACTCCATATTTATCATCTCCCAATATAGGATGTCCGATATGTTGTAAATGTACGCGAATTTGATGTGTTCTGCCTGTCTTGAGTATCGCCTCGGCGACAAAACTCTGCTGCTGATGTGACGAGCCCAAATGTTTAATAATGGTCAAACTTTCCTGACCGTTGCGGTCAACTTTGACTCTTCGCTCGCCGTTAGGTAAAAGATATTTGTGCAAGGGGTATTCGAGGGGGACATGTCCATGCCCGCCTTCAAACTGTCCATGCGCCACCAAAACATAGCGCTTGTCCATCCGCCCTGTCCGAATTTCTTCATGCATGGTGGTGAGCGCACTTCTTTTTTTGGCTAACATGAGGATTCCAGAGGTATCCCTGTCTAAACGATGAACTAATTCGAGATATTTCAGCTCAGGACGTGCGATCCTAAGTGCTTCAATCAAACCCAAAGATACTCCCGAGCCGCCATGAACTGCTAATCCCGATGGCTTATTGACGATCAATAAGCTGGCATCTTCAAACAGAATCGGCAGGTTTTCAGATACTTTCTTCGCCGAATAACCAACTTCCACATCGTGGGAAACGTCCTCACGATACGCAACTCGAATTGGGGGTATCCGGATGATGTCACCCTGCGCAATCCTGGTAGTGACTGTCGCTCGTTTTTTGTTCACCCGGATCTCTCCAGACCGAATAATGCGGTAAATGTGACTTTTTGGGACCCCTTTTGCCCATTTTAGGAGAAAATTATCAAGCCGTTGACCTTCTTCCTCTGCAGAAATGGTGATTTGACTAACGCTGGGTTCAGACATGAGGGGCTTTTTAAGAGTATTTTGTATTTATATGTAGGAGTTTCACTAAAAACAGGCACTTTGCAATATAATCGAGCACTAATGCATGATTAACTGCGGTTGCAACGCATCTCAAAATAAGAATATTTCTAAATGTGTTTTTACTGTATTTGCATTAATTATAGCTAGGGAAGGCATTTTCCCCAAGGTAGCTCCCCCCTTGTTGAAATGAGGAGCAGATATTGAAAGCTCTTGTAGAGCATTAGTTGTCATTTAACAGATATTTTTGTGAACGCCAAGTGGCATTTCAAGCCCTAGCGAGCATGCGAAGCAGTAAATTTAATAACAGTTAAGTTATTAAATACAAAAAGATTTATGGATATCCTTTGATGTCCTTACTCGGCAAAACTTACAACTTGCCTCTTCTTCGCCCTGTTGAATCTTCTTTTGCTAGTGAGTTTTCTAATTAAGGAAACTGTTATGAAAAGAATGTTATTTAACGCAACCCAGCAAGAAGAACTCCGTGTTGCTATTGTTGATGGTCAAAAATTAGTCGATCTAGATATTGAATCCGCTGGTCGTGAGCAACGCAAAGGAAATATTTATAAAGGTGTTATCACTCGCATAGAACCTTCTTTGGAAGCTTGTTTTGTGAATTATGGTGAAGAACGTCACGGCTTCTTACCTTTTAAAGAAATCTCACGCGCCTATTTCGCTGATGGTATCGATATTAAAAAAGCAACTATTAAAGACGCTTTAAAAGAAGGTCAAGAAATCATTGTTCAAGTGGAAAAAGAGGAGCGTGGCAATAAGGGCGCTGCTTTAACTAGCTTTGTTTCTCTTGCGGGTAGATATCTGGTATTAATGCCGAACAACCCAAGAGGTGGTGGTGTTTCCCGTCGGATTGAGGGTGAGGATCGTCAAGAATTACGCGAAGCGATGGCCGGCCTAGAGGTTCCTGATGGGATGAGCATTATTGCTAGAACTGCTGGTATCGGGCGTGATACTGAAGAATTACAGTGGGACTTAAGCTATCTCATGCAACTATGGACGGCGATTGATTCTGCGGCTGGGTCTAATCAAGCACCTTTACTCATCTACTTAGAGTCTAGTCTGGTAATTCGTGCGATTCGTGATTATTTTCAACCTGATATCGGTGAGATCTTAATTGATACGGATGATATTTTTGAACAAGCCCAAGCATTTATGTCAGTCGTTATGCCTGACAATATGCCTAAAGTAAAACGCTATGTTGAGGATGTTCCGCTGTTCTCGCGCTTCCAGATTGAACACCAAATCGAAACTGCTTACTCGAGAACTGTCAATTTACCTTCAGGCGGCGCCATCGTGATTGACCATACCGAAGCCTTAGTTTCGGTGGACGTTAACTCCGCTCGTGCTACTCGTGGTTCTGATATTGAAGAAACTGCGACGAGAACCAATTTAGAAGCTGCTGATGAAATCGCTCGTCAAATGCGTCTGCGCGATTTGGGTGGTTTGATTGTGATTGACTTTATTGATATGGAGTCTACCAAGAGTCAAAAGGATGTAGAAAATCGGATTAAAGACTCCCTAAGACATGACAGGGCTCGTGTTCAAACTGGAAAAATTTCTAAGTTTGGCTTACTTGAGCTCTCCCGCCAACGTTTGCGTCCTGCTTTGTCAGAGGGTAGCCATGTGACTTGCCCGCGCTGTACTGGAACTGGCCATATTCGTGATACTGAGTCCTCTGCCTTGCAAGTGCTGCGTATTATTCAAGAAGAAAGTATGAAAGAAAATACGGCGGCGATTCATTGTCAAGTACCGGTAGACGTTGCTGCTTTCTTATTGAACGAAAAACGCTCAGAAGTGATTAAGATTGAGTCTCGTTCCAAAGTTAATGTGTTATTGATTCCGAATAAATATTTGGAAACACCACACTACAAACTCGAACGTTTACGTCACGATGATCCACGCTTAGATCAAAATAAAGCTAGCTATGCCATCGCTGAAGAAGTTGCTAAAGAGATGGAAGAAGATACGATTGTGAGTAAGAGCGCTGAGGAAACCAGGCCTCGTCAAGTGGCTGCCGTTCGCGGTATTACACCAAGTCAACCAGCGCCAGTCAACCAACGCGCTGAGCAAAGATCGGCTTTAAAAGAACCTACTAACCCGAATCAAACTTCAGGTTTCATGGGCTTTATTAAACGTATTTTTGGTGGGTCTGCTACTACACCAACTCCAGTAGTTGTCCCTGTTGTTACAGAAGCTCCGAAGCCAGCGCATCGTCCTGCCCGTAAGCAATCACAACGTCGTGGTCGTCCTGATCAACAACGCAATTCTGAGCAAACAGAAAAGAGTGCTGATAATAGAGTGGCTAGTAATGATGGTGAGTCAACGCCAAATGATCAACAAAACAAGCAACGTCGTGGCCGCAATCAACGCCCTGATGCTGCTAAATCAGAAGATGGCTCAGCTATCACTGCGGATGATCAAGTACTAGCCTCTGCAGAAACAAAAGAAGGTAGTGAGGAAAAACGTCGGCCACGTAATCGCCGTAACCGTAATCGCAATAAAGACCGCGCAGAACGCTCTGAGAATACTTCTGAGAATTCTGAACAGGCTCTTAGTAGCAACCCTCAAGCAGATTTAGGTCTTACGCCCTCTGATAGTCAAGAACAACGGCCTTACGTTAGCAGCACTAGTTCAACGCCTATCGCGGCGCCTGTAGCGCAGCCTGTCGCTGTTGCTGCTCCTATTGTGGTAGTTGCGCCAAAAATACCGACGCCACTTCCAAGTGTTTCTATGCAAGCTCTGGTTCGTGAACCTCTCGAGGCAGTTCTTTCTCAAGTGGGATTGGTTTGGGTTGATACAAATCCGCAAAAACATCAAGAAGTGTTGCGTCAAATTGCTGAGCAACCTAAACCACTGCATGTACCACGTATGCCTAAACCTGCCGCACCTCCTCTGGAAGGTCCTATGATTTTGGTAGAAACTGGTGGTGCTGAACGTGCTGTTCACTAAGGTCTAGAACAATTGTCGGGAATGAAAAAAGTCATCCCTATTTCTGCACTGGATGCTTTGCATAGCAAAACATCTCCTGCAATTGTTCCAGGAGTTTTGCATGAGCCAACGGGGGTCCTAACTGATTCCCGTGCACGTTCTTTACATGATCTACGTATTTCAGTAACCGACCGTTGTAATTTTCGCTGTCCTTACTGTATGCCTAAAGAAATCTTTACGAGTGACTATAACTACCTTGGTCAAAAAGAATTACTAAGCTTCGAAGAAATTACACGCTTATCTCATATTTTTATCGCTCATGGCGTAAAAAAAATTCGCTTAACGGGAGGCGAGCCTCTCCTTCGTAAGGGGATTGAACAATTAGTGGCAATGCTCTCGCCTCTGCAAACCCTGGATCATCAACCGATTGACCTCACACTCACTACCAATGGTAGTCTGCTGAAAAAAAAGGCGCAGGCCTTGAAAGATGCTGGCTTAAAACGAATCACGATTAGTCTGGATGGCATCCACGATGAAACATTTAGGAAAATGAATGATGTTGATTTTGCACTCAAGGATGTTTTAGAAAGCATTGATGTGGCTCAAAAGCTTGACTTTGAATCCGTAAAAATTAATATGGTCGTTAAAAAAGGTGTTAATGATCAAGAGATATTGCCGATGATCAAACATTTTAAAAATACGGGTGTGATTGTTCGTTTTATTGAATATATGGATGTGGGTAATACCAATGGCTGGAAAATGGATGAGGTGATTCCTTCTCAAGAAATTATAGATAGGATTCATGAACACTATCCGTTGATCGCCATTGATGCAGACTACAAGGGTGAAGTTGCTCAGCGTTGGAAAATGCTGGATGGTGGTGGTGAAATCGGTGTTATCTCGAGTGTGACGCAAACTTTTTGTCATACCTGTACGCGTGCCAGAATTTCTATGGAGGGTAAGCTCTTCCTATGCTTGTTCGCTAGCAAAGGTTATGACTTAAAAGCCTTGTTGCGATCTGATGCAAATGACCTGACGATTTCTAATGCGATTGCACAAATCTGGCAATCACGTGATGATCGTTACTCAGAGCAAAGAACGCAAATCCAGCAAGGGGTAATTCATCATCCCAAAGTAGAAATGTCCTATATCGGAGGTTAGTCGGTGTCGCAAAAATCATTGGTCGACGGTTTAATCCTCTGCGGTGGCCAAGCCCAACGCATGGGTGGGCAAGATAAGGGTTTGATTGAACTCAAGCAAGTGCCTCTTTTCCAATACGGCATTCTAAAACTTGCCCCTCAAGTGAGTCGCCTGATGCTCAATGCCAATCGTAATGAAGATGTGTACGCACAATCAGGATATCCGGTCTTTGCAGATACCTACCTCGATTTCTCTGGACCGCTTGCTGGGTTTCATGTGGGCCTAAGTTATTGTCAGGCGCCCTTCTTAGCCATCGTACCTTGCGATTCCCCTCTCTTTCCAGATGATCTTGTTGAGCGTTTGTTAATTGCTGTGCAGTCTGAGCAGGCTGATGTTAGTTATGTGGTGACACACAATAGCCAGCATCAGCAATACTCCCATCCGGTGTTTTGCGTGATGCGGCAGGGTCTTAAAGATAACCTAAGTGCCTTTTTAGATTCTGGTGAACGCAAAATCGATCGCTGGTTCCATCAATTAAAATATGTTGAAGTTCTCTTTCCTGATGAAGGTGCTTTTGTTAACATCAATACACCTGAAGAATTAGCCCATATTGAGAAGCTTTTATAGTGAATCCAACTTTTCCAGCAACAAGCTCTTTTCAAAAAAATTGGCAAGCCTCACTTGGCACTGATTTATTTAATCCAAATGCACTTGCGGTTGATGATGCAAAAAAATTTATGCGGGCCTACACACAGGACTTTCGCAATAGTCTTGGCGTTGAGCCAATCCCCTTAGAAAAAGCCCTCGGAAGAATCTTAGCTAGCCCCATTATTGCCAGCCTCAATGTGCCTTTTGCTCATAACTCAGCAATGGATGGCTACGCTTTTCACTCTAGCTGTTTCAATCAATCTGAAGTAGCCCAATTAGAAATCATCGGTAAACAAATGGCGGGTCAATCGCTAGATCCTCTTCTCGGTGATCAATTTGATGCCCATCACCATGCAATTCGAATCATGACGGGCGCTTTAATGCCCAAGTGTTGCGACACGGTGATTCCTCAAGAGTTTGTGACTGTTGAAAATAATTCGATTACTTTTTCAAGCACCAAAATCAGTGCTGGCGAAAACTTACGCCTGCAAGGTGAAGATCTGCGCAAGGGTGATGTTGTCCTGCCTGCCGGTCGTATATTACGCCCGAGTGATCTTGGTTTGATTGCCTCTATGGGTTACCCAAATGTGGAAGTTAAAAAACGAATAACAGTTGCCTATTTTTCAACTGGTAATGAGGTAACTCCTCTTGGGGAGTCGATTAAAGAAGGCGCACTCTTCGATAGTAATCGCTATACCCTCCTTGGTATGCTCAGCGAGTTGGGGGTTGAGTTATTAGACTTAGGCATTGTGCGTGATGATCCTGACGCTCTGCGAGAAGTTTTTTCTTTAGCTGCTAAACGGGCTGATGCCATTATTTCCTCAGGCGGTGTTTCAGTTGGTGAGGCCGACTTTACCAAAAAAATCATGCAAGATCTCGGTGATGTAGCTTTCTGGACTTTGGCAATTAAACCCGGTAGACCCATGGCTTTTGGCAAAATCACAGCCGATCAATCGGAGGCGGTTTTATTCGGCCTACCAGGAAACCCTGTTGCTGTAATGGTCACTTTTTATCAATTTGTTCAAGATATATTGCTATTTATGAGTGGCGCCAACCATATACCGAAGGTTCTACAGGCTAAATTGGATGGGAGCTTTGCAAAAAAAGCTGGTCGTACTGAATTTATCCGTGGCATCCTCTCTCAAGATGACTCTGGTCATGTTTGGGTCAAACCACATGGAAATCAAGGATCTGGGGTCCTGCGCTCGATGAGTGAGGCTGATTGCTTAATTACCCTTAGCCCCTCACAATCTCAAATTAATCATGGTGACTTTGTAGATATCTTTGTGATTAAAGGCGTTATCTAATATAATTATCGTTTTCATAGTTACTGTTTTAAAGTGACTGTTAACCTTTAAGATCATATGCCTAGTAGTAAAAGAGAAATTATTTCTGTAGACCCCATGCACACAGCTAAAACACTGGTGTTGGTTTATATGTGCTTCTCATTGCCAGTAATCGGCCTATTTTTCATTGATGCCTATCTTCGATATGGTGAAATACCTTTGTTTGTGGTCTTGTACGGGGTATTTTTGAACATTGTTTTCGGGTTTGCTATTTTATGGCTTGCCTGTAAAGTCTACAACTGGGTCGCCGCCAAATTTGGTGGTATCGAGCTCGATCTTAAAGAAATCCCAGAAGAGCAATAATTACTTCCATAATTCCTCATTAATGAGGTTCGGTGGTCTTTGATTGGATAATCCCGCAATCAGGTTATCAATCGCCAAGTGCATCATCGCTAAACGTGTTTTTTTCGTCGCACTTCCAATGTGCGGTGCCATCACAATATTCGAAAGTTCCAGTAAGCCTGGATTAATGTTCGGCTCCCCCTCATAGACATCCAAACCAGCTGAAAAAATCCGCTTATTTTTTAAGGCTTCAATTAATGCATTCTCATCAACAATCCCGCCACGAGCTAAGTTAACTAGTGTGGCAGTAGGTTTCATCATCGCTAATTCTTTTTGACCAATGAGATGATGGTTTTCCTGTGTATAGGGCATCACCAACATGACGTGATCAGCTTCACTTAATAACTCCTCTTGACTGACGTATCTGGCTTGACATTCCTGCTCAATATCTAATGGCAGTCGACGACGGTTGTAATAAATCACCGTCATCCCAAATGCCAAAGCTCGTTTTGCAATGGCCTGCCCAATACGCCCCATCCCCATAATCCCAATCGTTGTGTGATGAATATCAACTCCCATCATTCCAGCTAGCGACCAGTTTTTCCAATGCCCGGCTCGTAACCAATGTTCAGACTCCGTGAGTCGTCTTGCCGCAGCCATCAGCAACATAAAGCCCATATCTGCAGTGGTGTCAGTCAACACCTCTGGGGTATTGGTGGCCATGACCTTTTTTTGGGTCATGAAAGAGATATCAAAATTATTAAAGCCAACGGCAATATTAGAAACAATCTTTAATTGGCTGGCCTGCGCCAAGGTCGTGGCATCTATTTTTTCACTACCGGTCACTAAGGCAGCATCAACCCCCTCTAAGCGTTGCGATAACTCGGCAGGGCTCAGGGGTAATGCTTGGTCGTTATAGTCAATCTGAGCAACTTCCTCAAGGCGTGATAAACCTTCAGGGAAAATCTGTCTTGCCACTAAAACCTTTGGTTTGGCTGTAAAAGTGCTCATTTGTTTTCTCCAAAAGCATCAAAAATTTAATTGTAAAGGATGCCTCTTTTCCACAAAAATATATATGCTTATATCCTAAAAATATCAATATTCGAGCGAAGTGAATGAGAAGCAAGTCATTTATGCAGTAAAATGGTATTTTTCAGACTTCCTTAAAACTATTATGACTTACGTTGTTACTGAATCTTGCATTAAATGCAAATATACTGATTGCGTAGATGTATGCCCTGTAGATTGCTTTCGGGAAGGCCCTAACTTTTTAGTGATCGATCCGGATGAATGTATCGATTGTGCTGTTTGCGTGCCTGAGTGTCCTGTCAATGCGATTTATGCTGAAGATGATGTCCCTAGTGATCAACAAGCATTTATAGCTCTCAATACAGAGCTCTCGCGCTCTTGGAAATCAATTACTAAATCTAAAGGCTCTCTTCCTGATGCCGAAGAATGGAAAGATGTAAAAAATAAGCTAGATCAACTCGTTCGCTAATTTTTATCATAATCGAATTTTTTTAGGAATTTTTAGTGTCTGATTTAACTACAAAAGCTAATCAAGCTATCGAAACCGAAGCGGTCATCGTTGGTGCCGGTCCTGTTGGACTGTTCCAAGTTTTTGAACTCGGTCTTTTAGAAATTAATGCGCATGTCATCGATTCCCTCCCGGTGGTCGGTGGTCAATGTGTTGAACTTTATCCTGATAAACCTATTTATGATATTCCTGCAGTTCCTGTCTGTACTGGCCAAGAACTCACTGATAATCTCTTAAAACAAATTACCCCTTTTAATCCAACGTTTCATCTTGGACAAGAAGTTGTCGAAGTGTCGCAACAAGCAGATGGTCGCTTTCTTGTGGTCACCTCAAAAGATACTCGGTTGTTAACTAAAACGATTTTTATCGCAGCTGGTGTGGGTTCTTTTCAGCCAAGAACAATCAAGGTTGATGGTATTGAGCAATTTGAGAATCAACAACTTTTTTATCGTGTTAAAAATCCTGAGTTGTTTTACGATAAAAATATCGTTATTTGTGGTGGTGGTGATTCCGCTCTCGATTGGGCTCTCAATTTTGTCGGTAAAGCGCAAAGTGTCATTCTTATCCATCGCCGCGATGTCTTTAAAGCCGCCCCTGCTTCTGTGGCAAAGATGAAAGATCTTTGTGCTGAATATGAAATGCAATTTGAGGTTGGTCAAGTGACTGGCTTTGAACAAAAAGATGCTGCACTCACTGAAATCAAGGTCACAGGTGCTGATGGCGTGACGCGTCGTATTCCGCTGGATATGTTGCTCGTTTTCTTTGGCTTATCACCGAAGCTCGGACCGATTGCACAGTGGGGTCTTGAGATTGAACGTAAACAACTTGTTGTTGATACAGAAAAATTTGCCACAAATGTTCCAGGCATCTTCGCTGTTGGTGATATTAATACTTATCCTGGTAAAAAGAAATTAATCTTATCTGGCTTTCATGAAGCTGCTCTTGCTGCCTTTGCGGCAAAAGAATATATGTATCCGGATAAAAAAGTTCATTTGCAATACACCACAACCTCGCCTAAATTACATAAAGTTCTTGGCGTAGAAACCCCTACTTTCGACTAGGTAATAGGGTTTTTTAATTTTAACGTCATCTGTTTTGGTGTAATGTTCAGGGATGCCTATCGAATACGCCACCCTCATTGATAATCTGATCGCAATTATTATTATCGACCTCGTTCTTGCAGGTGATAACGCTATATTAATTGCTCTTGCAACGAAAAACCTGCCAGCCAATTTGCAACGCAAAGCAATTTTCTGGGGCTCTATCGGTGCCATTGTTATTCGTACTCTGATGACGATCATCGCTGTGCAACTTTTAAAAATTCCCGGCCTTAGCGCTATCGGTGGTCTTGCTTTGTTATTCATCGCTTATCAACTGATCACTGATAGTGGTGATGAACACGAAGAAGCTGGTAAGGCCACCTTTTGGGGGGCTATGCGGACAATTATTATTGCGGATGCTGTGATGGGTGTTGATAATGTTTTAGCTGTCGCTGGCGCTTCTGAAGGGAATATGTATTTAGTGGTTATCGGACTTCTCATCAGTATTCCGATTGTCGTTTTTGGTAGCCAATTAGTACTTGGACTTCTTAAAAAATATTCTTGGCTCATTTATGTCGGGGGTGCTGTCCTGATTATTACGGGTATCAAAATGATTGCCCACGAAAAATTACTTGATCCTTGGTTCAACGAAATCCTCCATCCCTATAATGAATTTATCCTGATGGCAGTGTCTTTGATTGTGATCCTCGGCCTAGGTATTCGGGCACGCAACAAAGCATCAGAAATAAAATCGCACTAAATATTCGCCCTCATTTGGTTTTCGCCTAAAATAAGCTATGGATTCTTATTTACACATGATGCGCCATGTTCTAGATCATGGCGTCAAAAAAACTGACCGTACGGGTACAGGTACCCTTTCCGTCTTCGGACACCAAATGCGTTTTGATTTGGCGAAAGGATTCCCGATGGTCACCACCAAAAAACTCCATCTCAAATCAATTATTTATGAGCTTTTATGGTTCCTCAAAGGAAGCACCAATAATCAGTGGTTAACCGAACGTGGTGTTTCTATTTGGAATGAATGGGCTAAACCGGATGGTGAATTAGGTCCTATTTATGGCTATCAATGGCGCTCTTGGCCAACTCCAAGTGGCGAGCATATTGACCAAATTAGCCAAATTATTGATCAAATTAAAAAAACGCCCGACTCACGTCGCATTATTGTTTCAGCTTGGAATGTCGCTGATATTCCGCAAATGGCACTCGCCCCTTGTCATGCTTTTTTTCAGTTTTATGTTGCTGATGGCAAACTATCTTGCCAACTGTATCAGCGTAGTGCTGATATTTTTCTTGGGGTACCCTTCAATATCGCGAGTTACGCTTTATTAACCCATATGGTGGCTCAACAAACAGGTCTTGAAGTCGGTGATTTTGTTTGGACGGGTGGTGATTGTCATCTTTATTCTAATCACCTCGAGCAAGTGAATCTGCAACTTTCTAGAACTCCTCTTCCTCTTCCTTCTCTTGTCATCAAACGTCGCCCTGATAGTATTTTTGACTATGAGTTTGAGGATTTTGAGGTGGTCGGCTATGAATGCCATCCTGCTATCAAAGCTCCTGTTGCGGTCTGATTGTTGATGGAAATTATCATTATTGTTGCTCGCTCTACTCAGGGTGTTATCGGTCGTGATAATGAGCTGCCATGGCGCTTACCTGCTGATCTGAAACACTTCAAAAATACTACGCTTGGTCACCCGATCATTATGGGTCGCAATACTTGGGAGTCTTTGGGGCGCGCCCTTCCTGACCGGACAAATATTGTCATTAGTCGCACACCTGGCTTCTTCGCTGAAGATGCACAAACTTTCACTTCGCTTGAAGACGCCCTTGCGGCTTGCGAATCTTCTGAGAAAGTATTTGTCATTGGTGGTGCTCAAGTCTATGAACAGGCTATTGAAATTGCCAATAAGCTCATTATTACTGAAGTAGAACTCGATGTTGTGGGTGATGCTCTCTTCCCAGAATTTGATGCGGAAGATTGGCGTATTACTCACTTTGAAGAACATCCCGCAGAACCTGACCCAAAAAATCCGGGTAAGAGATTTCCGGCATTTGCTTTTGTTACTTACGAGCGGAAGTAATTTTTAGCAGTTTTTGGGGTTAATGCTAAATTATCATTTTGGCTCAAGACCCACCAATCATCATTTCACGAATGAGAATAGATCCGCACTCTTTAGTGCCACGATTTAATACATCGGATCCGATCGCTTCTATATCAAGCAGCATTTGTTTTAAGTTTCCAGCAATCGTAATCTCTTCAACAGGATATTGAATCACGCCGTTCTCAATCCAGTATCCAAAGGCCCCTCTGGAGTAATCGCCTGTCACATAGTTAACGCCTTGCCCCATGAGTTCAGTCACGAGCAAACCACGTCCCATTTTGCGGGCTAAACCAGCTAAATCATCGCTAGGATCGGTTCTAGTACTGGTCATTGTTAAATAGTGCGAACCTCCTGAATTACCGGTAGTTTGCATTCCTAATTTACGCGCTGAATAGGTAGAAAGAAAGTATCCTTGCACCACGCCTTTAGATACTACTTGTCGGGCTACTGTACGAACTCCTTCATCATCAAAAGGCGTACTGCCACTTTGTCTTAAGCGATGCGGATCTTCGTAGATATCGATATGGTCGGCAAAAACTTGTTTACCTAAACTATCTAATAAGAAGCTAGATTTTCGGTAGAGCGATGTTCCTGAGACGGCTTGAACAAAACCACCTAATAATCCTATTGCCACTGGAGCTTCAAAAATCACAGGACATTTTTGGGTGGGTATGGGTCTTGCACCTAAGCGGGATAATGCACGCTGCGCAGCATATCGACCAATAGCCTCAGGATCTGCTAACTCCTGCGGGAGTCGTGATGTTGAGTACCAATCATCGCGTTGCATTGGTGCACCTTTACGCTTGGTGGTGCTGGCGATTGGCGCACAAGAGATGTAATGCCTTGAAAAAGGATAACCCGCTAAAAAACCATTACTGGTCCCCATTTGAAAATGGGTCTGATTGGCGGCAATGGAGGCTCCATCACTATTGGTGATCAGGGAACTTACGGCAAATGCAGCGGCTTCTGCGCGCTTGGAAATTTCTACTGCATCTTCAACAGATAAATCCCATGGATGGAATAAATCGAGATCTTTTGGATTTTTTTCTAATAAGTCTTCTTCTGCAAGTCCCGAAAATGGATCTGGGGCAGTATAGCGAGCGATGTCGTAAGCCGCTTGTATGGTTCGTGCTATCGAATCGCTCGAGAAATCACTAGTGCTGGCATTGCCGCGCTGCTTTCCAATAAAAATACTTATTCCTAGGGATTTATCAACACTGCGCTCGATGGTCTCAACTTCACCTCGCCGCACTGATACCGATAGGCCATGCCCTTCAGAGACTTCAACCGCAGCATCAGTTGCCCCTAGTGATTTAGCGCTTTTTAAGGCGTCTTGAATGATTTCTTGAAACTCAAATGCTGAATATGTGAATATTTTGTTTGTCATTCCCTTATCATAGCGATAATTTGTATCAAATATGAAATTCACTATGACAAATATATTAAATCCTGCTCAAATTCGTATCGGACTCGTCTCTATCTCAGACCGAGCCTCAACTGGGGTCTATGAAGATCAAGGTATTCCTGCACTGCAAACATGGTTAAATAATGCCCTAGTGCATCCTTTTATCTGCATCAACCGGCTGATTGCTGATGAGCAAGAACTTATTACAAAAACCTTGATTGAACTTGTTGATGAAGAAAAATGTCACTTGGTTCTTACTACGGGGGGGACTGGCCCTAGCCGCCGTGATGTCACTCCAGAAGCAACTCTAGCGGCAAGTACCCGTGAAATGCCTGGCTTTGGTGAACAAATGCGTCAAATTAGCTTAAAGTTCGTTCCTACCGCGATTCTTTCACGTCAAGTCGGTGCTCTTCGTGAAATTGAAAATCACGCAGCTCTGATGATTAATTTACCAGGTCAACCGAAGGCAATTGCAGAGACCCTAGAGGGTTTAAAGGATTCGGATGGCAAAGTTATTGCCTCAGGTATCTTTGCCGCAGTGCCTTATTGTATTGACTTGATTGGTGGCCCCTATGTTGAAACAAATGACGCTGTTGTCAAAGCGTTTCGTCCCAAATCAGCGATTAAGCCTAAGGGATAAATGTTTCTCATAAAATTAAGAAGAGATGATGATCATCGTGATCAAACGCTATAAAGCCATACTCAATATAAAAATCACGTGCAACATCACTTTTTGCTTCGACAATCAAGGCGTAAGCCCCAACTGATTTCTGTACCTCAAGACAACGTAGCAATGCTTTGCCGATGAGAAGTTCCCCAATGCCTTTGCCAACGAAGTCAAGACTTCTTGCCAATCTGCCCAAACGGATACAGGGTATGGGGTATTTGGGGAGCTTCTTCTTTAGACCTTCAGAAAAATCTTGGTGGTCAATTTGTGCCGTACTCAAGGAATAAAATCCAACAATTTTTGCGGGACTCAAGGGATCAACCAATACAAAGGTTTTGGTAATATTCTTTTTTTCTAACTGGCCAGCTTCCTTTTGCAGAAAATTGTCCAATAAGGGTTCTCCGCAACGAAATGTATTTCTGTCATGGATTTTAGAGTTTAACGGCTGATCTTCAAGCAACCTCTAAATTCCCTGCCTTTTCCATTGCTCTTTTTAATGCCTCATTGGGTTTGAACCCACCACTCAAAGCATTCGCAAATTTTGTAAAATCCTCCTCATTGAGAGATAGGCGTGTTTCCTTATCAATAATCTGACGTGCTTTTTCCTTTGCCGCACTTCTCACAAAGTTAGCCATTGTTGTACCAGCCAACTCTGCCGCAAGGTTGATCGCGTACTTATCGGATGTATTTAGGACCATTTCAAAGCGCTGTGTATTTTTCATGCCGCTATTCCAATTGGATATTTAACGTAATTATACCGTAAAAATACAATAAAATTGAACTCTTTTTAGATATAACCTACTTAATTATTTCAAGGATTTCTTATTAAGATGAAAAAAAACTTACCAAACACGGCCTAAAGCCCCTTGCTGTAGCGATGGGGAGTAGTCAGTAAATTAGCTCCTAAAGTCCAAAGCGTGACTTTAGGAAATGCCTTCAGCTGTGAGGGGTTCTAAAGAAGTTTTCGCGGTAATAACGTAGTTCTTCAATAGACTCAATAATGTCTGCATAAGCTGTATGAGCTTGTTTTTTCGTGAAGTTCTTTGCCACTTCAGGCTGCCAGCGCTTACAGAGCTCTTTGACGGTTGATACATCGATATTACGGTAATGAAAATACCCTTCTAACTTGGGCATATATTTGGCCATAAACCGGCGATCTTGGTGGATGGTATTGCCACACATCGGTGAGACGCCTGATTTAACGTGCCCAGCTAAAAACTCTAAACAAATCTTCTGGGCCTCATCTTCGGTCGTGGTTGAGGCGATCACTTTATCAATTAAGCCTGATTTTCCATGCGTTCCTTGATTCCAAGAGTCCATACCGTCAAGCAACTTCTGCTCTTGATGAATCACTAATACGGGGCTTTCCGCAATAATTTCTAGATTTCCATCAGTAATGACCATGGCTAGTTCTAGTATGCGTTCTTTTTCTGGGTCAAGCCCGCTCATTTCCATATCCAACCAAATCAAACGATCTTTTTTCAGTTCTGTGTTCAAATCTCTTCTCGCTTCTATAATTAACAAATGATATTTACTTATATTTTCCTCGCTTTTTTGTTATTGGGACTTTTTACCCAATTTTTCCTCGCACAGCGACAAATGCATTCGGCTAACGCCCATCGCCATGAGGTCCCTGCAGGTTTTAATAACTCGATCTCTTTAGA
>Ga0114959_10001864_pt1 | contig 17979 bp, 13 predicted proteins | sample C_130625_EF_Meta_FD_87317 | JGI IMG/M metagenome (GOLD analysis project Ga0114959, IMG submission 87317) | Freshwater microbial communities from Lake Croche, Canada to study carbon cycling - C_130625_EF_MetaG | ecosystem: Environmental > Aquatic > Freshwater > Lake | place: Lake Croche, Canada...
AACTCGCGACCAACGGATTAAAAGTCCGCTGCTCTACCGACTGAGCTACCGACCCGGTAAAACGGAAATTATAGCAAGAAGTTCGTAGCTAACCCTTAGTCTTTGGGGTCTGCTCGTAAGTCCTTGTACTTACAAGTGCGTTATGAGTTGACTCTTCTTGCCACTGGTGGGTTTTTGGAAAAATACTCCTTAATTCCTCTCAAAATAGCCTCTGCAATCTGGTCTTGATAGCCAACATCATTCAATCTGGCTTCTTCTTGGGGATTGCTGATAAAAGCAGTTTCTACGAGGATAGAAGGGATGTCTGGGGCCTTCAGAACAGCAAAGCTAGCTTGTTCAACCCTTGCCTTATGAAGCGGTGCAAACCCCCCAATTTGCTTCAGAATAGATTGGCCAACCTGCATCGAGTCTTTGATTTGGGCAGTAGTCGACATATCTAGAAGTAGGTTAGCCACCTGTCGATCTTGTGTCTTGATATTGATGCCACCAATCAAGTCGGAAGCATTTTCTTTATTAGCCATCCACCGCGCCATCGAGCTACTTGCCCCCATTTGGGAAAGTGCAAATACTGAAGCACCTTTAGCTCTTGACTCAATGAATGCGTCTGCATGGATTGATACAAAGAGATCTGCCTCAACGCGTCTCGCTTTTTGCACTCTGACATGAAGTGGTACAAAGTAATCGCCATCTCTGGTGAGGTAAGGGCGCATATACGCTTCGCCCTCAATTTTGTCCTTCAGTCGTTTAGCAATCGAGAGCACGACATTCTTTTCTCTAGAGCCTGCTGCACCAATCGCGCCTGGATCCTCGCCACCATGGCCAGGATCGATGGCAATCGTAATGAGGCGATTGTATTTAGCTGGGGCAGGCAGTGGTTTATTTTCTGGAATGGCCTGGGCTACTGGGGCTGCTGGTACTTTTGCCGCTTCTTTTTCTTTCTTGGTCGCAAACTGAGCAATCAAATCAATTTCTTCATTCGCTTTTGTAAGGGCACTTTCTTTTTTTGCACTACTTTTCACCAACTCCATCAGTGGATCAGGCGGAGTAGTGGGGTATAGATCAAATACCATGCGGTAGTTATATTCACCAACAGGATCAAGAGTAAAGAGCTGCGGTTTTATCGGTTCTTTTAAGTCAAATACCAAACGCACAATACCTGGCTGAAATTGCCCCACCCGAATTTGTGACACATAAGGATCATTGGGCTTGACTTTGGCAACCAAGTCTTTGAGTGTTGGGTTGAGTTCTAAGCCTTGAACATCGACCACCAAGCGATCAGGATTGGTAAGGATTTGCTGCGTAATTGGCAATGGAGTATCAGATTCCAAGGTAATACGGGTGTAATCATCCGAGGGCCAAATACGGACACCCAGGATCTTGGCACCCCAAACAATATCTATCTCGGTAAGTAGGAGTGCAAAGCTTAAGAGCTTTGCTGAAGTCTTGAGGTACTGCCTTTTGGAGAGATTAACTTTTTTGCTACTCATATATTAGATGGGCGTTGCTTGAATCTGATCAATCACTTGTTTACCTTGCTCAGAAAATGCATTGATGGCAATAGTGCGTTCATTTTCTGTTGCTTCGGCTGTCATTTGAATCTGAATATCAAAAGCAGGGAGAGTACCTTCAGCTTTTTCTGGCCATTCAATTAAGCAAAAACCTGGGACATCAAAATATTCTGCAAATCCTGCTTCTTGCCACTCGAGTGGGCTACGCATTCTATAGAGGTCAAAGTGATGCGCTGTAAAAGTATGTTGATTGCTTTTTAGCTCATAGGGTTCACATAAGGTGTAGGTAGGGCTCTTCACTTTTCCTTCATAGCCCAAACCTTGAATTAAATATCGAGCAAAGGTCGTTTTACCAGCGCCTAAATTACCCTCTAAGGCAATATTGAGGTGTACTTCTGGTGATTGACCAATGAGTTGCCCGATGCTGGCGGCAACAAGCCTGGCTAAGGATGCGGTTTCCGCTTCCTGCCTACAATGTTGATGCATAGATGCTTTTTGAGATGCCTGAGGCATCTGATTTATGGTCATTACCCTAGTTTATTCAATTATTGGGCTACATTCTGTATTACTTATGTCTTTAACTACTCCTTCACCTAATAGCAACAACTCTCTAGATCAGCCCAAGTTACGAACTTGGCTTGGGGAGCAGGCTGAGAAGTTAGGTTTTGATGGTCTGCGGATTACCGATACCCATCTAGGCCCTGCTAGTGAGCGACTGCAAGAATGGCTTGCAGAAGGACGGCATGGCAATATGGAATACATGGAGCGTCATGCAGACTTACGCTCTAATCCCCAGTTATTAGTACCCGGTACATTGCGAGTGATTTGCGTCTCGATGAACTACCTTCCTCCTGAAATTGATTTTGATGCTGAATGGCAGCGCTTAGAAGATCCCTCTCAAGCAGTTATCTCGATGTATGCCAGAGGGCGTGACTATCACAAAGTACTACGCAATCGCTTGCAAGAATTTGCGAAAGCGATTGAAGAGAAGATTGGTAGCTTTGGCTATCGTGTATTTACAGACTCAGCACCATTGATGGAAGTTGAGCTAGCACGCAAAGCAGGATTAGGTTGGCGTGGCAAACATACCCTCCTTCTCAATCGAGAATCCGGCTCCACTTTTTTCTTGGGCGAGATCTTGGTCGATGTTCCACTGCCACTTGATCAAGAGCAAGAAGAGCATTGTGGTACTTGCCAGTCTTGTGTAGATATTTGTCCTACTGCGGCTATTACAGCGCCGTATCAATTAGATGCTCGCCGTTGTATCTCTTACTTAACGATTGAAAATCCAGAGGCTATTCCAGTGGAGTTCAGAACTGCCATGGGTAATCGTGTTTATGGTTGTGATGATTGCCAATTAATCTGCCCTTGGAATAAATTTGCTAAGCGTACTGTGTTGCCAGACTTTGCGCAGCGTCATGGTTTAGGTCAAGCGAGTCTTTTGCATCTTTGGTCTTGGACTGAAGTCGAGTTTGAGCAACGCCACGAGGGTAGTGCAATACGTCGAATTGGGTATAGTCGCTGGCGTCGTAATTTGGCTGTAGCGATGGGAAATGCATTAGCAAGCCCTAGAGTTTCTGAAGAGGAGAAGGGTAAGATTCAGAAAGTCTTGAGTGATAGTTTGCCTGCTGCTGATTCTTTAGTGGCTGAACATATTGAGTGGGCCCTGAAGGCTTCTTGCTGAGCAAAATTGCTACATCCTCTACAATTAGCCAATGTCATCAGCCGAGCAACCCTATATTGATCCTAGCGAAATCGCGCTAGAGGGTTCAGCAGCCGAGCGCTTCAAAAGTCCAAATGATGCATTTTGGACTGGCATACGTGATGCAGCTGGTGCTCCAGCAATGGTGCTCTTTGCAGGTATGGTGGGTTTTGGAGCGATGGGTAAGACCAATGGCTTTGATGTTTGGTTTACCACCTTTACTTCATTTTTTATGTTCGCCTTACCGGGGCAGGTGGTCTTGCTCGAGATGGCCATTACAGGTTCATCAGTAATTGCAATTGCTTTGGCAGTGACTTTAACCTCTACGCGTTTTATCACCATGACGGTGACCCTCTTTCCGCAGTTTCATCAAAAAGACCGTAATCGCAGTTTATATGCCTCTGTACACTTATTGGCTATGACCGCGTGGGCAATCTCGATGCGCGAGTTTCATGCGATAGAGACAAGACATCGCTTAGCGTATTTTGTTGGTTTGGGTCTTCTCTGTTGGCTCATTTCTATTCCTGGAACGATCTTAGGGTTTTACTTAGCGGGGATGGTGCCGCCAGCTGTCACCTTAGGCCTGGTTTTTATTAACCCACTCTTTTTCTTATTAACCTTTACCGAGGTAAAGCCTTGGATTAACCGCATTGCACTGATATTAGGCTGTATTTTTGGCCCCATTTTCTTTTTTGTGGATCGTGATACTAGCCTGCTGACATCAGGCCTTGTAGCTGGAACATTGGCTTACTTTATTGATCGTCAGTTCTTGCGTAAGAAAGCTGGAGTCATCGGATGATGAATACTATGTCTTCCGCGCTATCGGGCTGGGGTTTGTGGATCGCCTTAGTAGGAGCTTGCCTTGGCACCTACTTCTGCCGCGCAATTGGTGTCCTTCTTTCGAATAGCATCAATCAAGATAGCGAAATCTTCCGCTGGTTAGCTGCCGTCACTTATGCGATGGTTGCTGCACTAGCAGTTCGTCTTATCGTCATGCCACTGGGCTTAATGGCGACAGTGCCTTTGTGGATCAGGATCCTGATTTGTGTCTTAGCCATGGGTGTCATGGTTTCTAAATCGACCAAACGCCTGGTTCCTGCCTTACTCATTGGAACCTTACTGATGGTGGGTTACGGCGTGATTCGCTAACTTCCTTAAATAGTATTTACTGAGTATTAAAGATGCGCCGCTAGGATTCTGGCGATATGCACTGCTTCCCTTTGCGTACCATCGGCAATTTGATGACGGCAACTCGTGCCATCAGCTACTACCCAACTATCCGGTGATTTGCGAATACTTGGTAAAAGACTCATTTCAGCCATTTGTTTAGAGACTTCGATGTGCTCAGCTTCATAACCAAAGCTACCAGCCATACCGCAGCAAGAGGATTCAATTAACTTAGGCTCTGCATTAGGAATGAGTTTGAGTAATTCCATGGCAGGAGTCACTGCAGCAAAAGCTTTTTGGTGGCAATGACCATGAAAGAGTACTGGCTTACTCGCTTCTTTGAGGTTGAGTTTCAGTTTTCCTGCTTTTGCTTCACTTGCTAAAAATTCTTCTAAGAGCTGAGCCTGTTTAGAAACGCTGATTGCTTTATCACCAAAGCCCATGACTAATGCCTCATCCTTGAGAGTGAAAAGGCATGAGGGCTCTAAGCCAATGATGGGGATATTCTTTTGCGCATAAGGTGCAAGGTGATCAATCAGATCACTAAGAGTTTCTTTGGCCTTATTTACCATGCCTGCAGCAAGATAGGTTCTGCCACAACAAAACTCTTTTGAGCAGGTGCTTTGCGTTTTTTCTGTTTGTTGTTCTGATTTATTTTTACTCTTATGCGGAATATGTACGCGATAGCCTGCAGCTTTGAGCACCTTAAGTGCTGCAATGAGGTTTTCATCTTCAAAATAAGCATTGAAAGTGTCTGCTAGTAAGACTACGCCTTTACTATTAGGATCTTGCGTTAATTGCTCTGGTGTGAACTGATGGTCTTGACTAGCTATTTTTTGTTTCCAGAAAGTTTTACTTTTCCAAATGGGCAAACTTCTTTGCGCGGAGATACCCATGATCCATTCTTGGAGTTTTGCTACTGGTGTAAGGTGGTTGCGCAAGTTCAGTAGCGTAGGCAAGAGGGGAATAAGGCTAATCGTGGCTGCATATTTCGGTAAATACGCTACTGCTAAATCGCGTAAAGAATGACCAACCCTTTTTTTATAGGCTGATAAGAACTCAATCTTCATCTTAGCCATATCGACACCCGTGGGGCACTCACGACGACAGGCTTTACAGCTCACACATAGATCCATGACATCTTTGATGGCATCACTGGCTAGCGGAGAGGTATCTGTTGATGTTCCGCTCTTTAGATCAAGTTGATTCGATAGTGCCAGACGTAAAGTATTGGCTCGTCCTCGGGTGAGATGTTTCTCATCCCGCGTTACACGGTAACTTGGGCACATCACTTCGGCATCAAACTTACGGCAGTGGCCATTGTTATTGCACATATCGACTGCTTTAGCTAAACCCATCGCTGGGTCGCCACCAGTACCCGGTAATGTGGTTTCCTCTGTAACGGGATTATTTTGTACATTCCAAGCTGACCAATCTAATGCTGGTTGCAGTGGAATGACTTTATAAGAAGGCGGAAATCTAAAGTTGATAGAGTCATCCATCTTCGGTGGGTTGACAATTTTGCCTGGATTGAATAATCCCTTAGGATCAAACGCATGTTTAATTTCTGAGAGGGCTTCAGTGATCTTAGGGCCGAACTGCCAAGAGATCCACTCACCACGGCATAGTCCATCACCATGCTCACCGCTATACGCACCTTTATATTTGCGCACGAGTTCCGAAGCTTCTTCTGCTACCGCACGCATTTTTTTGGCGCCATCTCTACGCATATCCAAAATAGGGCGTACATGCAGAGTTCCTACAGAGGCATGGGCATACCAAGTGCCTCTTGATCCGTGCTTAGAGAAGACCTCAGTTAATGCTTGGGTGTAATCGGCCAAACTCTCTAGCGGTACAGCACAGTCTTCAATAAAGCTTACTGGCTTGCCATCGCCCTTAAGACTCATCATGATATTCAGACCTGCTTTACGTACCTCCCACAAATTCTTTTGCAGGGATGAGTCAGGCATAGTGACTACTGAGCCTGGCAAGCCTAAGTCACTCATCAGTTCTTGCAAGGCTTTGAGTTTATCTAATAAAGGCGCATGGGCTTCACCAGAAAACTCTACCAGGAGAATTGCTTCAGGAGTCTGCGCAGAGTGATCAATTAAGGCAGTTTCAATGGTTTTATGAAAACTCGGATTGCTACGCGCTAAATCAATCATAGTGCGATCCACTAACTCCACTGCAGTAGGGCCCAGCTTCACAATGTGCTGGGCACTATCCATCGCCTTGTAGAAACTGGCAAAGTTCACAATGCCCAGGACTTTGTGTTGCGGTAATGGAGCTAATTTGAGTTTTAGGGATTTGAAATACGCTAGCGTACCTTCACTACCAACTAATAGATGTGACAAATTGACACTACCGTCTTGGGTGTAAGGTAGCTCGCTTTGGGGGTGAAAGATATCGAGGTTATAGCCTGCAACCCGTCGCAGCACCTTCGGAAAGCGTGCTTCGATCTCAGGTTGTAGCGTGTTTGCCAAACCTTTAACAAAGGCACCAAGCTCTTTAGCTACACCGGAGCTATTTGTATAGTTGGCAAATTGACCAACTCTGCCATCCGCTAACCAAGCATCAATGCCCAAAACGTTATGCACCATATTGCCGTAAGCAATTGAGCGGCTACCGCAAGAGTTATTGCCTGCCATGCCACCAATCGTAGCTTGTCCACCAGTAGAAACATCTACTGGATACCAAAGACCATATTGTTTGAGTGAGCCATTGAGATGATCTAGCGCCATTCCAGGCTCAACTTCTACATAGCCTTGATCAATATTGAGATCGAGAACATTTCTGAAGTATTTAGAGTTATCGATGACCAATGCCGCACCAGTGGTTTGGCCACACTGACTAGTGCCACCACCACGAGGGAGCACTGGCACTCCAAGCTCTGCTGCAATCTGAATGCTGCTTGCAATATCTTGTGCGGTCTTTGGCACAAACACTGCTACAGGCATGGCTTGATAAATGGAGGCATCAGTAGCATAGCGACCACGACTAGCACTATCGGTCATGACTTCCCCAGAAGTCTCTTGGTGCAAACGTTTGGCTAACTGCGCCTGATCTACCATCAACTCTTTGAGATCAAGGGGCTTATTCATTTAACTGTCTCTGCTAGTTTGGATTCAGCTTTGAGCAATTGAACTACAACATCCCTTTTGTTCTGTACATGCCCAATCATAATTCTACGCATGCGTGCACTATCCCTAGCTTTGAGAGCATCGAGCATCTCCTGATGTTCCTCTACTGCCTTTTCCCATTTCACGCCATCTTGATTAGATCTAAAGCGCAGGGCTTCAATTCGTGCATTGACTTGAGAAAATAGTTGGGTAAGTACTGGATTATTTGCTGCTTGATTAATCAAATGATGAATTCGTAAATTGAGTTTGTAATAAGTCGATAAATCACGGCGTGCATAAGAGGCCATCATTTCATATTGAAGGGCTTCTAGTTCAGAGAGGGTGGCATCACTAATATTATTTGCAGCCAACTCTCCAGAAAAACCTTCTAGGTCCGCAATCACATTAAAAGTGTGAATTACATCCTCAAGGCTGAGTTGCACGGCAATCGCACCACGGTTAGCAATGAGTTCAACCAAGCCATCTGCAGCTAGTCGCCGAATTGCTTCACGTATTGGGGTGCGAGACACATGCAAACTCTCAGCCAATTCCCGCTCATTGAGTTTGCTACCAGGGGCAATCTTGCCTTCCACCAAAAGCAGTCTGAGCTTTTGGAAGATAGCCTCATGTAAGTTTTGAGAATTAGGCTGTTCTAATATCGCCATACTATAGCTCCCTGAGCCTTAAATTTGTATACAAAAATATTTATAAGCCATCATAAAGCATAAATATAGCCTTTAAACACTAAATATCCGCTTTATTTCAAGTTTTAATATAAATAATTTGTATACAAAATAGAAAATTACTCAAAATTGTCTTACACTAAGAGGATTATTTAACCTAACACCAGCGAGACAAAACATGCTCAAACTCGATAACCACGCATCTGGACGCCATTTTTTACATATTCCGGGCCCCAGTCCAGTTCCGCCACGCGTTTTGCGTGCAATTAGCTATCAAACCATTGATCATCGTGGACCTGAGTTTGGACAGTTTGGTTTAAAAGTATTGGCTGGTATTAAAAAGATTTTTAAGACTGAGCAACCCGTCATTATTTATTCGGCTTCTGGCACTGGCGCATGGGAAGGTGCTTTAGTCAATGTGCTGAGTCCTGGAGATAAGGTGCTTTTTTATGAAACCGGTCAATTTGCAAATTTGTGGCGTGCACTTGGCAAGCGCCTTGGTCTTGATGTTGAAGTCGTTGGCAAAGCTGGACAAGATTCTTGGCGTTGGGGTGTAGATGCTTCCGTGATTGAGGAGCGTTTACGCAAAGATACCGGGCACGAGATTAAAGCAGTGTGCGTAGTACATAACGAAACTTCTACTGGGGTGACATCGAATATTGCGAACGTACGCAAAGCAATTGATTCATTAAAGCATCCAGCATTATTACTCGTAGACAGTGTATCTGGCATGGGTTCTGCGGACTATGAGCATGACAAGTGGGGCGCCGATGTAACTATTTCCGGTTCACAAAAAGGCTTGATGCTGCCACCAGGCATCGGTTTCAATGCTTTGTCACCAAAAGCAATTGAAGTGAGCAAGAACAATAAAATGCTCAAAGCATATTGGGCTTGGGATGAAATCCTCGAGTCAAATAAAAATGGTTTCTGGCCGACAACACCAAGCACCAATCTCATGTATGGATTGCATGAGGCAATGGATATGATGATGGCTGAAGGACTCGATACGATTTTTGCCCGTCATCAACGTTTAGCTGCAGCTTGTCGTGAAGCGGTAAATGCTTGGGGTTTAGAGATTCAGTGCCAAGATAAGGATTCCTATTCGCCTGTGCTCACTTGTATTGCTACACCCGAGGGCATGGATGCCGATGTGTTGCGTAAACATGCTTTAGAGAAATTCAATCTCTCTTTAGGTACCGGCCTTGGCAAGATTAAGGGCAAGGCATTCCGCATTGGCCACCTGGGCGACTGTAATGAACTGAACCTCATGGCAGCATTAAGTGGCGTAGAGATGAGTTTGGGCTCCATGGGCTACAAACCCAAGGCAAGTGGGGTAGTAGCTGCCCAAGAGTTCTTGAAATAATCATTTTTTAGCATTGAAGAAGGGGTGGGGCTAGGTCCTGCGGGTCAATCGGGCTACACCCCTTATAATTCAAGTACTTATATAGAAGTGCATAGAACAAACATACCAAATTCGAGACAGAAAGACAAAACATGCTAGCTAGCAAACCTTACTTAACTCAAGCTGATGTTCAAAAGATTTTGAATGCCGCTGATCAACATGCTGCTAAAAACAATTTAGCAGTGACCATTGCCGTATGTGATGACGGCGGTCATATGTTGGGTTTGATTCGTCGCGATGGTTGTGCTCCTTTGTCTTCTTACATTGCCCAAGAAAAAGCACGTACTGCTGCGATGGGCAAACGTGAGACACGTGTATATGAAGAAATTATTAATAACGGTCGTCATGCTTTTTTATCTGCCCCGCACGTCTCGGGCATGTTAGAGGGTGGCGTCAATATCGAGGTAAACGGGTTTACCATCGGCGCAGTCGGCGTTTCCGGCGTTAAATCGGCGGAGGATGCTGAAACCGCTAAGGCCGGCATTGCTGCCATTCTGTAAGTTACCTTGACAAATATTGCTACTGAAATAACATCTTTTACAGGGACTGATGACATAGTCGTCCCTAGCGCCTCTCCCGAGACTCCCCCAGCAACAATCACTTTTGCTGATTTTGGTCTAGACCCAAAGATTCAAAAGGCGGTATCCGAGCAGGGATACACTATTCCCACACCGATACAGGCGCAATCGATTCCGCATGTACTGGCTGGTAGAGATTTGATGGGCGCAGCACAAACAGGTACTGGTAAAACGGCGGCCTTTGTATTACCCATCATTCAACAGATTTTGCGTCACGCAAGTAGTAGTGCTTCACCTGCGCGCCATCCGATCCGTGCTTTAGTCCTCACGCCTACCAGAGAATTGGCAGTGCAAGTAGCCGAGAATGCTGCGAGCTATTCCAAACATACTGATTTACGCGCTGCGGTTGTCTATGGTGGCGTCGATATGAAAGAGCAAGTGGCTATCTTGCGTAATGGCGTAGAGATCTTGATAGCGACACCAGGCCGTTTACTTGATCATATTGGCTCAAAAGTGGCAAACCTATCCCAAGTAGAAATTCTGGTTCTAGATGAAGCAGATCGTATGCTCGATATGGGCTTTTTACCCGATTTGCAGCGCATCATTAATTTGATTCCAGCACAAAGACAAACACTCTTATTTTCTGCCACTTTCTCGCCTGAAATTAAAAAACTGGCGCAAAGCTATTTACGTACTCCAGTCACTGTTGAAGTGGCGCGTCAGAATGCCGCTGCTGATACTGTCAAACAAGTGGTCCATATGGTAGCCTCAGCTGATAAGCAGCGCGCGATTGTTAAGGTACTTGAAGATCGTACGCGCCAGGGTTTATCGCGCCAATGCATCATCTTCACGAATAGTCGTCTAGGTTGCGCCAGACTGTCTCGTGCATTAGAGCGCGATGGCATTAAAGCAGGTGCGATTCATGGTGATAAGAGCCAAGGCGAACGTACCCTCACATTAGATGCATTTAAGTCAGGAGCGATTGAAGCTCTGGTAGCAACCGATGTTGCAGCTCGTGGCTTAGATATTCCTGATATGCCGTGCGTTATTAATCATGAATTACCTTATAGTGCGGAAGATTTTATTCACCGCATTGGCCGTACAGGACGCGCTGGCAGTACAGGTGATGCTATTGCATTAGTAGATGCTAGTGAGAAGCGTTTGCTTGATGATATTGAAAAGCTAATGAAGCGAAAGCTCGATATCAAACCTTTACCAGAGGGAGCCCCTACACAAAGTAGAGCGCCTTCAAGTAGAGCTGGATCGAGCAATACTTCATCTAATAGAAGCGCACCAGCAAAAATGTCAGACCCGTTTTTCTATCAGCCTTATGAGCCAAGTGCAACACTGCAATCTGTAGAAGGCGCAAAGCCAGAAGAGAAGAAGGTAGGCATTACCCCTGCTAAGCCAGCAGTAGGCGCCTTATTGGGCGGCTTTAAAAAGAAATAAAGCGCTTTATTTGTTTTTCCAGGCACGAGTGGCTGCCAAGAGCCACTCTGCAATGGTGGTTCTCTCGCCATCAGGTAAATTCCTCAATCTCAAATGCTGTGCGGCTTTGCGTAATTCTGCAAGTGAGTGATGTGCATCTTGGGTGTTGATCTGGGTTGCCAGAGTTTGTTTGCTCAACTTCTCGCCATGCTCATTAAGTACTAGGGGTAGATGTAAGTATTGTGGTGTTCTATAGCCTAATATCTTTTGAAGGTGGATTTGCCTTGCGGTATTACTGAGTAAATCCTCACCGCGCACTATATGGGTAATTGCTTGCTCAGCGTCATCTACTACGACTGCAAGTTGATAAGTAAAGACACCATCATTTCTGCGTAAAACAAAATCACCCACTTCTTTATTAAGGTCTTGGCTTTGAAGTCCTAGTGCTAAATCCTCAAACTCAATATGGCAATTTTGGGGAAGGGCAAGTCGCCAAGCTACTTTTGAGATTTTGAGTAATTCTGGTACATGAATCCCTTGCTGGTGTGATCTGCAAGAGCCTGGATAGACCATCTCGTGGCTGCGGGGCGTAACTATACCCAGTTCGTCTAGGGCAGTTGCAATAGCTTGGCGGGAGCAGGTGCAGGGGTAAAGCAATTTGAGCTGATTGAGACGCTGCAAAGCGTGCTGGTAGAGTGCTTGGCGCTCTGACTGGTAGCTAAGCTCCTCATCCCAAGAAAGACCGCAGGCAAGCAGCTGAGCTTGGATTTGCTTCTCCACCCCAGGAATGCATCTAGGGCTATCTAAATCCTCGATTCGGAGTAGCCATTTACCCCCATTTTTACGAGCATCTAGCCAGCTTCCTAGGGCCGCAAGCAAGGATCCCGCATGGAGGGGGCCGGTGGGTGAGGGGGCAAATCGCCCGCGGTAGCCGTCGGCTGGGGATGAGAGGTTTTTCAATATGGACACAGCTAAAATCATCTCATGGCTTCACCCCGTTTTGTACATCTTCGCCTTCATTCCGAGTTTTCGATTACGGATGGAATCGTTCGTATTGACGATGCAATCGCCGCTGCGGTCAAGGATGAAATGGGCGCCTTAGCCCTCACTGATCTCAGTAATTTATTTGGCTTAGTGCGTTTTTATACAGCAGCTCGTGCTGGTGGGATCAAACCGATTGCTGGCGCCGATGTTTGGGTGAGTAATCCCCAGGACCCAGATCAGCCATATCGTTTATTGCTCTTAGTACAAAACCATTCTGGGTATCTCAATTTGTGTGAGTTACTGAGTAGAGCATCTTTGGAGAATCAATCCCGTGGCCGCGCTGAAATTGACTCTGCATGGTTTAGCGAGCCCGCCTCTAAAGCTGAAGACAAAAAAGCCAAAAGAACGCTTAGCTTTGGATTGATTGCATTGTCTGGAGCCCGTCAAGGTGAAGTGGGCAACAATTTATTAGCGGGCCAAGAAGATCAAGCCAAGAATATTGCAAAACGTTATGAGAAGCTCTTCCCTAAATCTTTCTATATTGAGGTGCAACGGGGCGGGCATCAGCAGGATGAGAAACAGCTCCAACTAGCCTGTCATTTGGCTGCTGAGCTCAATTTGCCAGTAGTAGCAACCCACCCAGTGCAGTTTATGAAAAAGAGTGATTTCATAGCCCATGAGGCAAGGGTTTGTATTGCTGAGGGTGAGCTGTTAGGTAACCCTCGACGTTCAAAGAAATTTAATGATGAGCAATCTTTCTTAACGCAAGCCGAGATGGAAAAGCGTTTTGCAGATTTGCCTGCAGCTTTAGCGAACTCAGTTGAAATTGCTAAGCGTTGTAATCTGTCGCTGGTGCTTGGTCAACCCCGTTTGCCTGACTTTCCAACGCCTCCTGGAATTACTCTTGATGAATATCTCTTAGCACTTTCTGAGACTGGCTTAGAACGACATATGGAGCGTAATTTTCCAGATGCAGAGCTGCGTGCACAAGAAATGCTGCGTTATCACGAGCGTTTAGTTTTTGAGGTGAAGACGATTTCTCAAATGGGATTTCCGGGTTACTTCTTAATCGTGGCGGACTTTATTAACTGGGCTAAAAACAATGGGGTTCCAGTAGGGCCTGGTCGTGGATCTGGGGCAGGTTCGCTAGTGGCTTACTCCCTAGGCATTACCGATCTTGATCCACTGCGTTACAACTTACTCTTTGAGCGTTTCTTGAATCCAGAGCGGGTATCGATGCCCGACTTTGATATCGATTTCTGCCAACACGGCCGTGACCGGGTAATTCAGTACGTTAAAGATAAGTATGGCAAGGACGCGGTTAGTCAAATCGCTACTTTTGGAACGATGGCAGCGCGAGCAGCGATTCGAGATGTGGGTCGCGTGCTAGAGCAGGGCTATAACTTCGTTGATGGCATTGCTAAACTGGTTCCGAATAAGCCAGGTCAATATATGACTATTGAAATGGCGAAGAAAGAAGAGAAGCAATTAGCTGAACGCGAGAAAAATGAGGATGAGGTACGTCAACTCCTCTCTCTTGCACAGCAATTAGAGGGCATGACCCGTAACGTAGGCATGCATGCTGGTGGTGTATTAATTGCCCCCGGTCGCTTAACTGATTTCTGTCCACTCTATACACAAGAAAGTAAAGATCAAGATAGCAGCTCAGTTATCAGTCAGTTCGATAAGGATGACGTAGAAGCGATTGGTTTAGTTAAGTTCGACTTCTTAGGATTGACTACGCTTACTATACTGGCTGCTGCAGAACGCTGGATTAAAGCACTCCATACTGATCGTCAGGAGTGGAGCATCAGCGATATTTTGCTCGATGATGAAAAAGCGTTTGAGGTTCTTAAGAAAGCAAATACTGTTGCCGTATTCCAGCTTGAAAGTCGCGGTATGCAAGGCATGCTACGTGATGCAAAACCGGACCGCTTTGAGGACATCATTGCGCTTGTAGCTTTATATCGTCCAGGCCCGATGGATCTGATTCCAGATTTTATTGAGCGCAAACATGGTCGTCAAAAAGTAGAGTATCCAGATCCGCGGATTGAGTCAGTTCTCCGTGAGACCTACGGCATCATGGTCTACCAAGAACAGGTCATGCAAATGGCGCAAATGATCGGCGGTTACTCCTTAGGTGCCGCTGATATGTTGCGTCGTGCGATGGGTAAGAAAAAGCCAGAGGAAATGGCCCAGCATCGCAAGATTTTTAGTGATGGCGCAAAAGCAGGTGGCATTAGTGAAGGTAAGGCCAACGAAATCTATGACTTGATGGAGCGTTTTGCAGGTTATGGATTTAATAAGTCCCACGCTGCTGCTTATGCGCTCTTAGCCTATCAAACTGCTTGGCTTAAAGCTTACTACCCAGCAGAATTTATGGCAGCCAACTTATCACTTGCAATGGATGACACCGATAAGATCAAGATTCTATATGACGATTGCTTGGGAAATCAGATACGGGTGTTCTCGCCTGACATTAATACAGGTGTCTATGACTTCACGCCCTTAAGGGCTCCTGATGCTGCACCTGATTCGTCGATTAGTAATATTCGTTATGGCTTAGGTGCTGTACGAGGGACGGGTGAAGCGGCGATTGAGGCCATTATTAAAGCGCGTGAAACTGGCGGCCCATTTAAAGATCTCTTTGATTTCTGCGCAAGGGTTGATCGTAGGCAAGTTAATCGCCGTGCTATTGAAGCGCTGATGCGCGCTGGTGCATTTGATAGCCTTTATCGTGATTCAGTTAACGTAGGCGGCAATCTGTATGACATTCGATCCACATTACTAGCTTCTTTAGCGAGAGCCATTGAAGCTGCAGAGCAAGCAGAAGCCTCGATTCATCAGGTGAGCTTATTTGAGGCTGCTGGGGAAGAGGATCGTCATCTTCCAGAGTTGGTGCGTGAACCAGTTTGGTCTGAGAAAAAGCGACTCCAAGAAGAAAAAACTGCACTTGGTCTTTGTCTGACTGGGCATATGTTTGATGCCTATCGTGACGAGACTGCACATTTCATACGCCAGCCCTTAAAGAAGCTCGCTGAAGGTAAGGATCAATTGATTGCTGGCATTATCACCTCGGCTCGCATGCTTACTGGACAACGAGGCCGTATGATGATTGCAACCATTGATGATGGTAGTGCTGCTGTAGAGCTTACTCTTTATAGCGAAGTATATGAACCTAACCGCTCGTGGCTCAAAGAAGATGAGATGCTGATTGCTAAAGTCAACGTCACGCCAGATAAATTCTCGGGTGGTATGCGGGTTATATCAGAAGTGGTCATGGATATAACCGGTGCTCGTATGCGTTTTGCCCGTAATGTCCATGTATGCATTGATTCAGGAATGGATCTCAAAATGTTACGTAGTCAAATTGGACCTTTCTTGATGACTAATCGCGTACGCGATCCAAAAATGGGTGCTGCTCCGCCAGCAATGCCAGGCTCTAATGAGGGGGTGAAGGGTTTAATGCTAACGGCTGCTGTTACCACCAGTGGAGGTGCTTGTTTAATGCAATTTCCAGAGGAGTTGCGGATCTATCCTGACGATGCTTGCTTGCATAGTCTCAATCAACTACTGGCTTCTAAACAAAAAGATTCAGTTCAGGTTCAGTATCACTAAGCAAGGAAGTTGAAAAACTACTGGTTTAGTATTTTTTCAATTGCTGCAATGACTAGAGTAGGCTCTAATAAATCTAGGCATTCGCTATTGCTATCGGCACGGTCGAGGCATCCTGCCTTACGGCAAGGAACACACTCACCTGGGCCTTGCAAGATAGTGACATTTCCAACGGTTTGAGAACGAGCGCGAAGTTGATAAGGTTGCTCACCAATGAATCCATTAGGCCATGGACCAAAGTTTGTTGGAGGAGTTGCGCCAAATAAAGTAATCATGGGGGTATTGCAGGCAGCAGCTAAATGGGTAATAGAGGTATCTACACCAATATATAGTCTAGCACCACGTAATAGCGTGCCCGCCTGAGGTATCGACAGTTTTCCTGCTGTATTAATTACTTTTGCAGCAGTTTCATCATCTAAGAGCGAGATGATGTCGTGATTCAGTTGCACATCCTGTTTGGCGGGAGAGGCGCTTAGTACTACCTGAAAGCCTTTATGAGTCAACCAAGAAATGAGATGCTGCCAGTGTGCCAGAGGCCAACGCTTATATGCAGTGAGTGGTCCTGGATGAATCACTATGTAAGGCTGTACTAGCGCATTGGTAATGACTGGCGTCAGCGTTTCAGCTTGCGGTGGGGTCACCGTGATCGGCTTACTAAATAAGTCTGCTGGATTTCTGAAAAAGACTTCAAGTAAGCGAAGTTTTTCTGCAATGACATGCTGATTGAAGTAATCAACATTGACAGTATGCATAGAGATGAATTTTTTCCAAGCATTTTGCTTTTCACTTTTACTTTTCTTGGATCTATCTTCTACATCCTTACCTTGAGGATGCCCACCTAAGACGCCCACTCTTTTGAAAGCAGCTATTAAGCTATAAATGTAGGCTCTATCGCTCGGCTGGGTAACGATAGCTAAGTCATAGCGTTGAAATAATCGATTGAATAAAGAAAGGTATTCACCAAAACCAGGGCGATCTGATGTTTCAATAATTTCAGCAATATCAGGATTACCGTAAAGCATATCGAGCTTACCGCGATAGCCCAAAAAGTGAAACTCTGCATCTGGCCATAACTCTCTAGCCTTGCTAATGAGTGGGGTAGAAACGAGTACATCCCCAATTTGCCGAGTAGCGATGAAGAGAACCCTCTTGGGCTTGAGATCAGAAAAAGGGCGCATATCTGTTGGACTCATTACATCGCCTTTGCCAAAATCTTTTCCCGCACGCGGCGGGCATTCTCAGTAGCATTGCTTTGATCATTGATTCTATGAAAAAGGTGGAATACTTCCGTTGCCCATGCTCCTGATTTACGAATAATGTGGTGGCGTTGCAAACGAAATACAAAATCCGCATCCTCATGACCCCAACCAGTCAGGGTTTCATCAAAGCCATTAATTGCTTTAGCATCTGACTTCCAGCATGCCATATTGCAACCTTTAATACGGCGCCAAACAAACTTTTGGTAGTCCCGCCACGAACCATTACCAAGTTTGATCTTCAGTGGCCAGTATTTATTAATACCCCCACTAAGGCGCTCACCAAGGAGGCTAGCACTAAAGCGTTGAAAGTCCCAATGAGGCCAAGTGATGAGATCTTGTGTAAGTTTTTCATTCATGATGACTCGGCTGCCAGTGACCAGATATCCTTTTTGCGCCAATTGCCGATGACGCGCCACGAAATCCGGTTGCACAATGCAATCACCATCTAAAAATATGAGGTAATCGCCATGGGCAGCGGCGATGGCTTGATTAAGAATCAATGTTTTCCGAAAACCCTGATCCTCTTGCCATAAATGCTCAATAGCAACTGGATATGATGCTTTCAATTGCTCAATCACTTGCTTGGTGCTATCA
>Ga0114959_10001866_pt1 | contig 17951 bp, 28 predicted proteins | sample C_130625_EF_Meta_FD_87317 | JGI IMG/M metagenome (GOLD analysis project Ga0114959, IMG submission 87317) | Freshwater microbial communities from Lake Croche, Canada to study carbon cycling - C_130625_EF_MetaG | ecosystem: Environmental > Aquatic > Freshwater > Lake | place: Lake Croche, Canada...
GCTTGGCATTTACTTCAGGAAAAATTCGAAACTTACATTTTGTCTACTCCACCTTGGTCTAATACGGATGCTTGGTCGGAAAAGAGAAAATGGGTTGAAGAGCATTTTGGAAAATCTGCTAATAAGAAACTTATTCTGTGTCACAACAAAGGTCTCGTAAAAGGTGATTACTTAATTGACGATAGAATTGCTAATGGTGTTGCCGATTTTGATGGAGTTCATATCCACTTTGGAATGCCTAATTTTTCTAATTGGAAAGAGGTTCTTGAAAATCTCGGAGTCAAAAAATTAGAATTCCCTAATCTATAATTTGTTAATAACTTTAAGCCTCGACATTTTCATGTATCGAGGTTTTTTGTTATATTTGTCTTATAAATAAAAACAATATGGAAGCAAAGAAACCAAAAGCAAAGAAAACAATCGTTGAGAAATCCGGATTCGAAAAGGTTATGGAATTATTTAACGAAGAAGTTAACGACAAAGAACTTCAAGGAAATTATGATGGATTCAAAAGATCTAGAGAATGTGCTAAAGAACGTCATAATGGAATGGTTCCTGAAATCAACGCATTAATTCAAAAAGGCGAAGGTTTGAAAGAACTTATTGTTGATTTATCATGTAAACAATTATCAACTGTTGAAGCGGTTGAGGCTATGTTATCATTACCAGAACCAATCAATGAATTGAGAGAAAAAATAAATTATCAAAAAGGAATTATGGACGAACAAGATCGTTTAATGAAATTCTATACTGATTCTACTGAAAGAAAATTATTTCATTTTTGGAAAGTTTTCAAGGCATTAGATGAAGAAACCCTACCATGGATGGAATGGAAGAGAGCTTACACTGACATAATATTTTAATTTATGAAAACATCAAGAATATTTCCGAGCATTTTTATTACAAATGCAAAAAATTACGCAATTTCTACTCATGCTGGTACAAATCATATGTACGACGAGTATTTGCCTTATGAATTCCATTTGCGAATGGTAGCTAATAACGGTATGAAATTTATGAATTTTTTACCCGAAGAAGATGTAGATTCTGTTATTGCTGCTTGTTATTGTCATGACTTGATTGAAGATGCAAGAGAAAACTACAACAGCGTATTACGTCAAACTAACAAAATGACTGCTGAAATCGTAAGAGCTTGCACTAACTATGGCAGAGGCAGAGACCGAGAAGAAAGAATGCCTGATTTTATTTATAAAGACATCTATGAAACTCCTCATGCAGTTTATGTTAAGCTATGTGATAGAATTGCGAATGCTCAATATTCTAAAATGACTGGAAGTTCTATGTTTGGTAAATATAAAAAAGAACATGAACACTTCAAAAAAATGCTATATGCAGATGGCCATTACACTCAGCCGTTATGGAATTATCTAGAAGAAATTTTTGAAATTTAATGGAAACTTTCTTTACGATAGGATTTGGTTTATTGATAGCATTTCTAATCGTATGCGCACTTCAATACATCGGTAATGATTTAGGTAATATATTTTTCGATGGATTCTATGGCAACACATCGATAGGTGAGAAATTAAGAGAACAAAACAAAAAAGATAATCATGGAAAATAAAAACAACCTTTTATGTCCTTGTTGTAACACTAAGTTAGTGTACACCCATTCAGACCGATATCAGGATTTAGGCGAACATGTTTCTCAACCTAATCGAGAACCATCTATCAAACCGGCATTTCAATGTCCTAATGTTGATTGTATTGCACATCAAAGTGAAGTTGCTTGGATTGAAGATGGTGAATGTTACACCGGCAAAAGACCGGAAGGTATTTCATATTCACTTTTGAATAATTCACTTGAAGCTAGATTCGGAAATCCATTTGCGGTAAATTCTTGGAATTGGCATTATCAATTAGGTAAAGATGCAATAAAACGAAGAACAAAAGATTATCGATTTGGTAAATACCGAGTAGTAGTATCACCAAAAGAAAAAGGCTATAAATATCCTACTGAAGTTCAATATCAACCTAGAAAAATTGGATGGAAATTCGAATGGTGGAAGAAAGGTACCGATGAAGGTTGTTGGATTAATTTAATTCCGACTCATCGAATGGTTCTTTATTATTTGCGAGAATTTAATGTTGCCTATAAAAACTTAATGAATACCGATAAACCAAAAGTTCGAGATTTAAAGGAATGCTTAAAATATATCGATTGTATTTTTTACAATTCAAAAGATGACCGATCATTTGCTAAAATCTCAGCTTTCTTAATCAAAACAATTTATCCTTATAAAGTTTACAAAGTAAGAACCTTAATAATGCCATCTCATGAATAACCGATTACCATTGCTTTACATCAATCAAGAGCTTTTAATTACTGGAGATACCGAAGATACTAATTACTTGTTACGTGGAGAATTTGGATTCGATGAAGACTCTTACGAAGACATTCAAATCAATCATCTAAAGGGTTACGGTAACAATGATAGCGAACCGATTCGCATTGACCACATCCTTAATATGGTAAATGGAATGAAAGATGGTGGATGTACTCACGTTTCTATTGATTGGAATTGCGACCATCAAACTTATGAGATAGAAGGCTACAAAATCACTAAAGCTCCAGTAAATATAGCTGCAAATTTATTAGCCAAAAAGCTTCTTAAAGAAAATAAAGACCATTTGAAAAGTGTTGCATATAAAGAATATCAAGAAAAGGTAAAACAAATTGAAAATTTAACATAATAAATTTCCTAGTATCGGGATTTTGTTCTATATTTGTCTTATAAAATTAAACAAAATATATGAAAACATTAGTTTGGATTACAAATTCATTTCGTCAAGATTCTCGATTAACTTCTAAATTATCAGGCGAGTGTACATTTACATTTTACTCTCCTTACTATTTTTCAGGAAAACGTGAGCAACAAATATACAAAAAATGTTCACAAGCTAATTTAGATGCATTCTATCATTCATTACATCAATTTGATAATTCTTTACAATCAAAAGGTAGTAAACTCTTTGTTTTTAAGGATGCTGATCCTATTGCACACATTAATCACTTAGCTAAAACTTATGGTTTTACTAAATTAGTTATTGACCAACCGCTTTTTGCAATGTGGCATTCAATCGATTTACTTAAGTTAGATATTCCTTACGAAATAATCGATTCAGCCTTGGTCGATGATACATGTCACAAAATGACTGCAAAATCTCGTTGGATGTCTCATGTCAAATCAATTGAAACTCCCGTTCCATTAACACGGAATTCAAATATTGTTTTAGTTAACATTCCGGAAACTTCTCAAACATATCCAATTCCGGCAAATGTAACTAAGTTTGTTCAATCTGATGTTGTTACTCGTGCTTATAAAATTGCACAAACATACGCACAAACTCGCGATAAACACGATGGTCAAACTCAATTATCTACAATGCTACATAATGGTATGGCCGATCCGCATAATGTATTTTATCAAATAGCTAATAACTTTAAAAATGCAGGTTCGGATTTATCAGTAAACGAAGGTGCTCACGCATCAATGTTACGTCAATTTGCTTTTCGTGAAATGTCTATTATGCAAGCCCGAAAACATAATTTAACTTTAGAAAATACACCAATCGAATGGGCTCAATCTTTAATGCATATTAAAGCTTATGAAAATATGATTGCTTCTACTCCAAATCCTAAAAGCGAATTGGATTTCTCTGGTATTAAAAATGCAAATACCGGCATTAAGGAATTAGATAAAATTCTACATCCTTTCGTAAAAACTGGTATTATGCCAAATCGTGCTAGGATGTATTTTGCAGGTAAAGTATTTTACGAATCAAAAACAGGTTTACATGCACTAAACACTCTAATTGATACATTCGACCTTATTGGTTTAGATGGTCAATCACCAAATAACTACATTCAATGTTGCTCAGCTCTTGGATTATCCTATGGTAAAGTAATGTTAATGAATTCAACTCGTACATTCGAACTTTTAAATTATGAAAATGCAAATTAAAAAATTACTCATTGCTTTATTACTTTTTGTAAGTTGTATTGCAGCTGCTCAAACTTATGTCTATAAAGGTAATTCTACCTATGATTCGGATATTTTGTTTACTTTAAACGAAGGCAAATTATATAAAGGCAAATCAACATATCGTTCAGATATTTTGTGCACTATCAAAGGTGAAAAAATCTACCTATGCGATTGTGATTATACCGGTCAGATAATTTATACAACTAAGGATTTCTTTGTATATAAGCAAAACTCATATTACGATTCGAGTATTATTTCTAATATGAAAGGTCCTTACTTGTATTCCAGTAGTTCTCAATATGCGGCTAATATAATTTGCACATTAAAGGCGCCATTTGTTTATGTTGGTAATTCTACTTATGCGGCAAATATTCTTTTACGAATAAACAGACAAGTAACGTTCACTGAATTTATCGCAATCATATATCAATTTAAAAAATAACGTAATGTTCAAACAACCTAAAATAATTATACGACATGAGCTAATGGGTCCAGTAGAAGCTTTGATGACCTTTTCTGCTTGGGAAAAAATTGATGATGGTGAATTCCATCCTCGACATATAGCTTTAGTCAAAACAAAAGTAAAACCTAAGTTTGACAAATATGGTAAATTTCAAGAGTTTACTAATCGATTTGGAGGAAACATTAGTTGGAACGATTACAAAACATCTTATAGACATTACATTTTATGGGGTACATCGAACACTCACGAAAGGTCAGGTTGGACTGAGCTTACGACACCTACAGGAAGGCCAATGAGAGGTGGACGACCATTTAAAATGTTTAAAGAGGCGTGTGATGCAACATCAACCGTTAGGTTTACTAAAACTGCATTTGAACCTCGCTAGATTGTTAATAACTTTTTGAAAATAATGAGCTCGATATTTCCACGTATCGAGCTTTTTGATTATATTTGTCTTATAAATTAATACTTCAAAATTATGGTACAAACTGCAAACAAAATGGATTGGAAGAAAATGGGTTTCAAAACCGAAGCTGAGTACAATAAATTCTTAGAAGACAAATGGCAAACCTTAAAAATCAAAATCCAAGAAAACATCGACGTATTCAAAAGATTAGCTGACAGATAAAAACAAACGATATGATAAACAATACCCACTTAATAAGACCACTTTTAAAATTTGAATCTCCTAATGATTTCTATTTTCTTCAACTACTTAAACGTCGAAAGGACAATCCAGACCTTGAAAGAGATATGAATGTTTTAGGAGATTATTACATCTATTCATTAGAGCAATTTGATAATCTAATGCCTAAGATAATTAAGATTTGTAATGACGAAAACGCCAGAGCATATTTTCGATTAAATCGTAGAGATGCTAAAAAGGTTGGCTTACAAATGCTTAAGCGAATTACCGATTTAATTATCTGTGAAAATTATCGACCAATCAAAAATTCATATGCATCTATTGCAGGTGAATTCCACTCTGACCCAGATAAAACTTGGTTAATCGATATCGATTGGATTGATTATGAGAATTCACCTGGTGCAATTGAAAGAACAAAGGAAATCATCTCTAATTTGCAAACTGAAGCAAATAGAGAACCTCTAATGATTGAAATACCTACTAAAAATGGATTCCATATCATTACTCGTCCATTCAATATTGCTAAGCTAACCCAAACGTTGATAATGGAACGTTTGCCTAGAATGGACTCACATAAAGATAACCCAACTATTTTATACATTGCATAATGGAAACATTTATTACGTTAGTTACTGCTCATACGAAACACGAACAAACTTACTTAAATCCTAAAGTATTCGATATGCTAATGGAATTTAAGAATACCAATCAAATAGATACCATCGAAATGTTTCAATCTATTGATGGTCAGATTTTTAATTTTTATATAAGTCCTCCAGTTAGCGATGATCTAATTGAAGAACTTTCAGATAACATCGATGATTATGCAACTTCGGTTTCTGATCCAGAAAATACCTTTTATTGTGCATTTGCATTCAACAAATTCTAAAACTTAATATTCAATTGTTCATATAACTTACATAAAATCTATACAGATGAAAGTACTTAATTTAGCACACCCTGAAAAATCCGAAATTCAATTCAAAATCTCTCGATTCCCTGATGGACAACAATCAATTACTTTAGAAAATAAAGGATTTGCATTCAAAGATACTTTAAGACGAGTGATAATCAAATCTCGTTTTAATTCCTTTAGAGACTTAGAACTCATTATTGCGGCTAATCAAACCTTACGTCAGTTAGGTTCGGAACATGTTGAACTCTATGTTCCTTACTTTTTAGGAGCTAGGTCAGATAGACGATTTGACGAAAATAGTGTAAACTATCTTAAAAATGTAGTATGTCCGATAATCAATCTACAAAAATTTAACAAAGTTACAGTTGTAGATCCGCATTCTGATGTATTAGAAGCGTGTTTAGATAATTTTGAAAAGTTCACAAATGTAGGTGTTGTACAATTTGCGATAGTAGATTATTTTGCTAATGTAATCAAATTGCCTAAAAGCGATTATACTAACGTCGAGTTAGTTTCTCCTGATGCAGGTGCTCTAAAGAAAGTTTATCATGCTGCCGAATCTTTAGGATTTAATAAAGACATTTTGATTGCATCTAAACATCGAGATGTAACTACTGGTAAAATCACACATACCGAAGTACCTAATTTAGGTGAAGATGCCGATAGCAAAGCTTACTTTATTCTTGATGATATTTGTGATGGTGGTAGAACTTTTACTGAACTTGCAAAAGCTATTCGTTTACAAAGACCAAAAGATAAATTCAACGATAAAATCTTTTTAGTGATAACTCATGGATTATTTTCTGCTGGAATGAAACCATTAAACGAAGCATTTGACGGAATCTATACAACCGATTCTATTCATGCAATCAACGATGCAGGATTCTCACTTGCTAACGACAACGAAATGCACAAACTTAAAGTTCAATCAATTTTTTAATATGTCACTAGACCAAATTATGAGAGAATTTCCACATGAATGGAATGGCACAAATTACCGAGAAATTGATGGTGATTTAATAAAGTTGGCTCAACGAGCTAATTTCGATGTGATTGCTCATGGCTGCAATTGCTTCTGTCAAATGGGTGCCGGAATTGCACCCCAAATGGCTAAGGCATTTTCCTGTAATGACCCTGAAAAATATCATGGCGAATCTACAGATTTTCCAGACCGTAAAGGTGATATGACTAAATTAGGAAATATCGAACATTATGCTTGGTTTGTTTTCGACGAAGATGGTCAACGCAGAAGATTAGAAGTAGTCAATGCATATACTCAATACAAATATGGTAGAAATCATAAAGATGGAGAAGAAAATCCAGTTAATTATGCGGCTATCGAAATGTGTATGAAGAAAATCAATTATCGATTTAAAGGCAAACACATCGGTCTACCTAGAATTGGTTGTGGACTTGCTGGTGGTGATTGGGAAATCGTTAAGAAAATCATTCAAACTGAATTAAAAGATTGTAAAATAACAATTGTAAACTATAAACCATAATGAAAATGTACACATCATTAATTATCAGCTCTATCATCTGTATCGCAGCTTTCCTTTTTATTGCAGACACAACAATAACATTCAATCCGTTTTCTATTCATTTAGCAGCTTGGAAATCTGCAGTAGGTTGGTTGATAATCGCAATTGGAGTTGGGTTGATTTCCGATCAACGTTACGACCAAGGTATTAAAAAAGGAGTCGATGGAACTATTGAGCTTCTTAAAGAATATTCAAAAAATCCAGATGCAACTGAAATTAAAATCGAAACAGATAGTCAAGAACTTAAATTAACAAAACCGAATGAGTAAAATTTACACAGTCACAAATTCGAGAGGTCAAGTAATTAGAAAAGGAGCTTCTAATAAAATAGCTTGGAAAAGCCCTCGTTGGGTATTGTATCACGCTAAATACATGTCAACTTCAAATGATGTGCATACTATCGATTTAGCTACAAATACAATTACTAAAATGGCTTTGCCTGCCTTTGTTGCAAAGCATCAAAATCCAGAAGCACATAAAGCGGAAATCCTAAAACGATTTAATATCAATGCCGATTTAGAAAGTTTAGAATCTTTGGTTAAAGCTGGTATGATAATTCCTACCGTGGAATATCAGATTCGTCAATTCCTAAAAGAAAAGGGAATAAATTGTTAATAACTTAAGCCTCGATATTTTAGTATGTCGAGGCAATTGTTTATATTTGTCTTATAATTAAAAATCAATATTATGTTAAAATTACAAAGAACATTTAGAGCACCAGCTCCTTATTATTCTGATGGTTACAAAGTTGGCCACAAAAGGATGCTTGCTCCTGGTACAGATTTCTTATATGGAACTTGGATTCCTAGAAGTTTAAAACATGCACCAAAAGGCGTTAAGAAAATTCTTTCAATCGGTCATCAATTAACGGTGCGTTGGTTGCATGCAGAATGGCAAGAAAATTTCTTTGATATGTCAAAAGAAACTGCTACCAAATTTGGAGTTGATATGGCTCAATATTTAGGTATGCCTTATGATGCTTCACACTTCGAAGCACTTCACGATTTAGGTTATTTGCCTATTAAAATCAAAGCTCTTCCTGAAGGAATTGAGACTGATCCAAATGTACCTCATATGACATTCATCAATACCGTTAAAGGTTTTGCTTGGTTGACATTGTATTTAGAAACTATTATCTCTTCTTTAGCTTGGAAACCAGCTACATCTGCAACTTATGCATTACAATACAGAAGAAACCTGGTTAAATGGGTAATGAAAACCGATCCTGCAAATGCTTGGTTAATCGATTTCTTATGTCATGATTTTTCTGCCAGAGGACTTTCTCCATGGGATAGTTTATCTTCAGGATTAGGCCATGCATTCTCATTCCGAGGATCTGACTCAATTATCGTTATTCCTGGTGCTCGTTATTTTTATGATGAACCAGAAAATGAAGTTTGTATCAATTCGGTAAATGCTTCTGAGCACTCGGTATCAACTACTAAAATCTTTACTGTAGGTGAAGAACAAATGATGGTTGATTGGTTAACTGATTTTAACGAAGGAATCTTCTCAATGGTTGCCGATACATTTGATGTGACATTGGTTGCAAAACCAGGACCAGGTGGATTCTGTTACAATCAAAAAGACTTGATTATGAATCGTGCAGGTAAATTGGTAATTCGACCTGACTCAGGAGATCCAGTGGAAATTCTTTGTGGACATGGAAGAACTGAATTAACCGAGCAAGAATTAAGAGCCGGATATCCAGAATTCTATACCAAAGGTTTAATCGAATGTTTATGGGAAACTTTTGGTGGAACGATAAACGAACAAGGTTATAAAGTTCTTGATAGTCACATTGGTGCAATCTACGGAGATTCAATTACTCTTGATAGACAAATTGAAATCTACGAAAGATTAGAAGCCAAAGGATTTGCTTCTACTAATATCGTATTAGGTGTAGGTTCATTCACATATCAATTTACTACTCGTGATACTTTTGGTTATGCTGCAAAAGGTGCTTGGTTCCAAGAAAATGGAAATGACCATAACATCTACAAAGAGCCAGTTACTGATGATGGTACTAAAAAATCATTAAAAGGTAAATGTGCCGTACATCGAACTGCTTTATCTGATGTGTATGTTGTCCAAACACAATGTACTGAGGCTGAAGAAAATTTAGGTATATTACAAACGATTTATGAAAATGGAAATTTCTACAATCAAACAACATTAACAGCTATCCGAGCTAAAGTAATGGAATTGTCTAATGCAAGTAATTAAGCCAAATTCCGAAAACCAAATCATTGAAGGAACCAGCGTATTTTTAGCTGGTTCCATTGAAATGGGAGTTGCCGAAGATTGGCAAACTGCAATAACCGGAATCTTCAAAGATGAAGACGTTACTTTGTTAAATCCTCGAAGAGATGATTGGGATTCTTCATGGGAACAAAAGGAAAGTAATCCAGAATTCAATCATCAAGTAAATTGGGAATTGACTCAATTAACTGAATCGGATATTGCATTCTTTAATATCTTACCAGACACAAAAAGTCCTATCACATTAATGGAATTAGGTGTATGTGCTGCAATTCATCAACATGTAATTGTCTGTTGTCCTACCGGATTTTGGCGAAAAGGTAATGTAGATATTATTTGCTCACGAGCAGGAATACCGGTATTTGAAACCTTTGATGCTGCTATTGGAGCTTTGAGAACTAGTCTTCATATGCTTTCATAATTGTATTGTTAATAACTTTATTGAAAATAATTGACTCGACATTTCCATATGTCGAGTTTTTTGCTTATATTTGTATATCAATTTAAACCAATACAATTATGAAAGATTATCACATTTACACAGGCAAATCATTTTTAGTAACAGAAGGACATACGATCCAACCGCATACGGCAGTTAAGATTGTTGAAACTTCTGAAACCGGTACAACCTCTATCGTAGAAACTATTTACTCTCATCAAGGAACTAGATTCGGATGTTTAACAAAAGATCTTGTACTAATGACAGTACCGGAAAAAACAAAAGTAAAACTCGACACTAAAAAAGTTACTAACGTAGTAGTCGACAATATCGACTTTAAAGATTATCCAGATTTTTGCGATGCGAGTATTGTATCTGCTGATTATAAAGGTAAAAAAATGACTGATGAACAAATCGAAATCTTAAATGAAAATTCGGAATTCGTCAATGATAGTGTTTTTGCACAAATTTATTAATTTCACATTGTTAATAACTTTTAGTCAAAACATTTTTTATTGTCAAATATATGTGTTATATTTGTATATCAAATTAATCTAATTACACTATTTATGGAAAGAATCGAAACTTCAAACGCAATCCTTATTAAATGCCAAAAACGTTTTCAGGCTTCAAAATTCGCAAATCAATACACAATAGGCGAACAATTTGAAAACACTGATTTTACATTCCAAGGAATGTATCGTTCAAATCAACACTGGGTTTTAAAATCCAATTCAGATAAAAAAGATGAATATTTCATCGTACCTTTCAAAGGAAAACCTTCGACTTCTACAGTAAATCCTATGATTAAAACTCCAGTAAAAATTAACTTAGTACAAGTTGCTGATTTATCTTACGACCCTTCAATCTTTATTCCAATGAAAACAAACGATTCAATCGATTATATGTTTTCATCTGAAGGTGGAATCTATCCTGCTACAAACTACATGATTATAGGTGACCCTGGAATAGGTAAGTCTACACAAACTCTCGATATTCTTGCAAAAATCAAGAAAAACGATCCTTCTAAAAAAGTTCTTTTTATCTCAGGTGAAATGAACGATATCGATATGTTTGGTTATGTTCAACGATATCCAGCTTTCGGTAAAATCCCTACATTATTTCTTTGTGATTATCTCGATGATAATGCTGCTGAAGTATTAGAAGCAACCTACAATCAAGGATGGGATATTATACTTATCGACTCCTTCGTCGAGGTTCAAGAATCTATTCAAGCTTCTTCAGGAATGAATCGTACTCAAGCTGAAAAGTGGATGATTGATATAATGGTTCAAAACAATAAAGGTAAAAATGCAGAAACCAAATATACTTCATTCTTAGCCATACAACAAGTTACCAAAGGCGGTAATTTCGTAGGATCCAATAAATTAAAACACAATACTACCGGAATGATTGAACTTCGTTATTCATCTGAATTCTCTGGTGATAGATACGCAAAGGTAACTAAAAACCGTCGAGGATTTAAACATGAAAAGATTTACTTCTCTTTAGAAAATCCAAACGAAGTAGAATACGACCAAAAACGTTTAGATAGAGACGATGATATTAAGAAACGTCTTCAAAAAGAAAAGGAAATCCTACTTTCCGAAGAAGCTAAGTTTAATAAAATCTTCGGTATCACCGACAAAACACCAGATGAGGAAGACTTCGACTCAGATGTTGAACAATTTATCGAAGAAGTAATTGAAGACTAATCATAAAACAAAAACAACTAAAACAAAAAATGGCTAAAGAAAGAGAATTAATGAGACAAAAGGCTAATGTAACACCGGTGTTAGCTGCTCATTACCAAAAACAACTAAACGTATTTACTCAAAACTTAATTACTAAATATCTAGTAAGTGTTGAAGACATAGGAACTGAGTTTACTCATGGTGACCGAACATTTAAAATTCATGGAATGACCGCTAATGAACATATGGTTGTTACCGAACAAGTAGATGGCGAAACTATCTATTGGGAATGTTCTGCTCATTTTGTACAAATGAAGTTAGATAGAAAATACGTAGAATGGAAAGATTTAGGCGGTAAATCTACACCAATCGAAAAAGATTACGAACCGCTAAAAATGTATTTGCCTGTTCTTAAAGCTTCTCGTAAAAAGGCTGCAGTTGAAGAGGAAGAATTTCCAACTGAACCTATCATGGAAACTTTTGACGATGAGTCTTATGAACCAGCAACTGAAACTGTTGAATAACTAAAATTTAAAATTATGAAAAAATTATTTGTAGTAGCCGCATTGGCATTAGTAATGGTATCATGTACCGACAATCAAAGAGCAAAATCTTTTGGTGGAACCTATTCGGTTGATTTACCGGCTGGTGAAAAGCTAGTAAATGTTACTTGGAAAAACGAAGCTGACCTATGGTATTTGACTCGTAAAATGACAGTTAAAGATACTGCCGAAACTTACACCTTTAAACAAGATAAAGGTTCTCTTTTTAATGTTATGGGTAACGGTGAGGTAATCATTAAAGAAAGTAAATAATGAAATACGTTTCAATTGATATCGAAACTACCGGAATTCATGCTAAACATGACCAAATTCTTTCTATTGGTGCAATCATTGAAGATACTAAAACGAAGCTCCCGTATCAGGAGCTTCCTAAATTCCATGTGGCTTTGTTGCACGAAAGAATTGAAGGTTCTCATTTTGCAATTAACATGAATAAGGACTTGATTGCAAACATCAATAAATATCTAATTAGTAAAAAACAAGATAGATACGAATTGATTGAAAAAACTGGTATGGAATTCAGAAGTCCTGCAGAAGCAGTAAATTTACTTCACCAATTCTTAGTGGACAATGGTTTCGGTGAATATGGCGAACAATTGACCATCAATGTAGCAGGTAAGAACTTTGGCACTTTTGACAAATTGTTTTTAGAGAGGCTGCCTGCATTTAATAGGCTCATTAAATTTAGAAACAGAATTTTAGACCCATCGATACTTTATGTTGATTGGGAAAATGATTACGCATTGCCATCATTGAACGAATGCAAAGAACGAGGAGGAATTCCTGGTGCAGTAACTCATGATGCATTAGAAGATGCTTGGGACGTAATCCAAGCACTTCGAAAAGAGTATTAACGAAAACAAAAATTATGTACAAATTCAATAAAGAAACTTTAGAATTCGAGAAAATATCAAAACTAAAATATGTAAAGTATTTTCTAGTAATTCTAGCAGTAATGTTTGGAATAGGATTTAGCACAGCACCAAGAGCTGAAGTAAAAAATCTATCACAAGAAGAAAAGTTAATTGTTATAAGAGAATACGGCGAATTTACGGAAACCGCTTTGATTGCAAAAATCAAAACTTTGAATTTTAAATATCCGCATATTGTATTGGCACAATCATATTTAGAAACTGGACATTACAAATCGGTTATCTTTAAAGAAAATCACAATATGTTTGGAATGCGTGAAGCTGCTCAACGAGCAAATTTAGCTAAAGGAACTAATCGCAATCACGCATATTACGATAATTGGCAAGACTCTTTATTAGATTATGCTCTGTATTACTCTACTTACCTTTACGATATAAAAACTGAAGGCGAGTATTTTGAGTATTTGAGACAAAATTACGCAGAAGACCGTACCTATGTAGACCGTTTAAAAGATATAATTAAGAAACGAAATTTGAAATCCGTTTTTTGATACTAATTTTCTTTTGGTGCATATAACATAGTACAAATGGCATCTAAGAGAGTTCATCTCTTGAACGATGTTTAATAAATAAGATGAACCATAAAATGAAAACTACAATGAAAATCATGTCTATCGGAGATATCCACGGAAGAAATACATGGAAGACCGTGCTATTCGGTTCTCTAATGGACTATAATAGCTGGAGACAAGAAGTAGATAATGGAGCAAAAGAAGCTTTTGAAGATACATATCCTATTTTCAATGAAATAGATAAAATCGTTTTCGTTGGAGATTACGTAGATTCATTTGATGTACAAAACCTAGAGATGAAATTAAATCTAGAGGAAATCATCCATCTTAAAACTACATATCCAGACAAAGTAGTTTTACTTTTAGGAAATCACGATATTCAATATATTGTGGCAGATCAAATCTGTTCTGGTTATCGTCCTGAAATGAAGTTTGATTTTCAGGAGTTGTTTACTAAAAATATCGACAAATTTACTTTCGCATATTATCATGAAAGAGAAATTGATGGTAGATTGAAAAGAACTTTATGGACTCATGCAGGAGTAACTCATGGTTGGTTACGTCAATTGCATGCAACGGTAAAACGAGATGGTTTTCGATTCAAAGCAGACTTTGAAGGAGATTGGAATCTAAGACCGGATGAAATTATCAACAAAGCTTGGCAATATCGTTTAAATATTTTATTTAACGTTGATGGAGATTCAGGTGGATATTCAGAATTTGGAGGTCCAATTTGGATTAGACCAAGAAGATTAAGATGGGATGCATTGGAAGGTTATGACCAAGTAATTGGACATACACCACATCACAAAGTAACCGAATACGATACTGAACCAACTGCCGGTAGATGGCCAGAAGTAAAAGACACTATCTTTTGCGTTGACTGTTTAGAGCATGGTAATGGTACCGTACTCATTAAAGAGTATTGATATGAAACCAAATTTATGTTATTGTTGCGATGAAGAAGCTACTACTAAGCTGGTAAGTGAAACGGATAGTTCATTTTTTTATTGTTGTGGTGATGAGCCATGTAAAAGAGAAATTAGGAAATCCCTAAAGAAGCTAAATAAAAAATATGTTAAGTCTGAGAAGTCAGAAGACCATTCATGGAAACTGAACGAACCCCGGTATAATTACAAAATTTGGCGAGAGAAAAATGATTACTTGCCTGCAATAGCAGTAATTGTATTCGCTATTCTCTCAATTATTGGAATAATTGTGTACATTAAATATACACAATCATGATAGGCTTAGTCAGGCTTAAATGGCTAAGATAAAAATGTAGTGATGCTCGTTCCTATCAGAACAGATAATACGTAATGGCAAAGAGGTTTATGTCATCCAGTAAAATGGTTGTATCTTCGCAAGTTCGAATCTTGCTCTGTTCACAATTTAGTCAGGTGGCGGAATTGGTAGACGCTAAGAGTAATGGTTCGTAACCGATTTACCGCTCTGTATTGAGTACTCTAGGTAACACCATACAGGTTCGAATCCTGTTCTGACTACTAATTGTTAATAACTTTAAGTAAAAACATTTTCAAGTGTCACGGACATTGATTATATTTGTCTTATAAATTAAAAATACGAAATTATGGCATACAATGCAATCGTCACTAGGTTGACAAACGTGAGACCACATTCTAACGCAGACAAAGTTCAATTAGCAACTTGTCATGGTAATCAAGTCGTAATTGGTTTGGATTCTTTAGAAGGACATTTAGGAGTTTACTTTCCATCTGATGGTCAGTTATCCGATGAGTTTTGTAAAGCAAACAACCTTTATCGTGATGCCGAGTTAAATGCTAGAAAAGATGAGAAAGGTGGAATGTTCGATGCAAACCGAAGAGTAAGAGCTCAAAAATTTAGAGGTGAAATCTCTGATGGTTTCTGGGTTCCATTACATTACTTTGGATTCATTATGGTAACCGGTTTAGATGTAGAAGGATTTGAATTTGATGAATGGAAAGGTGTACCTATCTGTAACAAATACGTAAATCCAAATACTGCTAAAATTGCTAGAGAAAATCAAGGTAAGAAAACCAGAGTTTCTAGATCTTCTGTGATGTTTAAAGAACATTTTGATACCGGACACTTTGGTAAGAATATTCACGAATTCGAAAAAGGTCAGCATATCGTTATTACTGAAAAACTTCATGGTACTTCAGGTCGTATCGGTCATGTTCAAATGACTAGAGAATTAGGTTGGTTAGAAAAACTTGCTGCTAAATTAGGATTAGCTATCAACGACAAAGAATGGTGTTATTTGAATGGTACTCGTAGAGTTGTTTTAGGAGAATCAAAATCCGCAAATCAATTCCACGACCCAACTATTCGAGATAAAGCAATGAACTTATTCAAAGGTAACTTAAGAAAAGGTGAAACCGTTTATTTTGAAATTGTAGGTTACGAATCTACAGGAGCTGCAATTATGCCATCCGTTGATACAACTAAAATGGGTGATAAAGAGTTTACTAAACAATATGGTAAGTCTATGGCTTATTCTTATGGTTGTGATTCTACTCAATCTGAGGTTTATGTTTACCGTATGACATTTGCAAATGAAGATGGTCAATCCATCGATTATGCTTGGAACGACGTTGTAAAACGTTGTAACGAATTAGGTGTAAAAACTGTACCACATATTGCTACATTAACCTTAAATGAGTTAGAAGCAATCACCGGTAAATTCGATGATAGAGATTTACAAGAATATTTCAGCAATACTGTTGAAACCTTAGGAAATGGTCCATCTACACTTGATAGTAGACATATCAAAGAAGGAGTTTGTGTAAGAATTGAAGGTGGTTTGGTAAACAAAACATTCAAATTCAAAAGTTTCGAATTCAAAGTACTCGAAGGAATCGTAAAAGATTCTGGAGTAATTGATACTGAAGAAGCAGAAGGTTAATTAATAACATCAATATGATAAACGAACGAATTAAGTTCTATGCCGAAGAAGCAGTAGACAATGCAAAATTTTATTGGAAGGAATACGTCAAGATTCCTTCCAAGGATTTTGTCAGAGGAATTAAGAATATAATTCGATGGATGCCTATTGTATGGCGAGACCGAGATTGGGATAACCATTACATTATGGAACCTATTCTATTCAAGTTGAAAGCTCATATCAAATATGTTAAAGACTATGGCCATACATCAGATTCGGATCGTGAAAAGCAAATTCGAACTATGTCTGAATGTTTAGAGTTATTGACGAAAGTACATGAGGATAACTACGACGAGCCATTCAGAGAAAAGCATAACGAGAAATGGGGTAAGTCAGATTACTATACAATTCCTTGTGAAGATCGTCCAGATTGCCACAGATTGATGGATAGGAATGATGAGCGATACACACCAGCTCAATTAAGAAAAAAGAACAAAGAATACATAATGGGTATGAAAATTGCTCAGCTTCAAAGAAGTAAAGACTTTGCTTTTGCAATGGAAATCTTCATTAAGGAATATGATTCTTGGTGGGATTAACTAAGATTAAAATAATTTGAAAATAGTTTGAAACTTTTTGAAATTTAGAACATATAACAGTATATATAAAACAATATTAAAACATCAATAAAATGATACCTACTACTAACATAAATATTAACATGAATTTTGACTGGGCGATTAAGTTTGCCGGGAATGATTATGTGGATAGCGATGTGATTCAGATGTAGTACAGATATTTTATACAATATACTTCAACCTCTGAATCTTCAAAAATTCAGAGGTTTTTTGTTTATAATGGGGTTGTAGCTCAGTTGGTAGAGCAACGGACTGAAAATCCGTGTGTCATCGGTTCGAATCCGATCTTCCCCACTAAAAAATACGAGTGTGGTGCAATGGTAGCATGCCGGTCTCCAAAACCGTTGATGAAGGTTCGAATCCTTCCATTCGTGCTGCCATAGGTAGTTAGCTCAATTGGTTAGAGCACCTCGCTGATACCGAGGAGGTTATGAGTTCGAGTCTCATATTA
>Ga0114959_10001867_pt1 | contig 17941 bp, 13 predicted proteins | sample C_130625_EF_Meta_FD_87317 | JGI IMG/M metagenome (GOLD analysis project Ga0114959, IMG submission 87317) | Freshwater microbial communities from Lake Croche, Canada to study carbon cycling - C_130625_EF_MetaG | ecosystem: Environmental > Aquatic > Freshwater > Lake | place: Lake Croche, Canada...
GAAAATTTATCCAATTTATTATGACGCCTACCAGCTGTTTTGGATCTTTCAGCCAATCTTGATTCGGCATTGATTTAAAAGCAATGGAGGGCATTTTTTTTACATTACTCACCAGTATTACGATTACCAAGTTTAGGGAAAACATGATTGCACCGAAAATATAAAAAACTTGATTTTTGGCCAAAAAACCGTCTCCACGACCATCTGCACCAAAATGAACGGCCACAGCATCTGGCAAACCTCGGTAAGTAAATAAAAGAACGATGATGAAAGCAATAATGGATAAATAGCGTCCAACTCTGGAAATAAAATATTCTATGCTCATTTATTTTAGGGAATAGTGGCTTGGAATTAGTGAAAATTGCTTTATCACAAAACCACTCACGATTTATGGAAAATATAAACACAAAATTACGCCACAAAGACCAAGTATTCTAATGAAAATACCTAATTGAAATTACAAATCAATAAAATTAGTTGTTATGACAATTATTTATTATTCCTTTTTGCAGGATATTTTATTAAAAAAATGTAGCTTTGTGTAGCAGTGGTTTTAGTGGTGAGGTGTACGGTTTTAGTGATTCACACAGACCTATTTGCAACCTTTTCTCATACCAAATACTTGTAAATACATGAAAATTTATACAAAAACGGGCGACAAAGGGCAAACTTCATTGGTAGGAGGCACACGAGTTCCAAAAACAGAACTGCGAATCGAAGCCTACGGAACGATTGATGAACTCAATTCATACGTAGGATTGGTGCGTGACCAAGCGGTAAATAGCGACAGGAAGGACATTTTGAAAGAAATTCAAGATCGACTTTTCACCATTGGCTCAATTTTGGCATCGGAAAACGAAGATACCAAAAAGCGTATTCCCGATTTGCACGAAAGTGATGTTGAATTATTGGAAAAGGAAATGGATAGGATGGATGAAAGTCTAGAACCTTTACGTTTTTTCATCCTGCCAGGTGGGCATCAATCTGTTTCGTTTGGACATTTGGCTCGCACTGTTTGCCGAAGAGCCGAAAGAGTTGTGCTAAGATTGGCAGAAAAATCAGAAGTTAGTGACTTGGTAGTCAGATATTTGAATCGTCTGTCGGATTACCTTTTTGTCTTATGTAGAATGATGATCAAAGAATTAAATGTAGAAGAAATCTCGTGGAAACCGAGAGTTTAATAAATTATGAATGATTAATAGCAGAATAATCTGTTTTCTAATTTTTAAACCGAACTATGCACTACTTAGCGGAATAGTCCTCCAATATCCATGGCTAGGCGTTTAAACCCTTGCAATGGATATTGGAGGGTATTTATTCTCCCGATTAACCTTTGCGCCAAATAGTACATAATTCCGTTTTTAAATAACTATTCTCTATTAATTCTTAACTATCAACTAAAAACCATGACAGATACCCTGCAAATTGATATTCATCCGATTGAAAAATCGAGAATTGATACGGTTGATTTTGACAACCTTGTTTTTGGACGTTCGTTCTCCGACCACATGCTGTCGGTAGATTATCAAAACGGTGAATGGCAAAGGCCACAAATCTTACCTTTTGGTGACATTACTTTCTCGCCAGCAATGATGTCATTGCATTATGGACAGGCAATTTTTGAAGGAATGAAAGCTTATAAAAGCGCTTCAGGAGAAATTTTGGTCTTTCGTCCGGAAGAAAACTGGAAACGGCTCAATAAATCAGCCGATCGAATGTGCATGCCCGCAATTCCAGAAGATATTTTTATGGAGGGTCTTTCGGCACTTCTCAGCTTAGATTCAGCTTGGATTCCCGCCAAAGAAGGTTGTTCCATGTACATTCGTCCTTTCATGTTTTCAACGGATGGATACGTGGGTGTGAGTCCATCAAAAGGCTATAAATTCATGATTTTTACTTGTCCAGTCGGAGCGTACTATACCAAACCAATCCGAGTGCGAGTGGAGACAAAATTTATCAGAGCGGCTCACGGAGGCGTTGGTTTCTCGAAAAATGCGGGTAATTATGGAGCGTCATTATATCCAACAAAATTAGCAAGTGATGCAGGATACGATCAAATTATTTGGACGGATGCTTCTGAACACAAATTCGTTGAAGAAGCTGGAACGATGAACTTGATGTTTGTCATTGACGGAAAATTAGTCACAGCCCCCATTGGTGATACCATTTTGGACGGGGTTACCCGTAAATCAGTGATTCAAGTGGCTCGTGATTTTGGTATGGCAGTAGAAGAACGCCAATTATCCATCCAAGAATTGACCGAAGGGGTTACCTCAGGAAAAGTGCAAGAAGCATTTGGAGCGGGAACGGCCGCCGTAATTGCCCCAATCGCAACCATTGGATACGATGGCGTAGATTACGAATTGCCAGCACAATCACTTGATTTGTTTTCACGCCGAGTTTTTACAGAAATTGATAATATCAAAACGGGTAAAATTGCCGACACTCGTGGCTGGATCATGAAGATTTAGCGCATTTTTAAATAATAATTTTCGATAGGTAATTTTGAAGTAATTGAAAATGAGTTTTTTATTTTTAAAAAAAGGTGGCATTGCGCTAAGCAATGCCACCTTTTTTTAAAATTTTTTGTGGATGGAAAACGTAAATACCATTTGCATTGTAATAGGTGTTGGTGTACGGATGTATGAAATCATCAAATAAAGTATTTTCATCAAAATAGTTAAAATACTTGCTATACTAAATTCCAAACCCATCAATTCTTCGGTTTCTTGGTAGTAAAATCAGCAAAATTTTAATGCTAAGGCATATACCCGTAGTACAGATTTCCTTCAAAAATATTTCCGAAATTGCGCTATGAAAATTCTTGTTATCGAAGACGAACCCTCACTATTGTTGTCGATGCAACAGTACTTGGAGGAAGAAGGTTACCTTGTTTCAACGGCGAATACTTTTAGAACGGCCATCGAGAAAGTAAATGATTATGATTATGACTGTTTGGTGATAGACATTACGCTTCCAGATGGTAGCGGTTTTGATATTATCGAGGAATTAAAACAAGAAAAAGCCAATATTGGCATCGTAATTGTTTCAGCAAAAAATTCTTTGGACGACCGCTTAAAAGGCTTGGATTTAGGAGCGGACGATTATTTGACGAAACCGTTCCACCTTGCCGAATTAAACGCCAGAATCAAATCAGTTTTGCGAAGAAGGTTTTTTGAAGGAAATCCTAAAATAACCTTTCAAGAAATCAGCATTTCGCCCGAAAATCAAAATGTTTTTGTGCAGGATGAATTGGTTGAATTAACCCGAAAAGAATACGAATTATTAGTATTCTTTATCTCCAATAAGCACCGAATCCTTTCAAAATCCGCCATTGCCGAACACCTATGGGGAGACTCCATGGATTTGGCCGATTCGCATGATTTTATTTATACGCACATCAAAAATTTACGTAAAAAATTAATCGAAAAAGGTTGCCCCGATTATGTGAAAACTCGCTATGGTGCGGGATACAGCTTTTCAGAAAAAACATGAAATTATTATCAAAAACCGCCATTTATTTATTTTTAGCTTCTTTTTTGATGGCTATTCTTGGTGTATTTACGTTGCAAGAATTTATCCATAAATCTACCATGCACGAAATTGATGAGCTTTTAATTTCTCATTTTAAAAAAGTAGAAAAAAAGATCAAAAATACCGCCAACTTATCTTTCATTATTGGCGATTTAGACGATAATCCGCACTTGCAGGGTATTGAGAATCAGACGATAGTCAACCCGATTTTTTCAGATACTACTGAGTTCGATTTGCGTGAAAATGCGATGGTGAGAACTAGGGTTTTGAAAGCAACTGTGCAAAGTAAATCGCAAAATTATTTAGTAACCATCACCCAATCCTACGAAGAATTTGAAGAAATCTCTGCCAAATTATCTTGGGGATTGGGGCTCTATTTTTTGGGTTTTTCGCTCCTATTATTAATGATAAATTTTTTGATTTATCGCCAATTATGGAAACCTTTTCACGAAATAATTAACCATCTTAGAAATTATCAACTCAATAAATCTACCCCTACCATTTTCAAAAAAGAAACCACCGAGGAGTTTAACTTACTTAGCCAAACGTTGGCTCAAATGACGGAGCGAATCAGTAAGCAATTTACCTTCCAAAAAGAATTTACTGAAAATGCTTCACACGAAATTCAAACGCCCATTGCCGTAATTTCGGCAAATTTAGAATTACTCCTAGGTTCAGGTAATTTGCCCGAAAAAGAAGCATATTACATCCAAAAATCAATGGATTCACTTCAGAAATTATCACAATTGAATAAGTCATTATTGCTTTTGACGAAGATTGAAAATAACCAATTTTCGGAAACTGAAGTAGTCAATTTAAGTATTTTGGTACGGAATCTTTTGGAGATTTACAAAGCCTTTGCCGATCACAGAAACATTAAAATTTTTCAAGAAATTCAAGCCGATCAAACCTTAGAAATCAATCCGATATTGGCTGAAATCTTAATCGGAAATCTCTTAAAAAATGCCATTCGGTATAATAAAAATGGAGGAGATTTGACCTGCATTCTGAAAGAAAAGCAATTAATCATCAGTAACAAAGGCGATCGACTGCCTTTTTCAGCAACACAACTTTTCAATCGTTTTATCAAACATCCCAACAACCAAGAGGCCACGGGCCTAGGTTTGGCAATTGTCAAACAAATAGCAGAACAATACGGGTTAAAAATAACGTACCAATTTGAGGACATGAAGCAAGAACATACGTTTATAGTAACGATGTAAATAAGTATGGAACACGGATTTTACGGATGACGCAACATAGATTTAAGCGTATTTTGTGCAAATTATTAAGTAAATTTTATTGTACAAAATTATCATTTTTTGGGAAATTTATTGTTCACTAAACAATACTTAAATCTGTGGTGCGTAGCATCGCTTTGATCCGTATTCCATTGTTTGCTATCTTCAAATTATCTCCAAAATCAATCCATAGCTTTGTGAAAATAAAAAAATTCATGAAAAAATTCTTTATATACAGCTTACTTTTATTCACAACGCAAACAGTGGTTTTTGCTCAAACTTATGGTTTAAAAATCAGATTAGAGGATGCTCTCACACACGAGCCACTCGTTGGTGCAACCGTCAGATTATCAAAAAATAATAAGATTGGCTCATCCGCCGACATCAACGGCCTTGCAACCTTAAAAAATGTACCTGCTGGAAAACAAGATTTTGTTGCCACTTTCGTGGGATATGAACAAAAAGAATTTACCATAACTTTACCTTTAACCGACGGTGAACAGCCTTTTATAACAGGCCTAACGCAAAGCAAAGAAGATTTGGAAGAAGTTGTGGTAACGTCTTCCCGCACCAACTCACGCATTGAGGATTTACCAATAAAAGTAGAAGTTTTAGGACAAGAAGATATGGACGAAGAAAGTGCAGTAGTGCCAGGGAATGTAGCCAGTATTTTGGGCGATATTTCAATTATACATATTCAAAAAACTTCCCCAACGAATGGTAATCAAGCCATCAGAATGCAAGGTTTGGATTCGAAATATACACAAATTCTCCGTGATGGAATTCCTCTTTTTGAAGGCTTTTCGGGAAACTTAGGCGTTTTGCAAATTCCACCCTTGGATTTACGCCAAGTGGAGGTTGTAAAAGGTTCGGTTTCAACGCTTTACGGGGGTGGAGCAATTGGCGGAATGATAAATATTGTTTCCAAAACACCCAATTCAGAAAGCCCCGAAATTACGGCAGTTTTTAATCGTACTAATCTGAAAGAAACCAATTTGAATACTTATTATGCCCAAAAATATGGCAAAGCTGGACTTACCCTTTTCCTAGGATTAACCGACCAAAAAGCCGTTGATGTGAATGGTGACGGCTTTTCTGATAGTCCCTTGATTAGACAATTGTCTTTTCACCCAAGATTTTTTTACACTTTTTCGGAAAAAAATAAACTCAATTTAGGCTATTCTCTCATCAGTGAAAAACGAGCCGGGGGAGTAGTTGATGCTGTTAATAATGAGGAAAATAATGGCGCAAAGTTCGTTTCTGCCACTGATTTTCAAAGACATACGGTTGATTATAACTTCAATCACGCATTCAGAAAAGGACACGCTTTTACCTTAAAAGGAGCAATTAGTTATTTTGATAGAAACTTTACCGAGCAGAATAAGTATTTTAAAGCCAACCAAATTTCTTCTTACACTGAGGCAACGGATTATTTAGAAACTGACAAACATAAATTGGTTTTTGGCGTAAATTTAATCCTCGAAAATTTCAGAAAACCAAAGCCAGACAGTACTTTATTAACGAGCTATCATTACAGTACCGCCGGTTTTTTTGTTCAAGATGACTGGCAATTTACGCCAAAATTTTCTTTGCAAACGGGTTTACGAATAGACCATCATAATACTTTTGGCACGTTCGTTTTGCCAAGAATCTCGATGATGACAAAACCATCCGAAAAATGGACAATTCGTTGGAGTGTGGGTACTGGCTATAAAACACCCAATGTATTTGCCAATCAAACGCCAGCAAATTCACTTACGAGTGTAAATTATTGGAATTTAACACCTTTGGATGCGCAGGTTAAACCTGAAAGTTCAATCGGAAGCAATATTGATGTCGCCTATTCCACGCATATTGGGGAGCATTTTTCGATTCAACTCGACCAAGCATTTTATTATACCAACATCTTCAATCCTGTCGTGGCGAGTGCCATTACGACGCAAACAAATCGGACTCGATTGACTAACGCAAGCTATGAAGTCAATAGTGTTGGTACGGATACTTATTTGCGGATGCAATATGATGCCATTGAGTTTTATTTGGGCTATAATCATACCATTGCTAAACGCTCAGGTTCGGGTGAATCGGCTTATTTACCATTCAGTCCGCAAGATAAATTCTCGCTTACTTTGGCTTATACCATCGAAAATAAATGGCGTTTTGGCATTGAAAGTAGTTTTGTGGGAAGTCAGTATTTATACGATAATCAGCGAGTGAAGGATTATTCTTTTTGGGCGGGTTCGGTTGAACGCAAATTTGGAACGCATTTAAGTTTAGTCCTTAACGCTGAAAATATCCTCAATATTAAACAATCAGATTATGAAACGGTGGTAAGTGGAACCCCTCTGAATCCAGCTTTCCGTCCCATTTGGGCTCCGCAAGAAGGAGCCATTGTGAATTTGGCTTTAAAATATAAACTGTAAAAATTGAGCGATGAGCGATGATTTTTTCCCACAGCTCATCGTTCAAAACTCATTGCTAATTAACCACGAAAGGAAGCATAACATTAACGGTGGTTCCCTTGCCAATTTCACTCTTAATGTCAATGGTTCCGCCATTTTTTTCAATCAAATCCTTACACAAAAATAAGCCAAAGCCCGTTCCTTTTTCGCCATCCGTACCAAGATTTATTTTAGGATTGAGAAAAATTTGATCCAAATCTTTTCGTTTTATTCCCATTCCTGTATCTCTAATTTTTAGGTTGATAAATCGACCTTCAATGTTACTTTCGATGGATACTTCCCCATTTGAAGGCGTGAATTTGATGGCATTATTGAGTAAATTTCTTAATACGGTCTGTATCTGATGTTCATCCCCTAAAACGTGAAGATTTGACGCCGAATGAATGTTTAAATTTATCTGTTTTTGAAATGAAGTTTCTTTTAAAAACAATACTGTTTCATTGATGATAAAATTCAAATCAAAAGGTGCGATTTTGGGTTTTATTCCTGCCATTTGAGACAGTGACCATATTAATAAATTCTCCAACATTCCGTGAACATTGTCCATATTCAATTTTATGCGTTTGGATAATTCTTTGAATTCTTGCTGATTAATGTATTCGTTGTCAATCAAGTGAAGAACCCCTTTAAGCGAAGACAAGGGACTGCGAAGGTCATGGGCAATGATACTAAAAAGTCTATTTTTGGTGGAATTTATCAGCTTCAATTCCTCTGCTTGCGCTTCAATGATTTCTTTTCGGGCGTCTAACTCCCTATTCTTTCTTTTCAATACGATATAATCTATTTTGTAAAAATAAGAACTAATAAATGTGGTTATATAAATGCATGTAATCAATATTATTTCATTGTAAAATTCATTAAGCGATTGTGAATGAAGCGGATATTTGAAAATTTTTACGGTTATAAAAAGACTGTAATTAATTAAAAACCCAAAAATATTAAATGGGAATTTAAAGCAGATAATGGGGAAAATAGCGTAAGAAATCAAGCCAAGTTCGCCATTTAAGTTCGTATTGCCTCGCTGAATACTTAAAAGTGTTTGAAAAAAAACTACTGGATAATACGCAAAAAAGAATGCATAGGCTAGTTTATTTTTTTTAAAAAATAATACGATGGTAGACATCCAAACAATATAGTTAATGCGCTGTAAGGAATTTGAGATTGTCCAGGCAAAAAATGTCTAAAGCAATAAAATAAATGGACACTACCGCCCAACCAAAATGCCACTTGAACAATCAATATTTGCCGACCAACAAACGCAGATTCATAATCGTCTTCGGTTTTGGATGTGTAATTTTCATCGAGTTGGCTTAAGTAGGCAAATATATTTTTCATTTTAATAACAATTATTTTATTATTGATGTGTATTTAAATTTTTTTCGACTAAAATTTTCCCAATAGGTAAGACCTAAGGAAATTTTATGGTTTTCTAACATGACATTTACGGCGGAAATTCCTATAATTTGCTCCAGAGGGACTAGATAAGACTTTTGAATGCTCAAGAAAAAATCCTGAGGAAGTTTGGTAAATAGATCAGAAATTGATTCATTTACTAGCGTTGTTTTTCTAGGGTAGGAACCTTCTTGTTCAAGGAGGCTAAGGTTTTTGCCTAAATAAATATCCTTTAACTGAAATTCCACTAGCTCCAGACCCGATTTCAATAAGGCAATGTCGTCGTTTGGTTATGCAAAGAATTCTGGAACACTTTTACTTTGAAAAGTAATGGCATCAATCGCTCCGATTGCAGATTTGAACAATCATTGCACAAAACCTATTAGTAATTCACCATTAAAGGGAGCAAAATATCAATGGTGGTTCCTTTTCCGAATTTACTGTAAATATTGATGGTTCCACCATTTTTTTCAATCAAGTCCTTACACAAAAATAAGCCAAAACCCGTTCCTTTTTCGCCAGCCGTACCGAGATTTATTTTAGGATTTAAAAAAATTTGATCCAAATCTTTTCGTTTTATTCCCATTCCTGAATCTCTGATTTTGAGGTTGATGAATTGCCCTTCAACGTTGCTTTCGATGACTACTTGCCCATTTGAAGACGTGAATTTTATGGCGTTATTGATTAAATTCCGCAATACGGTCTTTATTTGATTTTCATCCCCAAAAGTGTAAAGATTTGAAGGCGAATGAATGGTTAAATTTATCTGTTTTTGTATTGAACTTTCTTTCAAGAGTAATACCGTTTCATCAACGATAAAAGTCAAGTCAAAAGGTGCAAATTTTGGTTTTATTCCTGCCATTTGTGACAGTGACCATATTAATAAATTCTCCAACATTCCATTCACATCATCCATATTATGTCTTATGCGCTTGGATAATTCTTTGAATTCTTGCTGAGTAATGTATTCATTGTCAATTAAGTGAAGAACTCCATTTAGCGAAGACAAGGGACTACGAATGTCATGAGCAATAATACTAAAAAGTCGATTTTTGGTGGCATTTATGAGCTGTAGTTCCTCTGATTGTGCTTCAATGATTTCTTTCTGTGCGTCCAACTCTTTGATATTTCTTTTCAATAATATATAATCTACTTTGTAAAAATAAGTAGTGATAAATATGGTAATGTAAATGCAGGTCACCATTAATATCTCATTGTATAATTCATTGAGCAATATTGAATGAAGCGGATATTTAGCAATTTTCACGAAAATGTAACACAGATAATTAATTAAAAAACCAATAATATTATAAGGTAATTTAAAGCAAATAACCGGAAAAAAAGAATAAGCTATCAGGGCAAGTTCACCATTTAAGTTCGTGTGTGCTTCCCGAAAACATATTAGCAATTGAAAAAAAATGACCGGATAATAGGCAAAAAAAAATGCGTAGTCCAATTTATTCTTTTTAAGAAAATAATATGAAGGAGCACAACCAAATAAGATTGTAAAGGCATTGAAGGGAATTTGCGTGTAATCGGATAAAAGATATTTAATGGTATAAAATAAATGGATACTTCCTCCCAACCAAAATGAAACCTGCACCAGTAATATTTGCCGACTCACAAATAAATACTGATAATCTTTTTCACTTGCGGTTGAATAATTTTCATCGAATTGGCTTAAATATTCAAATAAATTCTTCATTTTACTGACAATAATTTTATAATCAATGGTTCATTAAATTATTTTTTTCTGCCAACACTTTCTCAATATTTTCACGATAAGTAAGACCCAAAGGGATTTTATGGTTTTCTAAAATGACATTTTTCGTAGAAATTCCGACGATTTTCTGCAGTGGAACTAAATAAGATTTGTGAATTCGAAGGAAAAAATCTTGAGGAAGTTTAGAATGAAGTTCAGAGATTGATTCACTAATTAGCGTTGTTTTATTTAAGGTATGAACCTTAGTAAAAGAGGCAAAAGCTTCTATATAAATAATATCATTTAACTTAAATTTCAATAACTCACGTCCAGATTTCAATAAGATAAAATCGTCGTTTGAGGTGCTTACTTCTTTTGTACTTTTATCTTTTGAATTAATTACGTCAATGGCTCTACTAACTGATTTTAAAACTCTTTGAAATGAGACAGGTTTTTGGATAAAATCAGTAACATCAATTTCAAATGCGTCTAGAGCGTAGTGTGGATGATTTGAAATCAGTATCACTTGGGAATTTTTTTCTAGGGAATTTAAGAGGGTAATTCCCGTCATATCGGGCATTTCGATATCTGAAAAAATAATGTCCACCGAGCCTTCATGAATTGTAGGAATGGCTTCAATAGGATTACTGAAAGTTTGGATTAACTTAAGATGGGGTAATTTAGACAAATGACTTTGTAAAATTTTTATGTCAATTGAATTATCATCAATGATGATGTAAGTATATAAAGCTTTCATTAATGTGCCAAATGTGGTTAATGATACAGAGACTCATGTAAACCAGACAAAGTGTTTATATTTTCTTACCAATGAAAATAAATGTCTTGTTAAGACAATTTCAGATATTTTTGTACATGAAAATTGTTACCCTTACTTGTAAAAGTAAAGATATGAAGTTTTCGAGATTTTATTGCTATAATTCTAGGAGAAAAAATGATAGGATCGTGCGATTAAATATATAAATCGGATATTGTTTAGATAGATGAAGAAATTAGAAATTTAAAATGTATTTCAAATTAATATAAACATTTATTTTTTTAAGTATTCCTTAATTATTTGTTTTTTAAGTATTATTAAATATTTGTTTTGTCGTTTTGATGGCTTTGTTTACTAATTCATCGTTTCATAAGGTAAATAATGTTTTCATTATTTTGGGGAAAATATTCAACATTTTTTGTTCAACTTCGTACATGGATGTAGGGCATAGTGGAAAAATATTCAACTATTTCCAAGGATTGTGATATTTTTCATCATGTACTATATTTGGTGTATTAGTGATATAAAAAGGGTATGAGAAATTCTTATACCCTTTTTTGATGATTAAGGTAATAATTTGGGTAAGCTACAAAATACAGTTTTTCAAAGGTAGCAAACAAAATAAGCTTATAAAGTATTCTTTACACATGACTTATAAAAATGTTCATCTCCATGCAGGGCAAATAGTTCTTGAAAGGCACTGAAAGGTTTTTGGGATGAAAATAATCCTAGATTTATTTGTGATTAAAAACAAAAAACGCCGCAAATATCGTTGCAACGTTTCCAATTCACTTAAATGCCATGAGATGTATCATAAGCCTAATGAATCATTCGTTTCCCAAATTGGTAGGCTGCTCCGAGTCGTAAAGACAATCCGCCAGTAGCGTTACTTTGATTGAACGGCAATTGATAAGCAGTTTCAGCAATAGCAATCACGTTGGTAAAAAGCACGTAATTTACCCCAGTTCTGGCAAAGGCAAATCCTCTTATCGCACGGTTATTCTCGTGGATATCGAACAGGTTATCATCTCCATCTGGACTATTTTTCCCGTAACGACTCGCTTTAAATTCATTGCGGCCAATCCCTACGCCCAAACCAAAGAAAGGTTGTAACCTTCTACTTTTAATGGGCATCCAATTAATTCCTAAAGCGCTTTGTCCCCCCAAGAAAGGTGTTCCTTCAAAACGGTTGACTTGAATTTCACTTGATAATGACCAACGATTGGAAATTCCGTATTCAATTCGGAGCCCAATACTACCTCCTATATTCTCATTGGTATTATTTTTAAAGCCAATCAAGCCGCCCCCCATCAGGCCAATACGCAAAAATGCTGGTTTTAGAAGATTGTAAGACCGCCGCTTCTTGGTTGTATCTTTTTGTACCTTTCTTTCGAGTACCGATCCAAAAACGGCTTCTGATTTAGTCGTTTGGGCAAATCCTGCCAAAGAGCTTCCCCAAATGAGCAGCCCTAATAATAATTTCGATTTCATGATTGTTGAAGATTAGGAATGTAAAAAAAGGCAAAAAATTAATTTCCGAACCGATAGCTTAGACCCACACGAGCCCCTAAAATATTGGGTGTTGCAAGGTCATCACTCATATTGTGTTCCAGCCTCAGCGGCGTTTGATAATTTAATTCACCAGTTAAAGCTAAGTGCTTAGCTACCATTACATTAATGCCAGCGTTTAACCCAACAAAGTGAGTTATACCTTCTTGTGAACGAGTTTCATCTTGTCTAGGCTGATCATCAAAATGGTAATCAGCATCAAAAAAAGTTGGCAATTGAATATGCCAACTCGCTCCAAAATAAGGTTTCATTTTTTCACTAAATAATAATTGGTAACGTCCGCCAATGCCGATTTTCGTAATTGAAAGTTTAGGGATCTCCAATCGATTCGGCATTTTACCACTTGGTCTTGGATTTTTAGGAGCAGGAAAGTGCTCATCACCATCCCGCTTATTAAAATCAAAGGAAAGCGTGCTATTTCTTACGTCCAATACCACTCCCCAACGTTCTTGTCCTTTACGATTATGATAGCCCAAAACGGTTGAGATGCCAATATCTTTGCCTTCACCTCGTTCAAAATTATTACCAAAAGGTTTTTGAATTCCTACCAAGGCTCCGACAGTGAATGATTTTGGGATGAAGGAAAAATGATTTTCTGCTACCAAAGAATCATCAGGAAATTGAATTACTTGATAGGCTGACAGATTATGATTGATTGCCAAATTGTTGTCTTTAAGAACGGGATTTTTGCCTAATAATTTAAAAATCCCAATGTACTTCTCTCTTTCCGTAACACCTTGATTTTCAGTAAAGTTATCTTCATATTTCAAATAATAATGATTGTTTGGATTATTAACCAAGTGTTGGTTTTCAATTTCTTTCAATGTTTCTCTAATAACTCTTGGTGTATAAATGGTGTCATAAATAATAATTTTTTGAGGACTAAAATCAGTTTCTTTTTTTTTATTTTCAAAAACCCTGACGAGACGATTTTCTAAGGTTCGGACCTGTTGTCGAGTTTGGTTGAGTTGGTAATACAAAATTCCAGAAATGGTCATTAAGATTCCACCTAGTGCAGGCAATGCCCACAACAGTCTTGTGAATTGCTTTTTAAGGTCGTGTCGGTCTAATTGTCCCTCTAAATTTCGCCAATCTTTGTCAGCAAAATTTGGGAGGTTAGAACCAAATAATTTGTCAAAATCGTTTTTCTCTTCCATTTTTTCAAACAGGCATTAAATATTATTTTTGCCTTTAGCCACCAAGTCTCAAGGAATATTTAATCGAGCTCGGTTTTTTTTGCCTTCCTAAATAATTTAAGTTTACAATTCATTTATCAAAATCAACTCTTGTAATTTCTTCCTTGCTTTGTGCAGATTCGAAAGTGAAGTTCCAATTGAAATCCCCAACATCTCCGCAATCTCTTTGTGTTCGTAGCCTTCTATTACATATAAATTAAAAATAGTTCTGTATGAGGGCGAAAGTTGCTGAATCAAATTGCCAATTTCTTCTACTGAAAACTTTCCGAACAAATCCATTTCAAAGCCTATCTCTTGTGCTTCTGCTAATTCAGATGTTAGCACATTTTGATGCGATTTTCTCAGATGGTTGATACAAGTATTAATCAATATTCGTTTAAACCAACTCACGAAAGGATATTCAGGTTTGTATTGTTCTATATTAATAAACACTTTCATAAAACCATCATTCAATAGCTCTCTGGATTCTTCCAAATCTCCCACATAACGAAGGCACACAGATAACCCAAAGCGGTAAAAACCTTCATAAAGTTCCCGCTGTGCATTTCTGTCGTTTTTACGACATTTTTTTAGAGTTTGTATTAGTTCTTCTGTACCCATCTGAATAAGATTACGAGATTACTGCTGATACTATTGCCCCGTAATCAAATTATTCTTTAAAAATTTTACTTTCTTCAACTACGCCAGTCATAATTTGAGCATTTTGGTAAACGATAACTCTATGTTTAATTTTCTGATTTTAAGCTGGGTAAGACTTTTCAACCTCATTTTACGTTGAATCTCCTTCCTAAAGCTGAATCAGTTTAGAAATTGGCACAAAAACTCCCAAAATTATATGTTAGTAAATGCTCATTTTTGAGAAAATTTGCCATCAAACCCTCTACCTTTTGGTTTATGCTTTTAAACGATCGTATTTTGAAGTTGTAATTTTGAACTTTATGAAGCATCGCAGCAATACGGGCATTAAATTTCGGAAGTACAAACCCTGAAGGACTGTCCTTCGGTGGCGAGCGAAAGGCTAAACAAGTTTTTTTATAAAAAAATGATCCAAAAGTTTGCTACTTTAAGAACAAATTTTGATATTTGTGACTGAAAGCATTCAAAATTACGGAAAGCCTTCGCTCGCAAATAAAAATTATACCTTTCCCGCAGTTCCTTCCTTTACCCTAATGGGTATTGCACTTTTTACTGTATATTTTTTACGGTTTTTTCAGACATTATTTTTTCTTTAGATCAATTTTTTGGATTTTAGCATAAATCTTTATCGAAAATTTTTGGCATAATTTTCGATAATGTGTTTCAATTTATTTTTGCTGGCTATTATATCAATCATTTTCGTGGTTTATGTAAAAAATGTATTCTTAAACATTTTTACATCAAGGCTAAAATAAGTCATTATTATGTTTCTATCCATATTTTGAGGCAATGTGAGAATCTACGACAATATTCCTCAAAAAATTATGTTTTTTGGCACAGTTTTAGTGTGTTATTCAAAGAATTATACTGTAAACCTGCCTTATTAGCCGTATGTTTTGGAGTTAAATACTCAGAAAATGAGCAATTAACGATCTAAAAATCACGTAAGTCCAGTTAAAATACATTTAGAAAACTATTAAATAAGCAACAGATGAAAGGAACTTTTACGTTCACTGATGGTGCATGCAACCAAACGAACCTTACTAATACATCTATTTCGGAAGCAACTAGGTACAAATTTCTTTTTGCCAAATATCAATTGAGTAAAGTCAAGCAGTTGGTTGTTCGAGGAGAAATAACTGAATCCACGATAAATACCGGTTTTATTGAAAAATCAATAAATGATTCACAAACGCATTCGATTGCAAATCAAAACGCAAAAGTAAAAGCTGCACTTCCTGTCGTTAACGTTAAAAAAGAGTCGAATTCTTCACAAATAAATTATCAATTAAATATACAGCAAATGAATCTTTTTACTTACCTGAAACGAGCGATTACTGGAATTGAGCAGTCGCTTAATGGTCAGTTTTTGGAGCAATTCAAATCCTTTTTGTCGGTAATATTCGGTTTCACCTCCGATAAAAATTCTTCTTTTGGCTCTTTCAAGCCGAATTTTGGTATTTCATCGAATTTTGATGTTTCTAAATTATTCGGTAATAAGATATTTAATAATCCAGTTTTGCGTTCGTGGGCAAGTATGATTTTCTTGACATTGTTTTCCTTATTTGTAACGTTGGCAAAAGCATCCTCAACGGTGGCATCGCCTGATGTTTCCGTTAAAAATACTATTAGTTCACAAAGCCCTGCCGTTGGTCAGGATATAACCTACACGATTAAAGTTAGAAACGACGGTACCATCAAAGCCACTGGCGTTATATTAACCGATGTGCTCCCAGATGGTGTTATTTTTAAGTCTGCCAGCGTTGGCGGCGTGGGTACATTTACGAGTTCTACTAATTTTGGCGTAACTAAGGTTGTGTGGAATATTGGAGAGGTTCCTGCAACGGCTACCGATTTAACGATGACCATTGTGGCAACCGTTGCGAAAAGAGGTTTGTATTTTAATGTTGCTGAAATAACGAGTGAAACCGAATTAGATTTAGATTCTACTCCAAATAATAACAATATTAGTGAAGACGACCAAGATGCTGTGTGTTTTTCAGTTGCTGAATATTTTTATAAAGGTGATGAATTTAAAATTGGTTTGCCACAAGGATATACCAATATAATTTGGACTATAAAAATTGGAAGTAGTTCACCTGTTGTTGTAACTCCGACTACCCCAGGTGTGTCACTGAATAGTGCAAGGGATACCTTAAAAGTCCTTGACATCACGGCTCCGACTGAAATTGCTTTTACTGCTGCAAATGGTAATTGTCCCGTTGGAGGATGTTGTCCTGCCAAATTTATTTATGGTCCAATTGGTTCAATTGGTGATTTTGTTTTTACGGATGTTAATAACGATGGAATTCAGAATGCGGGAGATACACCATTATCAGGTTTTCGAATACAATTATATAAGGCGGATGGTGTGACCTTTATCAAACAAGTTTTGACTGACATAAACGGAAAATACTTATTTGATTCACTTCAAACTGATAATTATAAGGTAAAATTCGTACTTCCTACTGGTTCAACTTTTGCAAAACCAAACGTTGGGACATCGGCAGAAGATTCAGATGCAGGTTCTGGCGGTTTCTCAGGAATTGTGAATATTGATGTTACAAAACCACTGGGTGATATCGGTCGCAATAACCTAACAATTGATGCCGGTGTTAAAATAAACTGTAATGTCAATCCTGGAACGTTGACCACGACTACGCCCAATATTTGTTTACCAGCAAGTAGTTCATTAGTATTGACGGCAACGACAGGAATATCACCAACCGTACCGACCGGCTATTCGATTAGATATGTTTTAACGAAAGGCGCTGGTTTGGTGATACAGCAATTTTCAAACACACCAACATTTACCGTAAGTTCTGGTGGTGAGTATAGAATACACACCTTAGTATATGATGGCAATTCTGTTAGTAGCAACTTTCTTGATTTATCGATTGTGCAGCTTGGCACAACGACTGGCGGTAATGTTATAGACCTCATTAATAGCAAAGGAATATGTGCTGCACTGGATGTTACGGGTGTAAGAGTAAATGTAGTACCAGGAGCCACGACTCCAACGATTACTCCTGCCAGTGCCCAGATTTGTTCAGGTGGTTCCACCACTTTAACAGCCGGGAATTGTAATGGGACGTTATCATGGAGCAACCAAGCCACCACGACAAGCATTACAGTAAATCCGACCGTCACTACGAGCTATACGGTAAGTTGTAGTGTTGCTGGTTGTACAAATTCAGCAACTTCAAATGCAGTCACTGTAAATGTAACATCAGGAGCCACGACTCCAACGATTACCTCTTCGAGTGCGCAGATTTGTTCGGGAGCCTCAGCCACTTTAACGGCCTCGAATTGTAATGGGACGTTATTATGGAGTAACCAAGCCACCACGACAAGCATTACAGTAAATCCGACCGTCACTACGAGCTATACGGTAAGTTGTAGTGTTGCTGGTTGTACAAATTCAGCAACTTCAA
>Ga0114959_10001870_pt1 | contig 17925 bp, 14 predicted proteins | sample C_130625_EF_Meta_FD_87317 | JGI IMG/M metagenome (GOLD analysis project Ga0114959, IMG submission 87317) | Freshwater microbial communities from Lake Croche, Canada to study carbon cycling - C_130625_EF_MetaG | ecosystem: Environmental > Aquatic > Freshwater > Lake | place: Lake Croche, Canada...
ACGCCTACTGAATTGGTTGCTTACATGAAAACCAAAACGCAAGCGGATTATGGTACTGCGAAGATTTCCAATTTTGGCTTGAAAGATTATTTATACCCAATCCCTGCTGATGAGGTAAAATTGAACCCTGAAAAGATGTACCAGAATACTGGGTATTAGAACCTGAGAGTCTTTTTCTTAAAATTGCATGGCGTTGAGATGAATTAGATCTCAATGCCATGCAATTTTTTAAGTAAAGACCCTTTTGAAAATTCTCAGATGACCATCATTTAAAGTAATAAATAAAAAGTTGACGTGTAAAATTTTTAAAATTTATGAACAGAGAATTCTATCGTATAAATTCATCGGTATTTATAACCCATTAATCCTAAACTTCTGAAAACCAATTCAAACCCAATGGGCTGTTAGATTTTGCGCTCACGATTAGTTAATTCAATTTAAATTTTCAACGATAGAATCTAGAATACATCATTGTTCATCAGCTTCAATTTTATTTGGTACGGCATTAAAGTGGAATCAACTTCGTTAAGTATTAGCAAATTTACTCGAAAAACCTTTGAAAAGAATTTGCGTAAATATTCATCGACAGGATAATTCTATCGTGTACCCTAATTGTGTCTACTGAATCTATTATCTTTGAGGTGCAATACTATTTCCGGGATCAAAAACAAACGTTAAGTCCAATAACGTTAAAAAATAGATAGCTTCACAAAACCCGTTTCCGACACAAAATATGAATGCCGAAGTGATAGAATTTATTGCCAATTATGGGTATTTTGCCTTGTTCCTACTCATTTTTAGTCAGGAAATAGGTATTCCAAATCCAATTCCAAATGAACTTGTCTTGGGATATGCAGGTTATCTATGCTCGCAAGGAACACTTAAACTTCCCTTGGTGATAACCGCAGCGGTGAGTGCCGATTTTTTGGGCACAAACATTCTTTACTTTATTTTTTATTTCTTCGGAAAACAGATACTTAAACGCAAACCAAAATGGCTGCCTATTTCCGAAAAAGCCATCAACAGAGCATCTCAAAGGGTTACTAAAGGTGGCCTTTGGGCAATATGGCTCGGAAGAATCAGCCCATTTATTCGTGGCTATACTTCAATTATTGCTGGAATTTTACAGATCAAACCTCAGAAATTCTTACCAATTGCACTGATTTCAGCACTGATTTGGTCAGGAGTGTGCGTATCAATCGGTAAATTAATGGGTAATAATTGGTCAAAGCTTGGTGTATTTTTTACCAATTTTAAATACTTAATACTTACGGCAATTGTTTTCTTAGGTTGTTATTTAATTATTAAATTTTATCAAAAATCGAAGAAATTTCCGCCTATCAAGTAAGTTTGCAGATTATAATTTAAACCTAAGTTTATTCCCATCATGACAGTTAATCTTTGTTCAGAAACTGAATTATACAACATACATGGAGAAGGTGTAAGTACCTCATTTTCAACCTGTTTAGAACTTTTACAAGAATCAAATGACATTCAGGTGGTCGTCAATAATCATGGTAAAGGAGACGTCATGCATTGCCATACTTATGGCCCATATTTTTTTCTAAGAGGCTTAAGATACAAAGGGAAGCGAATTCACACTTCGCACGTAATCCCTGATTCAGCCAAGGGAACCTTCCCGGGATGGAAGTATATGATGCCCTTTTTTCGTTGGTACATGAAAAAAGTTTATGCCTATGCCGACGTTTGTATCGCCATCAGTCCCATGGTCGAGCAGGCCATCAAAGATTTGAACGTAGATACAAAAATTGTCAGTATTTACAATCCTATCTTGCTGGAAACATGGAAAAGAACTCCCGAGTTAAGAGCCAAAGGAAGGGAAATTTTAGGCCTTAAAGAAGGTGAATTTTGCGTTTTAGGGGTTGGGCAATTAGAAAACAGAAAGGGCTGTACTGATTTTGTGGAAATTGGGAAGCAAATCCCAAACGCCCAATTTAGGTGGGTTGGTGGTAGACCTTTCGGGATGTACACGGATGGATATTGGGACATTAATCATCAAATTGAAAGCGCTTCCGAGAATACCAAATTTGCGGGAATCTTTCCTTTAGAAATCATGCCTTGTTTATATTCCGCCGCCGATATGTTTATTTTTCCTTCCTATCAAGAAAACTGTCCTTTAGCACCTATTGAAGCTGCTGCCTCTGAAATGCCTGTGATTTTCCGAAATTTGTCAGAATACAAACTTCTTTATAAAAATAATTACTTAAGTGCTGATGATAATGAAGGGTTTATAAAATGGATTAATGAAATGATGCAAAACGAGACAACGTATAAAATGGGCTTGGAAACTTCGATGAAACTGATTTCCCAATTTGATAAAAATGAAATCAGAAAACAGCTAATTGAACTTTACACATCCGTGAATAATCAATAAATTGAGTAACCAGACCCAAAGAATTTGAATCGTAAAATACTTTTTTTAATTTTCACCCATTTTTTAGGTAGCCATACTAATCGTTTATATGGACAGGTTTCCTCGGCTGATACGCTAAGAATTACTCAAAATACAAATGAACAGAAGGACATAGGCGATTATCTCAAGGTAATTTTCAACAAGAAAAATGTCATTAAAAAAGATACTGTTAACAGGAATACTTTGGGTCCTTTTTACACTCCAATTATTTATCCAGGGTATGCTCTGGTAACGGGTGGATTGATCGCTTTTGCAAATAATATTTCATTTTACACTCATTATGGAATAGATGCAAAAATATCTACCATTTTGACCGACATCGTCTACACACAAAATAAGCAATCCATCAATATTATTCGGTCAAATCTATGGCTCAACCATGAAAAATTGAATTTATTAGGTGATTGGCGTTTTTATAAATTTCCAACAAATACCTTTGGCTTAGGCAACAAAACGACAGACAAAGATGCCGACGAAGTTGATTACGCTCAGTTAAGAATTTTTGAAGTTGTTTTAAAACAAATATCCAATAATATTCAGGTAGGTCTTGGGTATAGTCTAGATTATCATTGGAATATTTCAGAAAGGAATAATCCTCCCATACTTAACACTGATCTTGATAAATACGGTTTTAGTACTACCTCGGTCTCATCGGGAATTACCCTAAATTTTCAATTTGACAATCGTATAAATAGTAATAATCCCTCTAAAGGATCTTTGGCTAGGGTTCAGTTTAAGGAAGTTTTGAAGGCTTTGGGAAGCGATAATAATTGGCAAGGAGCAACAGTTGACTTACGCCATTATTTTCTATTGTCCGAAAAATCTGGAAATCGCTTAGGCTTTTGGAGTTATAATATGCTTACTTTGGGTGGAAAACCACCGTATTTTGATCTACCCAGCACTGGTTCGGATACTTTCAATAATACTGCCAGAGGATATGTTGAGGGCCGATTTAGAGGACTAAATTGGCTATATTTAGAAAGCGAATACCGATTTAACCTGTTGAAAAACGGATTCTTGGGTGGTGTAATTTTTATGAATGCATCCACCATTTCAGAATATTCGTCGAATAAATTTGAGAAAATTAACCCTGGCTACGGATTGGGTTTGAGAATTAAAGTAAATAAACTTTCAAACACTAATCTTACCATCGACTATGGTTTTGGACAAAATGGGTCTAGAGGTTTTGGGTTTGGATTGAACGAGATTTTTTGAAAAAGTACGGAAAACATCTTTAAACTAACAGAATAATCGTTAAGATTTTTATTATGTCTGTTCAAAAATTCAACCTAGTAAAATCGCTTGGCTGGATAACAGTATCAACTCAAAAAAGAATATGGGATTTAACAAATTGGTCGGAAATCAATACCATTGTTTAGTTTTATGTCTAATATTTTGAAAACATCCTCAATTCTTTTGATTGAAATATCGTAAGAAATTTCGTTCGTGATGGATGAAACAATATAATCTCCTCGCCCGAGGTAACATAAAAATGGTTCAGAATTAACATAATTGTGCTACTGCTTCTACTTTTAGGGTTTTTTAATAATCTTTCCATTTACTTTTGTCAGCGACTTTCTTTTAACTGTCATCTTTCTGATAGGTAAATTATCATATCCACATTGAAACCTCATGTAAACCAATTCAATAATCAGATTTATCGTAGAATTAGTTCCCGTATGATATGTATTTGCACAAGGAATAGATACTTTTTTAATCAAGTTGTTGAAATTCAAATACTTAAATATAATCAGTTGATTGATCATTGACAAATCTTGATCCGTGAACTTACAAATTTCATCCTCGCTTAATGAAAGAGAGCATGGTTTACGACAGTAGAAATCATTATTTTGAAATGAATCAATTTCAATTGTCAACAATTCGATTAGACAATCAGTTAAAAAAAACAATGCTTTGTGCGGTAAAACTGCTGAATTAACATCGTTTTTTGGCTTTACGATGTTGAAGAATGGCAAGACGATTGCATGAAAATTTAGGATGGAATAAATTAAAAAAGTCATGACAAAAAAGCTCAATAACCGATTAAATTTTACTGAGCAGACGCTATTTTTATGAAAAAAACCTTACGCCTTATCCTCGGCGACCAACTAAATCAGCAACATTCTTGGTTTGAATCAACGGATGAAAATATTTTGTATGTGATGATGGAAATACGTCAAGAAACCGATTACGTTCGACATCATATCCAGAAAATTATTGCTTTTTTTACGGCCATGCGTGCCTTCTCGGAATATCTTGAAAGGTGTGGACATCAAATCATATATTTAAAATTAGGAGACAAAAATAACACGCAATCTTTGATTAAAAATATCGATAAACTTATTCAAAGTAATGATATTCAGGTATTTGAGTATCAAGAACCTGACGAATATCGTTTAAGTGAACAGTTGAAAAATTATAAACCTTCTGCTGTAAAAATATCATTTTGCAGCACCGAACATTTTATGATTTCCTCTACTGAATTTGGAGATTTTTTTAAGGGCAAAAAGACATTTTTAATGGAAAATTTCTATCGAATGGTGCGTAAAAAATACGGTATTTTAATGGAAGGAAACGAACCATACACTGGACAATGGAATTTCGATAGTGATAATCGAAAAAAACTTCCTGCAAATCATCGCCCTGTTGAACCTTTGACTTTTGATAACGACGTCTCGGGAATTTACGAATTAATACAAAACCAAGAAATTAAAACCATTGGAAAGGTAAACCCGAAGGCCTTTATTTGGCCAACTAATCGTGCCGAATCTTTGCAATTATTAGCGTTTTTTGTAGAAAATTGTTTAGAAAATTTCGGAAATTTTGAAGACGCAATGCATCCCTCCTACTGGTCGATTTATCATTCCAGATTATCGTTTTCATTGAATTCAAAATTACTTTCACCTTTAGAAGTGGTAAACTGTGCCGTGAAATTTTGGGAAGATAATCAAGACCGAGTGAGCATTTCACAAATTGAAGGTTTCGTGCGGCAAATAATCGGTTGGCGAGAGTATATGAGAGGAATATATTGGGCTAAAATGCCAGATTATGAATCACTTAACTATTTTAACCAGGACACAAAACTCCCCGATTGGTTTTGGAATGGCGAGACTAAAATGAATTGTTTAAAGCATTCTATTGGCCAAAGTTTAGATTACGCCTATGCGCATCATATCCAAAGATTGATGGTAATCGGCAACTTTACTTTGCTAGCAGGAATTCATCCAGACGAGGTTGATGAATGGTATTTAGGCGTTTATATTGATGCCATTCAATGGGTTGAAATTACAAATACAAGAGGGATGAGTCAATACGCTGATGGAGGAATTGTGGGGTCTAAACCTTATGTTTCTTCGGCAAATTACATCGACAAAATGAGTCATTATTGTGGCACTTGTTTTTATGATAAATCTAAGACAGTTGGTCACCGGGCTTGTCCATTCAATAGTCTATATTGGAATTTCTATGACCGTCACGCCGATAAACTTTCCAAGAATCCTCGCATCGGCATGGCGTATGTAACTTGGAACAAAATGCCCTCCGAACAAAAGGCAGAAATCTTGGCACAAGCAGAAATATATTTGAATGATATTGAAAATTTGTAGGATTGATTAAATTTGCCCGAGATTATGGGCGCTAAGAATTTTATCCAATTCCATTCCTAATCCTTATTTCCTAAAAGATGATAGAAATAAAAAACATAAATAAATCCTTCAATGGGCGTGACGTGTTGGTGGGTATTAGTGGTTCTTTTAAGCCTGGCCAAACTTCTTTGATAATCGGAGGGAGTGGCACAGGAAAGAGCGTTTTGCTTAAATGTATGATTGGAATCGTGAAACCTGAAAAGGGTGAAGTACTCTACGATGGTCGTGATTTTCATAATTCAGCCGAAGAAATTCGTAAAGCTATTCGGAGAGAAATGGGTGTTCTCTTCCAAGGAGGGGCACTTTTTGATTCTAAAACAGTTTTAAATAATGTGAAATTCCCGTTGGATATGCTCACGGATATGTCAGAAAAAGAGAAAATTGATCGAGCAGAATTTTGCTTACAAAGAGTTCAACTAGAAAATGTGGGCTTACGAATGCCTTCCGAAATTTCGGGTGGAATGAAGAAAAGAGTTGGAATTGCCAGAGCTATCGTGATGAACCCAAAATATCTTTTTTGCGACGAACCTAATTCTGGACTTGACCCTCTCACATCCGTGAAGATTGATGAATTAATCAAAGAAATTACGCAAGAATTCAATATCACAACGGTCGTAATTACGCATGATATGAATTCAGTAATTGGTATGGGGCAAAAAATTATGTTCTTATATAAAGGCAAAAAACTCTGGGAAGGTGATAATTTTAACATCCGAACCTCAGAGGTGGAGGAATTAAACGAATTTATTTTTGCCAATAAATTATTGCAAGAAATGAGAGGTTGATTTTCGTTGTTAGGTGTTCAATTTTCTGTGTTCGACTTCCGAAAAACTAACATCAAATATCCAAAATCAAACTGAGCAATGCTCGCCTTGAAAATCTACTTTAACATCGCTTTTACTTCGGCTATTGTTGATTTATATTCTGCCATTTTTAATGCTTTTTTAGCATAATCTTTCATACTACTTAGCTCACCTGCTCGCCTGGCAATCCTGGCAAGTCCCATGTAAGCAAGGGCGTGATAATCCTTCGTTAAACGCTCATCAAAAGGCATTTTTATCCCTTTTTGCAATAAAATTTCTGCTATTTTATCGTCTTTTTTGCCTTTCTCTGCAATTAATCCTTTGAAAATTGTACCCGCACATTGAAACATTATTCCTTTTTGTTTCAACATTTTATCGGCATATTCCTCTGCTTCATCATAACGACCAACCGCCACCAAAAACTCTGTTCTCTGCATCTGATAAAGTAAATTATTAGGGTGTTTTTCTATTAATATATTATTGTAAGTCAGTGCTTTGGCAGAATTTGATTCATATTTTGTGTAAACGTACCCGGCATAAAAGGTAGCTTCATTCTTTACAAAGATAGTTTTACGAGTAGCCAAATCTAATTGTTGCAAACCTAATTTTTTATTTCCATCGGCAAACATCCAAATAACTGTTTTTATCATAGGATGGGTTTCTGGATATTCTACTCGGTAATAATTATAAATTCCCGATGAATACAAAAATTCCGGCTGTTTATCCGTTAATGACAATCCTCTTTTTAGGTGAGAATAAGCCTTTTTTGCCACCCCAACAGCTTTCATAAATTCCTGATTATCAGCATCATGAGCTGCTAGATACCCCAAAGTTGCCAATTCAAAAAAACTGGCTTCGATATCGTCTTGATTTTTGTCCAACATGGCTTCAGCCAGATTTCTGCTTTGGCTCATGTAGGCTAAATATAACTTTTCTTGCGCTGGATAATCTTTTAGTGGGAAATATTGAAGCTCAGTTTGAAGAGCCATCAAGGTATAGAACACGGGATGAGCGGGATATTTTGCCTTAATCTTGAGAAAAATATCCGCTGATTCCTTAAAATCATAAGAATACATTTTTTCTAAACCCTGTGAAATTTGCTGACGAACCACAACATCGTTTAGAATTTGGGCGTTTGTGTTGGGCAAATGGCAAAAAACAAAAAACAATAGGCAGAGAATCCTAGAAAAAAATTGAAAAATTTTTTTTGAAAAATTGGAAAATAATAGCACTTTCTTCATATTAATTTGATCGTTGAATAAATGATGATGTATATTTGCTAGCTTTAATGGATTTGTGATGGCGAACTTTTTAGGCGAAGCAATCCATTAAATTAATAAAAAAATTGAGATCTTTTGTGCAAACCATTTTTTGATTGAACAGCAAAATTTAAAGTCAACCATAATGCTTAGCTGAAAAGCTCTCAATGAAAAAAAAGAAAACCAATGATAACATACGAACATTTTGTATTAGATAATGGATTAAAAGTATTCGTCCACCAAGATCATTCCACCCCATTTGCTGCGGTAAATATTGTCTATAATGTAGGCTCGAGGGACGAGGAAGAAAACAAAACAGGTTTTGCCCATTTATTTGAGCATCTGATGTTTGGAGGTTCAAAAAATATCCCTTCCTACGACACGCCCTTGCAAAAGGTCGGTGGAGAGAATAACGCTTTTACCTCACCCGATATTACAAATTATTATATCACTTTGCCTTCTAACAATCTTGAAACGGCTTTTTGGTTGGAATCCGATCGAATGATGTCTCTTTCATTCGACCAGAAGGTTTTGGATGTACAACAAAAAGTCGTAATCGAGGAGTTCAAACAACGTTATTTAAATCAACCTTATGGTGATGTTTGGTTAAAACTTCGCCCACTCGCCTACGAGACGCATCCTTACAAATGGGCAACCATCGGCAAGGAAATATCACACATTGAGAATGCCGTAATGGATGATGTAAAAGGCTTTTTCTATAAACATTATCTGCCCAATAATGCCAATTTAGTGGTAGCTGGAAATGTGACCGTGGAGCAAGTGAAACAACTTTGCAAAAAATGGTTTGAGCCAATTCCAGCGGGAAATGTGGCACAAAAAAACCTGCCACTCGAAGGAATTCAAACCTCCGCCCGGTTCTTAGAAACTTCCGCAAAAGTACCATTAGATGCCATTTACAAGGTTTATCACACCCAAGGACGCCATGACCCCGGCTTCAATGCCCTCGATTTGGCCAGTGATATGATGGGAAGAAGCAAATCGTCCAGATTATACAATCAATTAGTAAAAGAAAATCAAATTTTCAATGCGGTTAATGCCTATGTAACGGCTTCACTAGACCCAGGATTGATGGTTATTCAAGGAAATTTGAACCAAGGGGTGAGTATTGAAGAAGGAGATGCCGCTATTCAAAGCGTGTTGGATGATTTCCTCAAAAATCCAGTTCCGGAGGAAGAATTAACAAAAGTAAAAAATCAAGCAGAATCAACTTTGGTATTTTCGGAAGTAGAATTATTGAACCGTGCCATGAATCTTGCCTTTGCTGCTAATGCCGGAAATGTGGAATATGTTAATGAGGAGTCTGCCAATATTCAAGCAGTTACAACCGAAAATATTGCTCATCAGGCCAATAAAATTTTAAGAAAAGAAAATTGTTCTACGATGTATTATCGGGCGGAGAATTAGATTTCGTCCAATCAATATTAAGCTAAAAAACACCTTTTCACAAAACTATTAAAATGAAAGTTCAGAATGTCCACGATAAGTTTTTCAAAGAAACATTTTCATGAATTGATGTGATAACCAATTTTTTAGAAGAATTAGTAGATGCGCAATTAGTTAAAAAATTGGATTTATCGACCTTAAAAATTGACAATAACTCTTTCATTGATGAAGAATTGTAAGAATATTTTGCTGATATTCTTTACACTTGTAATTATGTAGATATAGGCAAAGTTCATATTGCTTTACTTTTTGAGCATAAATTTATAAAGAAAACCATCCACATTGGCAATTGAATCAGTATATTCTGAATATCTGGAAAGCATCTTCAAAGCAAAAAAAGAAAAAACCAATTCCGATTATTCCTATTGTAATTTATCACGGAAAAGAGAAATGGTATCATCAACCGTTGCGGTCATATTTTGAAAATTTAGAGAAAGATTTATTACGGTATTTTCCAGAATTTGATTTTCATTTAATAAATTTGACTACAATTTCAGATAGGCAAATTACTAACTTTAGAAATAAATTCTTGGCTTTTTCAGCACTTTTATTTAAACATAGTAGTTTTAAAAAATATATCAAAAAGATTGAGGACAATTTAGTAGAATTACTTAAACTCATTGATAATCAAGAAAATAACCCATTTTCAGTATCTGTAATTTTATATATTCAAAATACAGATGCCTTGAAAATCACGGAAATAATCAGTATTTTTACAAAATTTTCAAAAAATTTAAATGATGTTTTATGACAACGGCACAGCAGTTGATAAATCAAGGAATAAATCAAGGACTTAACAAAGGAATTGAACTTAATAAAATTGATACAGTCAAGAAAGGATACCTAAATGGAATTAGTAATGATTTATTGGTAAATATTTCGGGCTTGTCGCTCCAACAAGTTGAAGAAATTATTGAAAAGGTGAAATCAGAATTATTATAACAATCTCGATTTCTTACCAAAAAGACCTCCAAATTTTGGGGGTCTTTTTGGTTGTATCGAATTGAAAAAACACTAAATTCGTAAAATCACAAACTGAAAATTGAAAATGCGAGCTTGAACGTTCGTTATCCATTTTATGAATAAACGTTTACTATCACTTGATGTGTTCCGAGGCATGACGGTTGCCATGATGATTTTGGTCAATAACCCTGGCGATTGGGGACATATTTACGCCCCCCTCGACCACGCAGAGTGGAACGGCTGCACACCCACGGATTTAGTTTTCCCCTTCTTTCTATTCATTGTAGGTGTGTCCATTTCTTTTGCTTTTCAAGGGAAAATTGCTGATCGAGAGACGGTTAAAAAGATATTTTTTCGTTCGGCAAAACTATTTGGATTAGGTCTTTTTCTGTCTTTATTTCCAAAATTCGATATTTCTGTCGTTCGGATTCCTGGAGTTTTGCAGCGAATTGCGTTGGTATTTTTGATTTGTTCATTGATATATTTAATTACAAAAAACCGGACGCAACAAATTATTTTTGTATCGATATTAATTGGCTATTGGATTCTAATGACTTTTGTTCCCGTACCTGATTTTGGCCCTGCCAATCTTGAACCCGAATTTAATTTAGGTGCTTACATTGACAGAATTATACTAGGAACAGCGCATCTCTATAAGGTTGCCAAGACCTGGGACCCTGAAGGATTATTAAGTACACTCCCATCCATCGCTACGGGGCTTTCTGGCGTCTTGATGGGAACTTGGTTACAACGAAAAGACAAAGAAGTGACGGAAAAATTAATTTATCTTTACTTATTCGGATGTGTATTAATGGTATTAGGTTGGGCTTGGGATAAAGCCGGTTTTCCCATCAATAAAGCCCTCTGGACAAGTTCTTACGTACTTCTGACTTCGGGATTGGCAATTTGCTTTTTAGCAAGTTTCTACTGGTTGATTGATGTAAAAGGCTACCAAAAATGGACTAAACCATTCGTTGTTTATGGCGTAAATGCTATAACCGTTTTCTTTTTGTCGGGATTAATTCCAAGAATTTTGAGAATGATCAAAATTGCTGATTCAAATGGAGAACAAATAAACTCGAAAACCTGGCTGTATAAAAACTGGATTGCTGTGTTCTTCTCAAATCCATACCACGCCTCTTTGGTGGGAGCGATCACAGTTATCGCCATTTGGTTGGGTATTTTGTGGGTGATGTATGAGAAGAAGGTAATTGTGAAGGTTTAACTTCATCGGTAATGGCTGAAAGGTTCAGGGTGAACGGTTTTAAACTTGACATTTTTTAGTTAATTTCAAACGCAAAAGATAAATTAATCTATTATTAGTCTATCTTTTGCGTTAATTTTTCGATAAGTAAACCCTTCACCGTTTGCCTTTAACCGTTTACCGAAAATTAAAGAACTACTACTGAGTTCTCATCCTGAGAAACCCCACTTGCTACATATTTATCCGCTGCTTCGTCGTTCATCCAAACATTGTTATCGACTAAATAACGGAAGGCAAATTCTTTACCTTTTTCCAATTCAACGGATGCTTTAAAAGTACCGTCTTTTTGTTTTTTCAAGGCAGTTGGGTTCCATTCATTAAAATCGCCTAACAGACTAACTGACTTTGCGCCATTTAATATTTCCGCAGGTACTTCAAATGTTACTTTACAAACAGGTTTGCTCTTTGAATAAGATTTGCTAATTGCCATAATTTTTTAATTTTAATTTTTTATGTGAGGTTAAATTTCTAGTAAATTACTTAACGGTAATATTAAAAAAATAATTTTATAATCATCTAATAATCAATAGATTAATTTTTTAATTTATTTAAATAATTATATTTAATAATATAATAAGTAAAAATAATTCATTCGAAATTGGTAGGGATGTTTTTTCGAGGTTTTAGCAATAAAATTGCGAGAATTTTTTTAAGTATTTTAAGTCTATTTAATCCTCAAAAAATTGCCATGCCCTGTATGCCTAAATCTTGATTTTTAAGGGCTTAAATTTAATATTACTTGAAATATAACTTTTTCAAGATTATATTTACGAAATTAACTTAAAACTCATTAATGTTATGATAATCAGAATATTAGCAAAAATTTTAGCCATTTTATCCTGTATTATTTTATTAAATTGTGGTGGCGAAGAAATTCCGCCCGAAATATTGGCTTTCGAAAAAAAACTTCCGCAAACTATTGATTACAATCTACACATCAAACCTATATTATCCGATAGGTGCTTCAAATGTCATGGCCCTGATAAAACCAAAGTGGAAGCTGGCTTGCAATTGGTAACGTTTGAAGGAGCAACCGAAAAGCTAAAAAGTGGCCACAAAGCGATCGTTTCTGGAAATATCACTAAAAGTGAATTAGTTAAAAGGATTCTCTCTCACGACCCCGAGGAGATGATGCCCACGCCAAAATCTAATCTTTCACTCACTGCCGAAGAAAAAGCGCTACTCGTAAAGTGGATTCAGCAAGGGGCTGAGTATAAAGAACATTGGTCTTTTGCTAAAATCGAAAACCCAAATATTCCAGAAATTGCTGAGAAACAGTGGGTTAAGAATCCGATTGATAATTTCGTTTTACAAAAATTAGAAGAAAAAAAGATAAAACATTCCGAACAAGCGGATAAAGAAACCTTGTTGCGTAGAGTATCGATGGATATCACCGGTCTGCCTCCCACCGTTCTAGAATTAGACAATTTCTTGAAAGATAAAGCCGCTAGTGCCTTCGAAAAAGTAGTGGATAGGTTGTTAAATTCTCCGCATTATGGCGAGAAAATTGGCGTTGAATGGCTGGATTTAGCCCGTTACGCCGATTCGCACGGCTATCAAGACGATGGCATGCGAAATGTTTCACCTTGGAGGGATTGGGTGATTAATTCTTTCAATGAAAATCTTCCTTACGATAAATTTGTTACTTACCAATTGGCAGGTGATTTGTTGCCAAATGCCACAAATCAGCAAAAATTAGCCACTTGTTTTCTCAGAAATCATCCACAAACCCAAGAGGGTGGTGTGGTGGAAGAGGAATACCGCACCGAATATGTATTAGACCGAGTGGGGATGTTCGGCAAGGCATTTTTGGGATTAACGATCGAATGTGCTCGATGCCACGACCATAAATACGACCCCATTGCCCAGAAAGAATTTTATCAACTTTCCCATTTTTTTAATCAAAATAATGATTCTGGCATCATTCCCTACAACGGTGAAGCATCGCCAACCGTGATTATTTCAAGCAAAGAAATATCGGATAAATTGAAGTATATCCGCACGCAGATTGCTCCACAGGAAAATGCTTTGAATCCAGCCCAGCCGTTTTATAAGGTTAATTTTGAACGATGGATTTCGGAAGCTCAAAAAAATCCCGCAAGATATGCCATTAGCAAAAAGCACTTAGTTGCCGATTTTCCTTTTGAAAGGAATGTCCTCAAAAAAGAGAAAAAAATGGATGATAAACTAAAAAGAGAGGTCATAACTTTTAAGCCTGCTGCCTTTCAAAACATGGCCGTTGATTCTATAAACGCTCATGTTGCTGGTGATTGGGATAGAAGGCCTAAATTCATCAAAGGTGCGGTTGGCAATGGGATTTTACTAAAAGGTGAATGTGGCATTGATTTTCATAGACAATTAGATTTTGAACGAAATCAGCCATTTTCGATAAGTTTGTGGGTAAATGCGCTAAAGCCCGGACAATTTGGCCCCATATACACCTCGGATAACGGTGAATTTGAGGGTCGTAGAGGGTATCGTTGTTGGTTGTTGAAAGATGGTACTTTACAAGTGAGTTTTAGCTACGTTTGGCCCGCCAACTGCATTGATTTTATTACCACAGAAAAAATCGCTTACAAGAAATGGCAAAATATTGTCTTAACCTATGATGGAAGTAGCAAGGCTTCGGGTATAAAACTATATCTGGACGGTAAAGAAATGCAACGAAATCTATTAGTAGATAATTTAACAAAATCAATCAAACATGGTGAAAATAACACCCATTGGACTGATCTTCCTTTGATGCTTGGCAAGGAATTTCACGAAACAATGGACAATTTTGCCGTAGACGAATTCAAAATATATGAACGCCAATTGGCGCCGATTGAAGTGCTGGGAATTGCCAAAAACAAAGAACAAGTTTCTGGTATTTTGAACACGCCTAAAAAGGCCTGGACTGCGCAACAGTACCAATCACTGTTTGACTATTACCGTCTTAATTTCGACCCTAATTATGATGTTTATTCTCGGAATCTAATAAAATTGAGAGCCAAAGAAACGCAATTGATTACGAATGAAAAAGAGGTAATGGTAATGAGTGATCTCAAAATGCTGCGTAAGACATTTATTTTAAATCGGGGAGCCTACGATGCGCCTTCAGCGGAAGTTTCGTATGGCGTAATCAATAAAATTTTACCCTTTGATGATAATTTTCCTAAAAACCGCCTGGGGCTTGCAGAGTGGCTTTTAGATGAACGTAATCCGCTGTTTGCCAGAGTGGTGATGAATCGTTTTTGGCAAAACTACTTCGGTTATGGACTTTCAAAAACCGCCGATGACTTTGGAAATCAAGGAGAAATGCCTTCTCATCCCGAACTATTAGATTGGTTAGCCACACAATTTAGAACCTCAAATTGGGACGTAAAAGCCATGCAAAAGCTAATTGTGATGTCGGCAACGTATCAACAATCTTCTTTGAAAAGGCAAGATTTGATGGAAATAGATGCTGAAAATCGTTTGCTGGCACGTGGTCCAAGTTATCGTTATTCGCACGAACAAATTCGGGATGCAGTTTTGGCGGGTAGTGGATTATTGGTTCGCAAAATCGGGGGGCCAAGTGTTTATCCCTACCAACCCGCTGGTATTTGGGAAGCTTTGGCAACTCGCAACGCTACTTCTTACAAACAACAACACGGTGATTCCTTGTACCGTAGAGGACTTTACACTATTTGGAAACGGTCTTCGCCTCCCCCATCCGCTATAACTTTTGATGCACCCGAGCGGTATTTTTGCGTGGTAAAACGTCAGAAAACCTCAACACCGTTGCAGTCTTTAGTCATGATGAACGACCCCCAATATAACGAAGCTGCTCGCAAATTAGCCGAGCGAATGATGCGTGAAGGAGGCACAACGCAAGAAGGAAGAATCACGCTCGCCTATAAAGCCATGGAATCTCGTTATCCACGAAAAGAAGAGTTGATTATTTTAAAAGAAATGTTTGAAAAAGAATTATTAGACATCCAAAAAAATCCCGTTCGAGTAAAAGAATTATTATCAATTGGGGAGTCGGCAATTGATAAAACGCTGAATCGAAATGAGTTAGCAGCTAACACGGTTTTAGCGATGACCTTAATTAATTTTGATGGAACAGTCATAAAACGGTAAACGATTCAAGGCGAACGATATCTATTCGGTAAATGGTTTATCGTAAACGGTTTTGAGTTCTATTTTAAATAAGATAATTTAGCAAGTAAAAACATAACCTGAAACAAGCGTAATTAGACATGGTGTATTGTCGCCGTAAATCTCGTTCACCGTGTGCCGTTCACCGTGTACCAATTTACTGTTCGCTGTATACTGTTTACCATTTATCCGATAAAATGAATCACATACAAGAAGTTGAACATCAATTAAGCCGACGAGAATTTTTATTTAAGTCCGGATTAACACTTGGGGCAGCCGCTTTGGGTTCAATGCTGAATCCTTTGGAAGCCCTTGCCAGTGATGGCTTGAAAGGGCCACATTTTGCCCCAAAAGCCAAGAGAATTATCTATTTATTCCAATCGGGCGCTCCTTCTCAATTGGATTTATTCGATTATAAACCCAAATTGAAGGAAATGTTTGGGGAACAATTACCCGAATCAATTCGCAATGGACAACGCCTCACGGGCATGTCGTCGGCTCAGAAATCATTTCCTTTGGCCATTGGGAAAGTGCCTTTTCATCAACACGGTCAATCTCGGGCTTGGATCAGTGATTATTTACCTTACCATCACCAAATTGCCGACGAAATGACCTTCATCAAAACCTTAAATACCGAAGCAATTAATCATGACCCCGCTGTAACTTTTTTTCAAACGGGCAACCAACAAGCAGGCCGTCCAAGTATTGGTTCTTGGGTTTCTTATGGTTTGGGTTCCGACAACCAAAATTTACCCAACTTTTGCGTATTGCTCTCTCGCTCAAATAGTTATGACCAACCGCTCTACGCCAAGTTATGGGGTAATGGTTTTTTGCCGTCTGAACATCAAGGCGTAATGTTTCGGTCTGGAAAAGACCCCGTTTTATACCTAAACGACCCGAACGGTATGGACAGAACGGCTCGCAGAAGAATGTTGGATTATTTGGGAAAACTCCAACATGAACAATTTAATCACGTAAAAGATGTGGAAATAAATTCGAGAGTAAGTCAATACGAAATGGCTTATCGAATGCAAACATCCGTGCCTGAAACTTTAGATATCTCAAAAGAACCCGATTATATTTTTGATTTATACGGTCAAGATGCTCGTAAGCCAGGCACTTTTGCTGCTAACTGCTTATTGGCCAGAAAATTGGCTGAAAAAGATGTGAAATTTATCCAATTATATCATCAAGGTTGGGATCATCACGGAAATTTACCAGCTTCCATGACAAAAATCGCCAAAGACGTTGATCAAGCATCAGCGGCGTTGATAAAAGATTTAAAACAACGTGGAATGTTAGATGATACGCTCGTGGTTTGGGGCGGAGAATTTGGGCGTACTAATTATTCACAGGGAAAATTAACAGTTGATAACTACGGACGTGACCATCACCCAAGATGTTTTACCGTTTGGATGGCGGGTGCGGGCTTAAAAAGGGGCTTTTCGTACGGAGAAACAGATGATTTCGGGTATAATGTCGCCAAAAACCCCGTTCACGTACACGATTTTCAAGCAACCATCATGCACCTGATGGGCATAGATCACGAACGCATGACGTTCAAACATCAAGGTCGTCGCTACCGGTTAACGGATGTATCAGGGAAGGTTGTGAAACCTGTTTTGGCATAAACGATTGGACCTCAGATTTAGAAGCTCATACTGATTTAATACGATTAAATTAATCGTATTAAATCAGTATGAGCTCATTTCTCCTTTATCTAAATTTATTTACCATCTTCCACTCAAATTTTTAATTCGGCAAGCATTTTACTTTCATAAGCCCTATCTTTGTGCAGCTTCAGTATTTTTAATATTTACCTTAAACCCATGAAACGGACATGAGGAAAAATCGTCACACAGGGCAATGAAAAGATAAAAATGTTAAATTTGAGTGATAATATTCATTCATTTTAAACGAATCTTTTTATGGAAAAGTCAGTGATTGAGTTTGACCAATTATTAAAGGTTGG
>Ga0114959_10001871_pt1 | contig 17924 bp, 12 predicted proteins | sample C_130625_EF_Meta_FD_87317 | JGI IMG/M metagenome (GOLD analysis project Ga0114959, IMG submission 87317) | Freshwater microbial communities from Lake Croche, Canada to study carbon cycling - C_130625_EF_MetaG | ecosystem: Environmental > Aquatic > Freshwater > Lake | place: Lake Croche, Canada...
GAACTTCCCGAAAGTTCCCATGTTGTAGTCTGTGTCTTCACAGACTACCAATAGTGCTGTTAACCAATCTTTTAGCCACAAAATTATGGATATAGGAATACCTTATTATTATACAGCAACCATTACAAAATGGCATAAATTATTGCGACTGGATAAATATAAAGATTTCATTATCAGTAGCTTAAAGTATTTAGTCGAAAAGAAAAAAATTAAGGTATTTGCTTTTGTAATTATGCCAAATCATATTCATTTGGTATGGACTATGCTTGAAAAAAATGGAAAAGAGATGCCTCATGCTAGTTTTATGAAATATACAGGTCATATTTTTTTAGAGGATTTAACCGCAAATCATCCGCAAGTTTTGCCTTATTTTGAAGTGGATAGTACTACTCGAAAATATTATTTTTGGCAACGAAATAGTTTGCCTGTTGTCTTACATTCTTATAAATTTTGGAAACAAAAAATTGACTATATTCATAATAACCCTTGTGTCGAAAAATGGAATTTAGCTGATTTACCCGAAAATTATAAATATTCTTCTGCTAAATTTTATCTTGAAGGAATTGATGAATTTGGTATATTAACTCATTGGCAAGAGTGAATAAAGTAAAAATCAGTAAATTGTTTGCTAATTTTTACTTTATTCATTTCATATACGTATTTACTTTATGTATTTAAATGTACATAATACTAAAATATACGACAATTTTCGTATATGAATCAGTTAACTGTATAAAAATTTTAAATTATGTTTCTACTATGAAAGAAAGATTAGAATTAATCATGCAAGAAGAAGGTAATCTATCCGCTTATGAGTTTAGTAAAACCTTAGGATTTAAGCGGCCAGATAACCTTTACAAAATTTTGGATGGTTCAACAATGAATCCAGGTATTGAATTTGTTAAAGCAGTTAAGAAAAAATTTAGTAGATATTCTTACGATTGGATTATTGACGGAGTGGGAGAAAAGTATGTAGACATGTATGACAATAATTTGAAAATATCAAAAGACAAGGATAATAAGATACTGCAATTAGAAAAAATGCTTTCTGAATCTGATGCCATAATATTTAGGTATGAAAATATTATAGATGCTCTAACAGGAAATGGGAAAAAGTAGGAGGTAGTCTGTGAAGATACAAACTATAATGTTTGTGTCTGTAGAAACATAAACTACCACCTGAGTAATGAAATAATTTATAGTCTGTGAAGACACAGACTACAACGTGCTACACATCCACAAATCACTAATTCCTATTTCCCCTTCCGCTCAATCTCTTTCAAATTCTCCATTTTCTTATTCCGCAAGAAGCCATTAATGTCTTCAAAATGTTCGGTTACTCGTTTATTGCCAAATTCAAAGACTTTTTCGGCAAGTCCGTTTAAGAAATCTCTATCGTGAGAAATCAGAATTATTGTTCCTTCAAAAGCCTTCAAAGCATCTTTCAGAATGTCCTTGGTTTTTAAATCCAAGTGGTTGGTAGGCTCATCTAAGATTAGTAAATTTACGGGTTCAAGAAGAAGTTTTACCATGGCCAAACGAGTTCTTTCACCACCTGACAAAACGTTTACTTTCTTGTGAACATCGTCACCACCGAACATAAATGCCCCCAAAAGGTCTTTGATTTTTGTCCTGATTTCACCCACGGCAATGTTATCAATTGTTTGGAAAACCGTTAAATCTCCGTCCAAAAGTGCGGCTTGATTTTGGGCAAAGTAACCAATCATTGAATTATGACCCAATTTCATTTCGCCTTCAAAATCAATTTCTCCCATAATTGCTTTCACGAGTGTGGATTTCCCCTCCCCATTTTTACCCACAAAGGCTACTTTTTCACCTCTTTCTATCGTCAATCTTGCCTCTTTGAAAACTAAATAATCATCGTATTTTTTCGTTAAATCTTCCACAATCACAGGATAATTTCCAGAACGGGGAGCGGGCGGGAATTTCAAATGTAAAGCCGAAGTATCCACTTCATCCACTTCCACAATGTCCAACTTTTCCAACATTTTCACCCTCGATTGTACTTGCAAAGTCTTGGAGTAGGTTCCCTTGAAACGGTCAATAAATTCGGTGGTGTCCGCAATAAATCGCTGTTGTTCGGCAAACTGTTTTTGTTGTTGTTCTTGACGTTCTTTGCGAAGTTGAAGATAGTGTGAGTAATTTACTTTGTAGTCATAGATTCTACCCATCGTGATTTCGATAGTACGATTGGTAATATTATCCACAAAAGCTCTATCGTGAGAAATAACGATTACGGCTTTAGCAGAATTCATCAAAAATTCCTCTAACCATTGAATTGATTCAATATCCAAATGGTTAGTTGGCTCATCCAAAAGAATTAAATCTGGATTTTGCAAAAGGATTTTCGCTAATTCAATCCGCATACGCCAGCCACCGCTAAATTCAGAAGTTTTACGGGTAAAATCCGTCCGCAAGAAACCCAACCCCAACAAAGCTTTTTCAACCTCCGCATCAAAATTGATTTCTTCGATAGAATAATATTTTTCACTTACTTCCGAAACTCGCTCAATAATATTCATGTAAGCGTCTGATTCATAATCAGTTCTAGTTTCAAGTTGATGATTTAATTCATCAATCTCGGCTTTCATGTTTAGTATTTGAGAAAAGGCTTTGGTTGTTTCCTCAAAAACGGTGCTGTCATCAGTTGTTAAAAGGTGTTGAGGAAGATAGGCAATTACGGCATCGCTCGGAGCCGAAATTTTTCCTCTCGTGGCTTTATCAGCTCCGGCGATAATCTTCAATAAAGTTGATTTTCCTGCACCATTTTTCCCCATGAGGGCAATTCTATCTTTTTCGTTGATGTTGAAAGTTACATCACTAAACAAAGCTCGTCCACCGAACTCAACTGTTACATTATCTACTGAAATCATAATTTTTTATTAAAAGCGAATTCGATAACACCACCTTGACAGCTCCAAATTACTATTTCATGGGCTGTATTTGTATGTTTCATGATGGCGAAAGATAAATATTTTTTATTTCAAAAAACCCTTCAAAACCCCAATCTCAGCCATTGGATTGGCTTTTTCGTAGAGAATTCTGTAAACTGCATCAATGATTGGCATTTCTACGTCTTGAATTTCATTGATTTTATGGATACTTTTCACGGCATAATATCCCTCCGCAACCATATTCATTTCAATTTGGGCTGATTTTACGGAATATCCTCGACCAATCATATTGCCAAACGTACGATTTCGTGAAAATTGTGAATACGTCGTTACCAACAAATCACCCAAATAACCCGAACTGTGTAAATCTCGATTGGCTTGTGGATAAACGATATCCAAAAAACGTTTGATTTCTTGCATGGCATTGGAAACCATCACCGCCTGAAAATTATCCCCAAAACCTAATCCATGCGTGATTCCGCAGGCAATGGCAATAATATTCTTGATTACCGCACAGTATTCAACCCCGTATAAATCTGCGACGGGGTTTGCTTGAATATATCGGCAAGTCATCAAATTGGCAAATTCTTGTGCTAATTGAATATTGGGAGAGCCAATGGTGAGATAAGACTGTTTTTCTTGGGCTACTTCTTCGGCATGACAAGGTCCCGCAATCACGCACATTTGCGTCAGGGGTACGCCAAAGACCTTTTCCATCCAATCGGTTACCAACATATTTTCTTCGGGAATCATGCCCTTGATGGCTGAAATGACTTTTTTCCCCGCAAAATTATTACGGGTCAAATTTTTCAAAGCATCGGGAACGAAAGCCGCAGGAACTGCAAGTACCACATAATCAACGCCTTGAAGGGCATCATACATTTTGTAATATGCTTTTACTTTACGTGGATTCAAGGGAGCATCAGTCAAGTAGGATGGATTATGATTGTATTTTTTGATAAAATCGACGTCCGATTTGCGGCGTAACCACCACTTGACCCGCACGTTATTTTCAGTCAAAATTTTGATAATTGCGGTAGCCCAACTGCCACCACCCAATACGGCTATTTGGGTTGGAAGATTCTTTTTAAATGCTGGAATTTCTGTCATGGTGCAAAGGTAATAAATTTTCTATGTGCGTAGAGGCTTGTTATAATTATTGATTGACGTTTGCCCCGTTGGACTTTTCTGCAAGATTAATTATCGAATAAGATCCACTTGTGTTTTCGGAAATCGGTAGAATTTGATGCAACAAAATCAATGATTTTCCGGTTAAATTACAAAACTTGAACTCACGCAAAGTGGCTAAAAGGCAAAGAAATCTAAAATAAAAACTTTGCCTTTTAGCGATTTTGCGTGAGTTGTTCATAACCTTAGAAAACCTCATAAAATGCAAGACATTGAACCTCATTATCGTTGGGAGAATCTATACATTGCCTCACGAGATGAACGCTCGCCTTTCTACGAGCGACTTTATAATTTGGATTATTACGAAAACGCAATTTATGGCTATTATATTCACCCCATGTGGGATGAAATAGGCTCTGAAACGCTTTACTGCAAGATTTTGTACGCAGATTACGAAAGAAAATTTGCCATTATTGAGATGTTTGGCGAATGGAATGATACGCTCCACAATGACATTATGTATTTTAAACGAGTCGTGATCGACCATCTGGTAAATGAGGGCATTAACAAGTTTATCCTTTTAGGCGAAAATGTATTGAATTTTCACGGGGCTTATGAGGATGATTACTACGCTGAATGGTTTGAGGAGGTGGAAGATGGTTGGATTGCTGCTTGTAACTTCCCAGACCATGTAGCCACTGAATTTGCGAAATATAACTTGGATATTTATATCAACATGGGTGGCACCTTGAATATTAATAATTGGCTAACGATGAAGCCCTTGCCGTTTTTTGATTTGGTGAATGGATTGATTGTTAGGCGATTATCGTAAAATAATTATTCACGGATGTTACAGATTTACACGGTTTTTTTCTTTTCGAAAATTATTCCCATCAACTTCCCGAAAGTTTAAAACTTTCGGGAAGTTTAACCAGAAGCCGATATTAGCATTTTTTAAAGAATAATAATTATTTAATTAGTAGGGTAATAATTCCGAAAATTCATTCGTGTAAATCCGTAATGTTTGCTTAATTCAAGGTCTAATCTTATATATCACTTCACCACTTTCATTACGCCATTCATAATACTCCAATGCCCCGGAAAAGTACACACATAAGGATAATCTCCCACGATTTCTGGTACTTTGAAGGTTAATTTATAACTCCCATCCGAATTCACCAAAGGCGTTGAAGCGATGATTTGGGGAATATTCGGAATATAGCTTTTTTGAAGTGCATCTTTTTGCATAATCATTTTAGTCGCAGCTTTCCCAATGATTTCCAGCGACTTAGGTTTGCCAATCACCAAATTATGTTGCATCGCATCGGGATTTTCAAAGATGAGTTCTACTATTTTTCCTGCTGTTACCGTGAACTCTTTTTTGTCATAACTCATGGCTTCTTTTACCGATTTTATCACAATTGTAACCTTGTTCGGGTCGGCTAATTCGTCCACTTTAATTTGCCATGCTTGCATCAAACGACTCAATCTGTTGTTGTTTTCTGAAACTAAATTCTTTTTTAAACTTACCAAAAATGCTATGTCTGATTCATTTACCGTTACTTTTCTTTTGTAATTCCAACCATCCGTAATTCCCCGCAAGAGGGCGGATGCCGTAGTTTCTTCCATTTTTGGAAATTGCTTTAACATTTTTACGACTGAATCTACTCCTGAAACTGCCGAAAAGCCTCTCATGGCTCTTTCTAAGGCATAATTGGACATATTTTGTGGAGTAGAAAAAGCAATTTTTTGGGTAAAAGAATTGTTTTTTTCGTCACCTTCTGCAATATTATTTGCCTTGTCTAAATCGACGGAAATGGTGTATTCACCAGCTACGTCGGAGCCAAACCAAATATCTCCCGTCCAAGGGCCATTATTTGATTTCGTGATAATGATTGATTCTCCCGCAGGAATGCCTTCACTTGAAGAACGACTTATTATATCTACCTTTCTACCTTTTCCTTGAAAACGAATATCCAGGGGTACAATAATTCCTTTTTCTAAAGCAACTCCTCCTTGGTTTTTGACCTCAACTTTCACATTAATATTATCTCTCACCACTGGATTTGCTGAGCTAATAATTAGTTTTGTGATCACTAAATCAGGTTTGTTTGAAGCCGACCTCGCAGTAGTTTTTGTGGCTTCCTGCATCATCTTCGAGTGGTCATGATGAGCGGGCATTTCAGGATTTTTTGCCTTTGGTGATGCAGCGTTTTGCGCAAGTTTTTGTACTAATTTTTTCAATAAAAATTGCCTATTACTCGTCAAAACACTGGCGAAAGCATCGGGTAACCATCGGTCGTTTGTTTCAGTTGATTGTGCTAAACGGCTCATTAACGCTTTTTCAGATTGGGTGGTCAAAGGCATTTCGGAAAGCGCTAAAAGGGTGTTTAAAACCACCAAAGGTTCTTTGTCGTTCAAAAGATTTTTTTGCAGTAACGCATTGACTGACTGCGTATTTCGGGGTAAAATCTGCACGATATTTTTGCGTACACCCGCACAAGGATGCGTGAGAGAAGCGTATAAAGCTTGTTGCACATTTAGCTCATTTAAAACACCCAAACCTTCCAACGTTCTGAAGGCATGAATCACGGTCGGATTGATGCCAATTTCATCCAATGACTGGTCTTTGGTCAATTCAATTAAAGCGGGCACAACGTCTTTTTGACCCCGTTCAATTAATAATCTTTGGGCAGTCATTCGCCAAAATTGATTATTGTTTTTAAGGGCATTAATCAATTCATTTGGATGGTTTTTACTCAAACTCAAAGGCGTGTAATTGGGTGCCTTATTATAGCCAACTCGATAAATTCTGCCGTGGGTATAATCCCGTAAATCAGTTTCATAAGCATTCCCAACACCCATTTTAAAGCCAGTCGGTTGTGGGTTATGTTGAATGATAAAACTGTACCAATCCGCAATCCAAACGGCTCCGTCCGGACCCACTTCCGCAAAAACGGGCGAAACCCACTCGTCCGCACCTGCCAAAAGATTAAAACCTTCAATGTCTTCATAATCAGTACCTTTCTTCTCCATGATGTTTTGATGAACGACGTGCCCGGTTGGCTCGCAAACAAAGGCAGTTTTGTTCCAATATTTCTTCGGAAAAGCCCTGGCGGTGTAGAAATTGTGCCCGGCAGCGGCAGTATATCCACCCCAAACATCCACCTGACGAACCCGTGGCGTGATGGTTTTCATATCTTTGTGCGAATCCGTGCTACGACTGCCATTATTAGCAGTTGAACCATTCAAAATATTACGGTGCGGAATGGCCATGTACCAACCGTGCGAATTATTGGCAGTTGAACCAAAAACATCACCCGTTTCGTTGAAAGAAAAGCCCCAAGTATTATTAGAAGTTGAAGTAATGTGTTCAAAATCAGAACCATCGGCTTTAAATCTAAAAAACCCTTGGCCAAAATTTACGGAATCTTTTGGCGCAAATTTTGTTTTAATTCCCGAATAGCCAACGCATCCCCAAATCCAATTGTCGAAACCATAATGTAAGTTTGAAGGCCCTGCGTGCGTATCGCCCGTACCGAATCCGGAGAACAAAATTTTCTTTTCGTCCGCTTTATCATCCCCATCGTTATCCTTCAAAAACAGCATATTTGGCGCTTGCGAAACAATGAGTCCGCCATTGGCAAAAACCATGCCCGTCGGGATACTTAAACCATCGGCAAAATGGGTAAATTTATCGGCTTTCCCATCTTTATTGGTGTCCTCACAGAGCAAAATATAGTCACTTCCTCCCGTCTCTTTTCGTTCGTTTGGATAGTCTTTCGTGATCAATACGTACAACCTTCCTTTTTCATCCCAAGCCATGGCAATCGGGTGCATCACGTTGGGTTCGGAAGCGAAAACTTCCAAGTTAAAATCCACGGGAATTTGCATTAATTTCACCGATTCTTCGGGGGAAAGTGGCAATTGTTGCACCTGTGGGTCTGGACGTTTTTCGTAATTGGGTAATTTAGCATCTCTAAAAACTAAGGGTTGTGGATTGAGTGCCGCATGAGCCGCCCGTGCTTGGTCATCTACTGCCCAAACGATGGCATTTTCTAGGAGTTTATGAAAATCTGGGCTTTCCCAAGTTTGTTCATCGTGTCCAAAGGCAGTATAAAAAACTCGTCCTTTTCCGTAATTTCGAGTCCACGTATAAGGTTCAGTCTTGGTTTCAGCACGGTCTTTTGTTTGGTCAGCCTTGATGTCACGATTCATCAAAACATTATTATCCGCTTGCAATTTGCTGTGCAAATACGTTTCGTCAAAAGCTTTTAATTTTGTTAAGCTATTCATTATCTGATGGTTAGGCTGAACAATATTAGCAGAAATCGTATCGGTCGTATGTTTCCAGAATTGTCCGCCCACCATTTTTACGTATTCGGGTGAATTTCTAAAACAAAAAGAAGCACAGTGAATCGGAAGAATTCCTTTGCCCGAAGCCACGTAAGCCAAAAGAGCTGTTTCGGCTTGGGGCGTAATTTCGTCCCAATTGGCATAAATCATTAAGGCATCAAATTGGTTTAGGTTTTCCAGATTGATGTCTTCTAATTTATCGGTATAAGTAAAATTGATACCTTTATTTCCCAAAGCCGACATGATAGAAGGCAATCTTTCCAAGGGTTCATGGTGCCCATTATCACCCAAAAACAAAACCTCCAATCGGCGTGGTTTTGGGGAATTCTGAGCAAACGTTGCGAGGGCAAAGAGGTTTAGAATGAGGATGATGATGGTTTTTTTCATTGGGATTTGGTTGTTGTTTCTGCCACGATTTTTTTTTTAGTTTATTTTGAGGAAATGAGGTTAGACAGAGAGTCACATGAACGCCTGCCTCAGAGAAAATGTTAGATAATAACCACAGAGAATTACAACCGAAATAAATATTCTTCAATTTTTCTAAGACTTTCATTTTAAAACTCTTTGGCTCTCTGTGTAACCTCCGTTCTTGATATACTACTTTTCTCTGATTATCAGGTAGTTATGAATAAAAATAAAGCGTAAAATTGAACCTTCGATTGCTGTCAAGTGGTGGTAAGGCGAGGACACTAACCAAGAAAACCTTTCTGTTTCTGGTAAAATTGTTAAGATGATTTTTTCATTTAAAGCTGTAATCGTGTTCAAATAAACAACTATTAATTTTTGAAGCAACTTTTGGATTCAAACGCATATTGGTTTGTTTTACTTTCGTGGTTTTGGCGCTTTTCGAAACACCCTTTATTTCATAAATTTTTTCATCAGGTACCTCAATTTGCTTCTAACATATTAAAAACTGCTGTTTGACGACTTCAAGAACCGTCAAGCCTTGTTTGAGACTGAAAAAATGCTGGGCTCGCCAATTTCCTTTTAATCAGTTTTTAAAATCTTCCAATGATGGCTTCATTTGAGCTTACCGAAAAGTGGTGAATGCTCTGAAATTTTGCTTACTCAAATATCCGTTCAGATAAAGTTTATCATGGCTTCAATTTTTTTTAAAGGCAATTTGCAGTGTCCCGTCTGGAGGTGGTCTGATGTTCAATAAAATATTAAGATTTCTCCATCACGGCTATTTAAAAACGTTTCTGTTTTGCTAAATTATTCTGTTGAGGACCATAAGCGCTTCGTACGCTAATTCTATTTTCAACGATGAATGAACCACTTATAAGTTCGCAGCTATAATGGTTATCTTACAATTAAGAGCCAAACAAAGCTTTCGACCTGACGTATTGCGAACAGTACGGAGATTTCCTAAAGAAATTTGCAAACCCTGTCTTTCCAAGGGATTACACCGATTTGCTAGATAAATCCCCGACTGGGCGTCCCCCTCGAATCCATTGCTACCGATTCAACTCATTAAATGACCAACCTTCAACGCATGTTTGTAGATTTTTGTACATATGCCAAAAGGCCATACGGAATTTTCGCTCAATGATTCCATGTTTACCGAATAGTAAGACCCTCCTAACTCATACAGCGTATGTCCGATAACATTCAAGCTAAGTAATGAACGGAAATCTTTTTCTTTAAGCCAATACAAGATTTGCTTTCTCAGCTGCTACCCCAATGGTAGCAATTGCTCCTGAGTTGAACTTTAAAAAGTCTGCTTCAACGCCATCTGAAAATATAAGTCCATTGTTTGGCATAAAAGACTGAACTATTAATTTTGAATCTCCAGTAATTATTCCAGCGGTTGTTTCAACTTGCGTTCTTTTGCTTGCAAAAGGTTCTCTGACAGCAAACATGAGTTGGTTGTCTGCCAGATTAGCATATTTTTTTGTCGAATCGTTCTCTTGAATAAATTTTTGAATACCGAAACTCATATTGAAAATAGAACTTAACCAACCCGTCGATCCGGCTTGGGTAGAAACAATAATGCCCGAAGACGATTGCTCCTCTGATTTGTTGTGATACGTTATTTGGTAACGTGCCGAAACGTGAGAAGTGGCTCCAATAAACAAGTCGTTAAAAGCTAAAAGTCTTTGTCCATCATTTAATTTTGCTTCTGCAAAGGATGTCAATTTTGAATTATGGTTATTGGCTATTACTTTGTCAATGGCGACTAAAAAATTGTCTGAATTGAATGGCAACAAGATACCGTCAAATCTATCTTGGTCAGGATTTACTGCCACAATAGGAATTTGCTTTACATATTTTGCTGTATTTGCCACTAAACCATCTTGCCCAACTGTTACAATAACTTGTTTGTCGTTGAAAATGAAGGAGGGCAAAAAACTACGCTCGACAATTTTATTTTTTAAAACCGTTGAGAGATTTCTTTGAACGGTTGAAAGTGAATGCTGAAATATTTCGTTTTCATGTTCATAATCATGGAAATTTCCGCCCAAACTTTCAATGTAAAACTTAGCCTGTGCCTTTGTATTGAACCTTTCAATCAGAGTTTCAAGCCGTGTTTTATTCTTTATTATAATGGCATATTCAACACTCATTTTCTGTCTTTTTAATCCCTCAGTAAATTATCCAGCAACTCGGGACTAATATTAAGGTTCCCTATTTTTGCTGCGTTTTCTGCTAATTCACGAAAGGCAAGCGAGATATTAAACTTTGGATCAGTATTGTTATTCAAAGCCGTTAATAATTTCCAATCTAAATCTTTGTATGGTTTCAAAGTAGTTTCTAAAACGTAGCCTTGCGTATCTGCTTCTTTTCTTTCGTTAACTGTTTTTTGTTCCAGCAATACTTTTCTTTGGATTTCAATTTCGATATCACCTTGAACTTTCATCGCTCGAAGTCTCAATTCATTTTCCGCCTTTTGCAGTTCAGTTTCGGCCTGTTTTTCAGCAATTTGTTTGTTCTTTTCTTCTATGGCAATTTCGGTATTTAACTCACTTTCTTTAATTATTCTTTCCTGTTCAACGGCAAAATTTCTTCTAGCATAAATTGCTTGGTCGGCTTCTTGTTGCAGGCTTTCTCTTGTTTCAGTTTCTAAAGCTCTTTCCATTTCTGGTGATGCTTTTATAGCTAAAATATTGATGCTTAATATTTCTATGCCAAGCAATTTTATTGCAACTGAATGTAAAAGTCCTTCGGTAATATTTTTCTCAACTGATTTTGCGGAGCGAATAGATTCTTTGAGTCCAAGTTGATGGATAAAAGCTGAAGTTGCGGTTTGTGCTTCGTTTATAATTGTTTGGTTTAATTTTTCGGTGTCGTCTTTTTTATAAACTCCGTTAGGGTTTACGGTAAAATCTAAAATGTCTGTTAGTTGCTTTGGACTTCCAATCTTGTAGGTTATTTGTCCTTGAATGGTAATTGTTTGATAATCTTTTGTCGTCTCGTTAAAAATAAATGGCAAATTAGAACTACCTATGGGAACCGCTGAAATTGAGGTTGTCGGTGCGTAATAGAAAAAAGAAAGTCCACGCCCCTCTTTTGATACCTGTCCGTTTTTGAACTTAATAACGTAGGTCATTGAGTCGAATTTGATGAAGTTTATTCCAAACATATTTATTACTTTTTTTATTGATCAATGGTATGTATGTAAATGGGTCTATATCAAGTTGGTAAGATGTGGTGTACCGTTTTGAACTATTCGCCTCGTCTGGTCAATCGAGCCCGTTCAGGCCGATGATTTGATCAAAGATAAATGGCATTAAAAATGTTAAGCTTTAGTCCTTAAGCACCCTATTTCATTGAACAAATCTTCAATGGGTTTTTGTGCTTAAATGCCTGACAACTAAACATCTGTACTCATAAATTAGTACATTTGAGTTTTATTAGTAAACAATGAGTTATCATCAATAAAAAACAAGCCTACCGACATAATAAAACAACCTTTACCTAACAAAGCTTCGGTAAAGTAACAGGATTCTGAGAAGAAATCCAAAAATTAAAAGAACGGCTTTCGGTGGAGGGCAAGCTTGAAAGTGCCTTTCAAAATAAATATTGCCAATTAGCAATTTTTTCCATGTAATTAAAAGCTGTTCCTTTTAATAAAAGTCCAATACTTAAATCGGGTGATAGACAAAGATACATTTTTCCTAGGGCTTAATGAAAGTAAAAACGGATGTAAAAAGCAGCTTTCGATTAAATAATATGCCTATTTTTTAAGTGAGATAATTCGTTAATTTTTCACTAATTCACGGAGAGGAATATTTCAAAAACTATTAAAAGTAAGTAAAAGAGGAATGAGGCTGCGCATTTGAAGGTGCGTTAATTTGAAAAATAAATCCTTAATTGTCAAATATTTAAGATGCTAGAATATTGATAATTGATTGAAAAATATAAAAGCCATGCGCTCAATTAAACTTTTAAAATTAAGAAAATTAGTAAATGGAAACACCATAAAATGAATGTAAAAACCCTCAGAATATTTGTAGCCTTGTCCATCTTATTATTGGGGAGCGTGGTAGTTGTCCAATACTACTGGTTTAGGCAGGCCTACAATCTCGAAGATCGTGATTTTGACCAGCGAGTTACATCCGCTTTGCGGATAGTGAGTCAGCGATTATTAGATTTCAATAAAAATCCGAATAACAAATTGCTCAAACCCGTTGAAAGAATTACTTCCAATTATTATACGGTGCAGGTGAATGACACGATAAATGTTAAGATTTTGGAGGAATTCATTAAGCAAGAATTCGCCCATTCCGATATTCGACTCAATTTTGAATACGGCATTTATGATTGTTTGAAAGACCGCATACAACATTCCTCTTTTGTGTGTTTTTCGGAAAATTGCGATCGTACAGACGCTAATGCCAATTATCATTTTCCTGAGTTAAATATTCATAATTATTACTTCGGGGTTCACTTTCCCGATAAACGACTTTTCCTTTTAGGTGATTTAAATAATTGGTTTGTTTCCTCGGCAATTCTCTTGGTAGTAATGGCATTTTTTGTCTATTCATTAATGTTAATTTTCAAGCAAAAACGCCTTTCTGAGATTCAGAATGACTTTATCAATAATATGACTCACGAATTTAAAACGCCCATTTCAACGATTTCAATTTCGAGTGAAGTATTGATGAAACCCGAAATTATCAACACGCCTGAACGCCTATTGAGTTACGCCGCCATCATTAGAAAAGAAGCCGCTCGTTTGAAAAAGAATGTAGATACAGTGTTGCAAACGGCCAATATTGCCCAAAGGATCGATAAATTGAATTTTGAAGAAGTTGAAGTTCATGAATTAATTGAAGATTTATCCATCAGCTGCGAACCACTTTTTAAGGAAAAAAATGGAGAATTAATCATAAATCTTAAGGCAAAAACCACCCTGATTAACGCCGATAGATTGCATTTTACCAACGTAATTCATAATCTCATTGATAATGGAATTAAATATTCAGAGCGTCCACCAATCCTAAAAATTACGACTGAAAATGTTGATAATGACTTGATTATTACCATAAAAGACAATGGCATTGGTATTGCTGAAAGAGATCAAAAACAGGTTTTTAACAAGTTTTTTCGAGTACATACTGGCAATGTGCACGACGTAAAAGGCTTTGGTCTCGGATTATATTATGTCAAAGAAATGGTGCAAGGACATAAAAGCAGAATTGAATTAAAAAGTAAAATAGGAGAAGGGACGGAGTTTAAATTGATCGTGCCTTTGGTGGGGTGAAAATGGTCTAATTAAGTATTCATGGCATGACTTAAAGTCATGTCATGAATTATAAGTTGAACTTTCGGGAAGGCAAAATATGAAAGAGTCTACACAAACAGACAATTAAAATCTGTGTCCAATCCGTTCAATCTGCGTGCTACAACCAAATATCAATACTCCTTCAAAACCTCTCTGGCAATCACAATTTTTTGAATTTCAGAAGTGCCTTCGCCAATGGTGCAGAGTTTAGCATCTCGGTAGAATTTTTCTACGGGAAAATCTTTCGTATAGCCATATCCGCCAAAAATTTGTACGGCATCGGTTGAAACTTCTACACAAATTTCGGAGGCATAAAATTTGGCCATGGCCGCCTCTTTTGTCATATTTGTTCCTTCCATCTTGAGCGAAGCGGCTTCACGAGTCATCAATTCTGCGGCGTGTACTTTCGTGGCCATTTCAGCCAATTTGAAGCTAATTCCTTGAAAATTGCTAATTGCTTGCCCAAATTGATGGCGTTCTTGGGCGTATTTTGCGGCCGCCGACAAGGCACCTTTGGCAATTCCCAAAGCCAAAGAGGCAATCGAAATTCTTCCACCATCCAAAATTTTCATGGCTTGCTTAAAACCATCGCCTTCATTTCCTAATCGAGCCGAAATGGGTACTCGACAATCTTCCAAAATAACCTCCGCTGTTTCAGAAGCTCGCATGCCTAATTTATTTTCTTTTTTACCATATTTTAATCCGGGATTAGAACGCTCCACAATAAAAGCCGTCGCATTATTTTTCGCTCCAATCTCTCCGGTGCGAGTCATTACCACCACCACATCGCCCGATTTTCCGTGGGTAATCCAGTTTTTAGAACCGTTCAAGACGTACTCCTCACCTTCTTTTGTGGCAGTACACATCATCCGGGCAGAATCCGAACCGGTGTTGGCTTCCGTCAATGCCCAAGCTCCGATTGATTGTCCTGTAGCAAGTTTGGGAAGATATAACGCTTTCTGTTCTTGGGAGCCAAATTGTAATATGTGATTGGTGCATAGCGAGTTATGAGCCGCAACGGACAAACCAATAGAACCACAAACCTGCGATATTTCGTCAATTACTGAAACATATTCTTGATAACCTAAACCCGCTCCATTGTATTCTTCGGGAACGAGCACACCCAAAAATCCGTGTTCGCCCAGTTGGCGCATTAATTCGATGGGAAAAGTTTGTGCTTCGTCCCACTCCATTACGTGTGGACGAATATAACGTTCCGCAAAATCGCTAGCGGATTGGCGGACTAAGGTTAATTGATCTGATTTATACATTTTAATTTGATTGTTGATGAATAGTTATCAACTTTAAGTTTTGAGAAATTAAAGATTTGAACTCGTAAGAATACCGGACGAAAAATGCAATGTTTGCAATTATTTTTTGTCTGATACTTTAAAAAAATCTCATGGCTCATTGCCAAAGCTCATCGCTATTTCTTAATTTTATAATGTAATTTCTAAAAATATTTTCATTATGCAAGCTATTTCATCGGGGTCAGTTGGTGTTGAAGAGGGTCAAAAGGGAGTAGTAAGGGTCATTTTTAGTAATTCACCTTCCAATGCGATGACAATCAAATTATTGGAAGAATTGGCAATGACCATAGAAGCTTTGGGAGAGCGTTCAGACCTACGAGTAATTATTCTGCAAAGTGGCGGGGAGCGTACTTTTTGTTCGGGGGCAGATTTTGAGCAATTATTATTAATTGACGATGAAAAATCGGGTAAAATATTTTTTAATGGATTTGCAAAAATTATTAATTCTATCCGAAAATGTCCTAAAATTATCATCGGAAGGGTGCAAGGTAAGGCAGTTGGCGGAGGTGTGGGACTGGCAGCGGCAACGGATTATTGTGTGGCAACCAAGTTTGCTTCTATCAAATTGTCGGAATTAAATATTGGTATCGTTCCAGCCGTTATTGAGCCAGCGGTATCCCGTAAAATGGGTTTGTCGGCGTTTTCACAAATGGCGTTAAATCCTAACGATTTCTTTTCGGCAGATTGGGCGAAAGAAAAAGGGCTTTTTGTGGAAGTTTATGAAAATATGCAAGAATTGGACGAAGCCACAGAAAATTTGGCGAATCGTTTGAAAACATACAACCCAGAAGCCTTATCGGAACTCAAAAAGATTCTTTGGAAAAATACCGAGCATTGGGATGATTTATTGGCAGAAAGAGCGGAAATTAGTGGACGTTTGGTTTTGGGTGAATTTACGAAGGAGAAATTAAAAAAGAGTTAACTGTTTTAAGTATATTTGATAAAAATCTGATCATGATATGGAATTATTAATCGAAGAAGTAGCAACAGGAATAGAACTTTCAGCCTACGAAATTGAACGCAATAAACCAATGCCAACACTTATTCACGGAGCAATCCAATTTAATTTAGGTTTTGAATTAAAAACCAAAAACCCCAACCGTTTCCGTTTTGCAAGTGAGGTATTATTAGATACAAAGCCTGTAGGAAGTACACCTGATTTAATTTTATATCCCTCAAAACCACTTGATTACCGAAATGATCCTTCGAGAAGGGAAGATGCACCATTACTTGCCATCGAAATTCAATCCGCTTCTCAAAGTTTGGATGAAATGGTTAATAAGACCTTAATGTATTTTGAATTCGGTGTGAAATCATGTTGGGTAGTTCAACCAAGAATCAAAGCTATTATTGTTTTTAGTGGTCCTGAAGAATACACGTTCTTTTATCATAATGACATTTTAAAAGACGCAACGTTAGAAATAGAAATTGATTTAAAACAAATTTTTGAATAAATGAACATTCTCAGAAAAATAGGTTTTTTCTCCGCTTTCACTATGCCTTTATTTGCCATCGGTGGCTATTATCTTGGCGGTTGGTGGAATTTTTTGTCCATCATTATTACCTATATTGGACTTCCCATTGCGGATTGGTTGATTGGAAAAGATTCAGTAAATCCAGAAGAAAACACCGTCTCAGCACTTTCTGAAGAACGTTTTTACCGTTTTACAACCTACGTATGGACTTATATACAAGTAGCAACCTTGTTTTGGGGTGCGTATGTATTTGCTTACGGAAATATCGGAGAATGGTATTTTAAACTCGCCTTCTTAATCGCTATGGCCAACGTAACGGGAGGAGTTGGTATTACTGTTGCCCATGAATTGGGACACAAAAGCACTAAAATCGAGCAATTTTACGCTAAGGTTTTATTGATGACGGTCAGTTATATGCACTTTTTTATTGAACATAATAAGGGACACCACGTACGGGTTGCCACGCCAAAAGACCCAGCCACCAGTCGCAAAGGTGAAAGCCTTTACAGATTCTACTTCCGAAGTGTGATTGGGAGTTATTTGAGTGCTTGGGAAATTGAAAAAGAGCGTTTGAGACGTAAAAATATACCCGCTTGGTCATTCCAGAATGATATGATTTTGTACACGATTTTACCCTTTATTTTCTGTGGATTTCTGACGGGATCTCTCTATTTCTATACCGGTTCTTTCTCTTGGAATGTGCCTATTTTCTTCTTTTTACAAAGTATTTTAGGCTTTTCATTACTGGAAGCCGTTAATTATATCGAACACTACGGCATCGTGAGAAATGAAATTGCTAATGGACGTTTTGAACGAGTCAATCCCCTACATTCCTGGAATTCCAATTATTTAATCACCAATTTCTACCTTTTTCAACTCCAACGGCATTCCGACCACCACGCCAACGCCAGTCGTCGTTATCAAGTATTAAGACACTTTGACGAAAGCCCACAAATGCCACAGGGTTATCCCGCCATGATGATAATGGCCATGATTCCGCCGCTTTGGTTTA
>Ga0114959_10001878_pt1 | contig 17856 bp, 12 predicted proteins | sample C_130625_EF_Meta_FD_87317 | JGI IMG/M metagenome (GOLD analysis project Ga0114959, IMG submission 87317) | Freshwater microbial communities from Lake Croche, Canada to study carbon cycling - C_130625_EF_MetaG | ecosystem: Environmental > Aquatic > Freshwater > Lake | place: Lake Croche, Canada...
ACTGGTCCAACCGGCCAACCTGGCCAAACTGGATCAACTGGTCCAACCGGCCAAACTGGTGAAACTGGCCAAACTGGCCAAACTGGCCAAACTGGACCAACGGGCCCAACTGGCCCAACTGGTACAACTGGTCAAACTGGCCCAACTGGTTCAACTGGTTCAACTGGCCCAACTGGTACAACTGGCCCAACTGGTCAAACTGGTCAAACTGGCCCAACTGGCCCAACTGGCCCAACTGGCCCAACTGGTCCGGCCAGTCAATATACAGGCCAAACAGGTCAAACTGGTCAAACAGGCCCAACAGGACAAACTGGTACAACCGGTCCAACTGGTTCAACCGGTCCAACTAGTCAATATACCGGCCAAACTGGTCAAACTGGTCAAACCGGTCAAACCGGTTCAATAGGTCCAACCAGTAAATACACCGGCCAAACTGGTCCAATCAGTCAATACACCGGCCAAACTGGCCCAACCGGTCCAACTGGTCCAACTGGTCAAACTGGTCCAACCGGCCAAACTGGACCAACTGGTCAAACTGGTTCAACTGGTCCAACTGGTCCAACTGGTCAAACTGGTCAAACTGGTCAAACCGGTCCAACTGATCAAACTGGTCCAACCGGTAAAACTGGCCAACCCGGTCCATCCGGGCAATATACTGGTGATACTGGTGATACTGGTTATACTGGTATAGGATACAAGGGACCATCGGGAAATTATATAGGATTGACGGGTGATATAGGGCCAACCGGTCAAGGTGGACCAACCGGTCAATATTATGGCATGACAGGTCCAATTGGTTCAAGTTTTGCAACTGGTCCAACCGGTCCATATATTCTAGGTTGTACTAGTTCAAGAGGTTATACAGGATATACAGGATCAACTGGTCCAACGGGCCTATGTCCAGTAGGTCCAACTGGCCCACAATGCCAATATACTGGCGTAACCGGTCCGCCGTTTAATTTAGAGAATGTTATTCCTGTATTATTTACTATAAAAGACGACACGCGTTATACGCGAAAAACGTTTTCCAAATGCACAAATCAACCAGTATATATAAGTGACCATCCATATCAAAATTCGGTACAAACGACTGGATATACGACAAATACATTGACATATACATTTGGTAAAAAAACAATACCGCAACAATTGGCAATCGGCGGTCAAACCGGGGCGTATGGCCACAGTAAATCAACCGACAGTTTAAATTGGACATTGACGTCAACAACAAACATATCGAATGTGCCATGCACTATTTATTGGGATGGTATAAAATGGATTACTACCCAAGCCAGTTCATCTGCGTTTTTTACTTATGATAGCATGAACTATATGTCGATTACAAATATACCTACAAACACGACATTATCGCGCATCAAATATAATAACCAAATATACGTAGGTATAGGTATAGGCGGCGTTTTCTATAGTTATGATTCAATAAATTGGATAAAAAGCACGAGCGGTACGGCTATAATAAATAATACGTCATCAATTCAATACGGTGCAGTGTGTTGGAATGGAGACATATGGGTAATCGGCGGAAATGGTTCAAGTTATACGATTGCATATAGTACAGATGGTATAAATTGGACGGCAATATCCAATACCAAGACATTTTATGACAGTTCGGGAGGTTGTATTGATATAATATGGAATGGGAGTGTGTTTATTGCGGCAGGATCCAGTTCAGTTGGCAATGTCATTTCAACTAGTCCAGATGGTATAACATGGACACAGCAAGGTAATGTTCCATTTTAATATACAATCTCTAATTGACCAATACGGATAAATTATATAGACACTGAATTTGTATTATGAGTCGTCAAAATACAAACTATGGATTTTTCTTAGAACGCGGCATATCACTCTTCGGTATTAAAGCACAATCATTGTCATATGTTGATTTTACATTTACGGTCGGGACAAAAGGGACAAACGAAATTTTATTCGTCGCATCAAACGTGGGAGTTTCATATAATTCCATAATCGTTTTTATTACCGGATTACGTTCAATATCGGAATTTCCAAATTCAACGAGACGAATATCCTGCATGTTAGTATGATTTGATGATTTGTATCGCCGAATAATGTCACTCAGGCCACATCGCCCCTTTTTATCGGTTTGATTGACATCCCCCGTAATAATCATTCGACTTTTTGTTCCAATACGCGTTAGAAGCATCAACATTTGGTTGGGTGTACTATTCTGCATTTCATCCGCAATAATATACGCGTGTTTAAAAGTTCTTCCGCGCATATATGCAAGCGGTGAAATCTCGAGCGTATTGGTTAATAGCATGGTTTCGATATCTTTCTTGGAATAAAATTCTTCGAAAATATCCATAATTGGGCGTGTCCAAGGATCCATTTTTTTATTAATATTACCTGGCAAAAACCCAAGTTCTTCTTCTTCAACAGATACCAATGGACGCGTAATTATAATACGATTCACATTCCCCGCCTTTAATTCATTTATGGCATTGACACATGCAAATAGCGTTTTTCCCGTACCGGCGGGTCCAGACGCAAAAATGACCGATGTATTGCGATTATCCAAATAAGATGTATATAAATGTTGGGTAGGCGTTTTCGGTTTGTATATAGGAGATAAAGATTTTAATTGGACGGGTCTCGTTTTCGCACCGGATACTGACATCAACATAGCAGTGAACATTGCACTATAAATTTGCATTTATAGTACAATAGTCGTAATGTTTATATACCTTTATTTTGTTTGTATTATTTAGGTTGTCTATACAATCGTATTATAATATTAGAATATATAAAGAATGAATTACAATAGTGAAAAGGCATTATCACTAGCATGGAATGGGCAGGTTGCCGTTTTAACAAGAAATACTAATAGTGGAAATAATATTTTGTATAGTTATGACGGGACAACATGGAATCCGGGAAATATAATATCGAACCAATTTTACCCATATAATGTCAAATGGTTGGGTCGTTCATTCAATATAGTCGGTAATATTTCCGCACCCCAAAATAGTGTAATAAAAAGCACAGATGGAATTCATTTCTATAATATTTCAAATTCGTCGCTACCTGCACCAGCATACGATTTAGATATAAATTTAGAAATGCAACATAGTGTGACATTTCCAAGAAATATGATATTGTGTTTGAATATTAGTGGTCAAATTTCATATAGTACGAATTCAGGTACTTCGTGGACATCCATATCTGTTTTTGATACTAGTGCTAATAATGCGGCATGGAATGGAAAATATTGGGTGGCCGTAGGTTCTGGATCTAACACAATTTGTACTAGTCCGGATGGTATTCATTGGACAGGTAGGGGTGCCAATCCGGATACAATTAATATAAATGGAAGAGGAGTGTGTTGGTCAAAAAAACAGGCAATATGGACGGTCGTGGGTAATGGAACTAGTAGCACGGGATATAGCTATGATGGGGTGTATTGGTTAGGAGGTACTAATATATTTACCCAAGGATTGAATGTCTCATGTAATGACAATATATGGGTAGCATGTGGAACATCTCTAAATAGCAATTCAACCGTTGCATATAGTTACGATGGCAAAACGTGGAAGTATGGTAATTTGCAAACGAGTTTGACGTGTCAAAATATACAATGGAATGGATATCAATGGGTCAATATATCGACCGATTTATCGAACAATGTATACGTGGGGACCAGTCTGGATGGTATTTATTGGATGACAAATTCAATTCCAGTATCTAATTCTACTACCGGATATTACAATATATATGCAAATCCAATAACTCCAACATCGATTATAACTATCGATAAAATAGCCTATATTTATAACAATAATAATTATGGTAATTATGTCCAAAACGTATCGATGACTACGGCTATAACGGCAGTATCATACAACGGAGAATATTTTTTATATGGCCAAACCAATAAAAATGTGCTATTGACACTCGATGGTATTAATATATCTTCTACAAAAACATTAACTAATAATACCATAAATTTCGCATGGAATAATCCAGATCAAGGCGCAGTGACCATTAACCCAATGACCATTGCCATGGGCGATGGATCCTATAATACAATAGGATACTCGTATGATGGTATATATTGGTATGGTGTGGGAAATAATATTTTTTCGGTTAGAGGTAACAAGGCGGTGTGGAACGGCATTTTATGGTGTGCAGTTGGAACGGGTAAAAATTGGATAGCTACAAGTTATGATGGTATTATATGGACTGGATCGTCGGACCAAACCATGTCGGAAGGCATCGATATTGCATGGAATGGAACAGTATTTGTCGCGGTCGGTATATATAACAATTCCGGTCAAATCGCAACGAGTCCAGATGGGTTTGTCTGGACAGCCATTTCAAACAGTTCTACTATTTTTAGTATACAATGCAGTGCAATCGCATGGTGTGGAAAGGCATGGATTGCATATGGTTCGGGTGGAAATACGTCTGCCGTGTCTCAATCAGTAAATGCAAATACATGGTCCCCGACAAATGTTCCAAATTTGGTCATGCAAAATGCTGATAGTATATTTGCAAATTCGGGATATATGACATCGGATAATACGCCCGCACCATGTATTGCGTCTTGTTCTTCTGATTTTACCAGTAATAATACATATAAGGCATTTACCGGTAGGGGTATATTTGACTATAATAATGGGTTCGTCAATACTCCTACTAAGGCGGACTCAGTATATAAATTTGGTTTATATCCAGGATCATCAAGCACTACTGTCGGAACAATGACAATTAAAGGTCCGTGGATTCAATTGCAAAAAAACGATGTGTCAAGTCCTATTATTTATTATTATATTGCACAAACGTCAAAAGTAGCTCAGAGTTTTGGTTCGATGTATTTATTGGGTTCAAATGATGGAAATGTATGGAATGTAATGGACTATTATGTTGAAAACCGTCGTAATATTAATAGGATTTTTATTGCCGGTTACATCGATGGTGTCGTTTTATATACAAATTATTTATATACAAATACAAATACGTATACCTATTTTAGATTTGTATTCCCAACAACGGACATTTATTTTGCCAAATCAGCAGTATTTATAGGCGGTATAGATTTATATACGTCTAACCAATTGACAACGACTATCAGTCGTTATATAAAACCAATCATAACAAATACACAAATATTACATCCTAATTCAATATATAATTTTAACACATATAAAAATCAAATATATTATACGTTTGGTAATACAAACAATTATTATTTCCCCAAATATCTAAATGGATCAAGTAATCAAACATTTACTATACCAACTGATCTATTGGGTAATTTTACGGGAACCTCTACAAAAACGGCCGGTATTGGAAATTTTTATCAAAGCACCGTTATTGGTTGTTCATCATCATTATATGGTTCAACCGGGTCGACGATAACAAGTACATGTTACGACGGAACAAATTATATAATTACATGTGCATCTGGTACAATTTGTTATATGACTAATACAAATTTTAATACATATTTAACGACCGACATATCATACAACGGGGGTAATATAATATCTAATATAGGCGGTACAATCTATTCATCCTGTTATAATGGCAAGTATGTTCTTTTTTCGGGAGAAAGGGCAAGTGGAAACGTAATTACATATGGTACATTTGGTTCAAGTGGATATACCTGGAATGTAAGCGCCAATGCGAATAATTTATTTGGCAACGTGTATGGGGTATCTTCTAATTCGGGATATGGATGGACAGTTCCACCCAATCGAATATATGCGAATTCCAAAGAAACATTTGCGGTCGTATCGCCCACCGCGTATAATCAAAGTATCAATAATGTGTCGATTACAATGAATTTGAATACGATACCCGTATTACAAAATGAAAGTTTTCCAAATATATCTTAGTGATCAATAGTTTAGGATGGACCCCAAATATTTTACAAAGATAAAATCACCATCTATAATATAATGTCGGCGAGTGATTATTTGACTACCAAAAAAGTAAAATCATTGAATTCTCTTGCGAAATATACCACACGTGATGCAAGTAGTCGTGTTGAAGTACAGAGAATTACAACTATTATTAATGGGACTAGTAAGAACGAATTTGGTATTAATCCGGAAACTACATGGTTCAATGTCCCCTTTTTACCACAGACCAGTATTATCGAATGCGAAACATTATGGGAATGTAATGAACCGACTACGGCACCGTCCATTTATAATGTACCTATTTTATCCAATCCTCCACCCATGTCGGTATATCCATCACTAAAAATAATAAAACAATACTATCCATCATGTTCGGGTCAACCCAAGGACATAAAAGGTTTTTATAGCATTAATTACACATATTAACCTTAACGTTGCATCGAAATTTTAAAAAGGAAGAGTGATAATATGTTTTTATATTATATAATATATGTCAATTGCGACACTAAAAAAGAAGACTAGTGCAAAATACAACAATATGAGTGTGGGTGCCAAACAATTTTCTTTAAATGGGACTCATCGAAACCAAGGATATGTAGGACAATCTGTTATTTCGCGCAGTTTACCAAGAACACTCATGTGTGGTTCAACAGTTCGTGGATATGGAACAAAACATGGCGGATATAAAGGTGGTCATATAATACAATCGAGTCTAAATTACCAAGAAGATTCTAGTGTAGTAAAATCATCAGTTATTAATACAAATGGCATGTTAATAAACAAATATGAATGTATTGGAAAATGTATAGAATCGGCAAATAATTGTGTAAATTGTATCAACCATATCAACCATATCAACCATATCAACGTAGTTAAACCGGATACAAACCATATCAACGTAGTTAAACCGGATACAAATAAACACAATAATAACCAGGGTGACTATATTAGCCGCAAATCAAAACGTAACATTTGCGATTCCGCATTTTTTACGGGTTCAGGAGGCAGACCCTACTGTGATCCTAAGATTGCCGCACTTTTATATACCCCCAAATTATGTCAGTTTTTGACAAAATCTCCTCAAGAAATTGGCATTCCAATGTCTCAGGGTGATTATATCGAAAAGGTAATAAATCGGCGATGTCCTACATTTGACGCGGTTCCTACGTCGTCAAATAATAATCTGCCATTTGCATGTACGGGAAGTCTAGGATCAGGAACGAGATGTAATTATGGATCACACTATAATAAATATTGTTATATCAACCCAAATTAATCTTGGCAAATCACGCAAATACTGGAGGTTAATAATGACATACAAAAAATTGATAGATAATAAAATATAAATAATGATTGTATTATATAATCATTATTATGGATAAAGACCAAGAAAAGATGGTTCAATTATATTTAGCGTCCCTTTCAAAGAAAGAACGTGTAGCATATCATATTGCAAAAACACATTTAGGATCCTCGTTTTCTATAGAAAAGAGTATCGGATTCATCACTTTCTTAGAAAATTACTGTAAAACTGCATCCATCGAAGAAACCGGAACGGTGTGATTTCCTGCCGCCATTTTCTCCTTGAATAATTTATAATTTATTCTGTTGGTGGATACATCTCCGAACATGCCGTCGTACGATGTGGGCGTTCTTTTAACGCGTTTATTTGCTATTTTACCAAGAAAAGAAAAATTGGCGATTTTACCAAGATAGATGAATCGGTTTTTTATAAGGAGGGCATCCTTATTTGTAACCGAGGGTAAGTCGACATTCGTTTCCTTTGGGCGTTCGCCCGAATATTTCTTAAACTTGGCAAAACTCGAATTCTTGGTATCGTGAGATATTTTTTGTTGGTGTTGTTTTTTCTTAGTAAATTCATTCAATTCTTCTTCCTTTAGTGTCACTATAAATGGTGTACTATGACCCGATGGTATTTCCATTTCGTCTGAAAAGAAATCGCGACAATAATAAGTTAGACAGTATTTCATGGCAATGACATTCAAGACCGAATAGTGTATTGTAGAATCCGAGTAATACGCAAATCCCTGTTTGAATACATCGTAATACATGACAATGTTGCCACGCGGCGTAGATTCGTATAAAATACGTCTTTTCCATGGAGGTTCTATCGGATTATCTTCGTCTTTCAATAATTCCAATAATGTGGGACGATCGTACAAAAACGCCTCGATATTGGAATTGAAATCGATTGGTTTTGCATAACTATCCAAGAAATTTGTTTTCCCATTTTCAATATAAATATCGATGGGGTTTTTTTCTATGACCTTTTCGACAATTACTTTCTTGGGAAAAAACGTGTGTTGAATGTATATGACCGGAATATAAAAAAATCGCAATACGCGTATAAAATAGTAATAGAACATTGACATGTTTATATATCCAAAAAGTATTTATATGTGTTATTAGATTGTTTATATTTTTATTGGAAACATTAAATATCTACCTTGCCCAAGAGTTCAAGTTTTCGAACCTCGACCAAATCTCGCATTTCCTTTTCTAAGAAAGGTACGTCGATACGATCATATGTTTTATACGGATTATCTGGATGCAAACATACCAAGAAAAGGCCCACCACCTTTTTGTCGTATTTATGTTCCAGAATTGTCTTGTAGACGTTGAGTTGAAGTGCATAATGCCAGAAATTGGTATCGGGCAAATGCGCAATACATGGTGTCAATGCCGTCTTTCCATAGTTGTTTTCATATGCAATTTCTTTGCATCGTTTCCAATCATAGATCAATAGTGTCCCGTCTGGATTTTCGAATATCATATCAATAGATCCTGACAATTTGAGTTCTTCATAATATACCATCCATTCGGTGCGATATGGTTTCAAATGCCCATAATCGCGGAGAAATTCTTGGAAATAATGGTATTCAATGCTTGTATTATTTACTTGCATTTTGTTATAATAACATTCAATATCATAATGCATGGCCGTACCGGCACCGGATGCCGAATCGCGATTTACGTCCCAATCCGCCTTGATTTGTTCTTTGGTCATTCCATAATATTTATAACTGGGATCTTGCATTCGTTTTCCGCGCATCATATTATTAATAATGGCATCGGCATCGAACTTGGCAAAATGATAGTGATTCCATGTCGTCACCGAAGTATACCCGCCTTCACCATGAACCGTATATATGTGTGGTCCCTCGTCAAATGTAATAAACGCATCTCTAGGATGGGCATTTAAATTGGCTAAATACGTAGGTGGAGATTTGTAAGACATTCTGATGCAATGGATATCATTCTATCAATGTAGTGAATGATATCAATTTTATGCTAATCATAAAAAAGATCCAAAAGATGATTAGTATCGCCGTCTTGTTTTGCGATGTTTGGGTTTAGAACGCATACTTTTTTTGTTTTTGCGCGATTTACGGCGTTTACCACCATTCGTAGAAGTGGGGGCGGAATTTAATATATTTTTTGCTGCAGTCTTTGCCTTATCATATTCAGTATTTATATTTTTTGCTGCAGTCTTTGCCTTATCATATTCAGTCTTTGTTTTATCATATTCAGTCTTTGTTTTATCATATTCAGTCTTTGTTTTATCATATTCAGTCTTTATATTTTTTGCTGCAGTCTTTGTTTTATCATATGCAGTCTTTGTTTTATCATATACATATTTTTGTAATACGCCTAATTTCTCAGTTAGCGGTTTAAGTGTATTGTTATCGGAAGATGAGCTTGGTGACCCAGACATATATATATTATAAAGATTATATCTTATAAGATTGATTACGTTTTTTAAACCATAAATTATTATCTTGTTCCTCTGAATCATCATCATCTGGACTAGATATGTATTGATATGGCGCCATAGGTGAATGCAAGTATTCTTTATTCCGACGTTCGAATAATGAGCCTACTTCGACACCCGATACATGAGAATCAATGCCATGCGTTGGCGACGGAAATGAATTATAGTCGCGTTCACACATTTCTACCTCGACTCCAGGAATCTTCAGTGATAGTCGTGGCCTATTCGATACCTCTGGTACAATATTTATTCTCGATATTTTATAGTAAAAGTCTTCTATTTGTTTGGGTGTTTCGTATTTGAGAAGTGTGCGATTGAAATAAAGGAACTCGATAAATGTGGATGGTTCATTGGGTATGGTAAGTGCACACGACCGACGGAATCTCGAATTATTGTGATATAATGGTTCGGGTAATTGATTATCTTCGACCATCGAAACAAAATCGTCATATCCGATATCCCATAGTTCGCGATGTCTTTGGAAAAGGGAGTATTTGTCGTCATCTAAATTGTGTGTATGGTCATCAAATACATATAGTTTCGAATTTACAACAGATGATTCCGGAACCATATTAGTTGGTGTATGTTCGAGTTCATCAATCTGTTTCCATAGGTCTCGTTCTTCGTCACTGTCAATCATATTATCGTACTCAGTAGCCATTGGATCATCCCAAATCATTGGACTTACGCGTGGGATTATATAATTATGTAAGGTATTAATTGCCAAATAAAATTTATTAACGAACGACATGTCGATGGATAGTTGTATGATAATGTGTATAAATATAAGTATTCAATTTTATAAACTATTCGTAATCTATTTGTAGGCAAAACGAAAAATCGGCACCATTTAAATCGAGAACGACGCCTTTATCACTTACTAATTGCACGTTTAATTTCTGTATATCAATCATGCCATTGTATGACCTCACATCGGTTAAAAGATAACCATTGAAATTATTCGCAGGCAAAATTTGCCCAAACGAATATTTTCCATAATCTAGGGTAATCTTTGCCAGTATATTTTTACTAATAAACCCGCCATGTACAGGTGATATAAAAGAATTTGTATTTGATGAACTATATTCATCCACGACTAAATATAAATAACGCGGAATAATAGAGGCCGATTTTTCGGAATTAAGTGTTGCGTGGGATAATATGGTATATGACGTTGTACTCCGAAAACCGAGTGCCCATCCGAGTTTATTCTTGTAATTCACATTATCCATTTTTCCATTTTTATCTATATTGAAATTGATATTGGCAGTATTTGCAGTCGTCGATGTTATGATAGTTATATCGGAAAATGGGCCTATACTAAACGCAATATTTGTGGATGCGATGACCGTATTTATGGCGCCAATGAGATGCGATAGATCATAAAATCCATTCGCAATAGTGTATATTGACGTAGTACCGGATATATTCATTGCAAAATAATTATTACCAAGATCGGAGGAAATATTATAGAAAGATAACGGGATTTCGGCATTGCATACCATGATATTATGCACATTCGTAACGCGTTCGGGTAAGGTAATATTCATATTTGCAGACGTATTGGTTATATTGAAAATGACATCCTTCTGGAAAGAATCAAAATTGACGTATTTACGTTTAGATATACGTTTCACATTTGTCATTACCATATTTCGACCGTATTGGTTTACTTGCGGTTCCATAAAAAGAGAGGTATCTAAACTCATTATATAATAAATAACATATAATAATATAATGATTCTAGCGTATATTATCCCTTGCCACACGTTGGACACGCCGATACATGACTAACATTATTTATTATCCCATTTACTAAGAATGCGGGAATAGTACGATTGGGACGACTTGCATTGCGCGGAATATTGGCGGGCCTTGCATTTTTGTCACCGTTATTTTTAGGGGGGCGGGTCGACGTAAAAAAAAGATTCATGCAAAATTGATTAGATATTATATTACTATTATATAGTAATACAACTTATCCAGAAAATGTCTTCGAATGACAATTATTGCAAATATTGTAGCCATTATTTCAAATTTCGAGATATATATGATCGACATACCTTGATGTGTGAATTTATCAACCGCCCCAAGATTCAAAGAGACCGGGATTCGGAAAATAACGAAACGCCGATATCGCCTAAAGATATGCATTATTTATTACGTGAAATGATGCAAGAGATTAAAACCCTTCGAACGAAAGTGACAAAATTGGAAAGTGTGGCGCGCACTAAGAAAACACGCATTATTGCACAATGGTTAAATGATAACCCCCAAAAAACGCCCGCAATGAATTTATACGAATGGACAGCTAAATTTGATGTGGATGACGAATGCATGGACCGCGTGTATCGCGAAAATATATACGATGCCGTCCTATTTTGTGTCCAGCGAGAATTGGCCCTGTTTAAGACCGACAATGCTCCCATACGAGCATTCACTCAAAAGCCAAACACGATTTATGTGTATAGTTTAGACGATGCTAACCAAACGTGTAGTTGGAAGATTCTGAGTGGGGGGGAAATGGAACGTTGGATCTCCCACATCATACATCGTTTCTTGGTAGAATTTACCAAGAAACAAGCGGAAAAAATAGACGAAATATATAGTAATCGCAAGGCAGAAGAAAAACACAATATTATGATGTTGAAATTGAATGGTCGTGAGATACATGTATCAGAATTTAAAAAATGGTTGTTTCCAAAGATAGAAATGAATATCCAATCTTTGTTAGATTGTGAGTTTGTATAGGACATTGCATTTCTAGACCATGCATACGCAAAATTGATTTATATATATATTTTTACAGACACACATAATAAACGACATGTTATCACCCGAACAAGAATATGCAATGGAAAAATTTAAACGGGGTCATAATTTATTTATTAGTGGCGCAGGTGGAACGGGAAAAACGCGCCTTATCCGACATTTCGTCGACTATTTGGACGAGACGGGGAAAAAATACCAAGTATGCGCATTGACTGGATGTGCGGCGTTATTATTATCGTGCGGCGCGAGGACTATCCATTCTTGGTCCGGCATCAAATTGGCCAAGGGACCCAAAGATACCGTAGTGTCCTCCGTTTTAGCAAATAAATACGCAACAAATATATGGCGTAAAATCAATATATTAATTATTGACGAGGTAAGTATGATGTCCAAGAAAATATTCGAAATATTAGAATTATTAGCGAGACGCACCCGAGGAAATTCGCAACCATTTGGCGGAATGCAAATCGTATTTACAGGCGATTTCTATCAGTTACCACCCGTCGAAAGTTATGGCGAACCCGATACAGCAGCCTTTTGTTTCGAATCCGATGTATGGCGAGTCGTCTTCCCCCAAGAAAATCACATTCTTCTAAAAACCGTATTTAGACAAACCGACCCCATATATTGCGAGATACTATCGCAAGTGAGAGAAGGTATAATCACCGACGAAAATACGGAGATTTTAAATAGATATGTGAATCGAAAATATGACCCGACAGAACACGCGGGTTGTATACCGACCAAGATATTTCCCATAAGGGCAAAGGTAGATATGGTGAATTCTCTGATGTTTTCTAAGATAAAAACACAAGAGTACGTTTTCGAATGTGTGAAAAAAACTGATGGTGTCAAATTTATCGAAAAGGAGACGTCGATACCATCGGCAATATTGCTAAAATGCGCCGAATTGAAAGACGCCGAAAGAGAATATGAATTACAACAGTTGATTGGAAATACACAGTGTCAACAGATCCTAAGATTAAAAGTTGGCGCGGCAGTCATGTGTACGGTGAATTTAGATATGGAAAACGGCATTTGTAATGGATCGCAGGGGACGGTTATCGATATAGTACCGTCCACAGATGATCCTGCAACCCCCCATTTACCAGTAGTTCGATTTTCCAATGGAATCACGCGAAAAGTACAATTGCAATATAGACAATCTGAGGATTATCCGACCATTATCATCGGATATATACCCCTGTATTTAGCATGGGCAATTACAATACACAAAATTCAAGGGGCGACACTTAACATGGCCGAATTAGACATCGGCGATAGTATATTTGAATATGGACAAACCTATGTCGCTTTATCGAGAATAAAGAGTTTAGATGGCCTTTATTTGTCCAATTTCAATCCGACCAAGATAAAAACGTCGAATGGTGTAAAGACATTTTATCAGACCATACCGACACCTATCGTCGCACCATCTGTCATTTTGCAATCTAGCGAAACCAATGAAGATGCAACTATAAAACGAATTCGACTATAATAACTGCTAAAATAAAGACCCGTTGAATCTAATAAAATAAAATGAATTTATTTTGTATAGTATAAATAAATGTCAAATCCACAATCAAATTTATTTCGTAAATATGGAGGTATAAATTCATTAGAACAATTAAACAATATAACTACAAACTCGGTAGTAACAAATTTTCTTACTTTACGAAACAATTACGTAGGAACATTTGTGATTGATGGATCCTTGATTGTATCCGAGAACGCGGGTATATCCGGTACAATAAATGTTATCGGAGATGCTAGTTTTAATTCAAATATTGATATAGGCAATAATACGACTATAGGTGGTAATTTAGATGTATTCTCAGATTTGGTAGTAATGGGAAACGCCTATGTATATAATCAACTTTTTTTCAATAGTCTAGAAAACGTATATTTGTATGGTACTTCTTCGGCAATCGGACTGAATACGAAAACACCCGAGGCCACATTGGACATTCGCGGAAATAATCCATCCGCACTCAATGTATTTTCCAATACATTAGTCACCACAAATGTGCTAAGTCGAAATATGAATAACGAAGGATTGTCTATTACGACTACTCCTTACAAAACATCGATCGATATATTCAGTGAACACCAGGTTGGTGACAACATAACCGATGCTAGTATTACATATAATTCGGGAGGCGATTTGTCTATTACAACTGGAGAAAATATACTCGTGACAAATGGCGGATACACCGAAATGATCATGGGTGGCGATTTTATAGTTAATAATGGTGGCAATACCAAAATAAAAAGTACGGGCAACATAGGATTAGATGCCGATGTCTTAGTAATTAATTCCAACAGTTTTTATATTACACAACCGGGTCAAAATTTTAATGTAACACAAACCGTTTCTAATGCAACTGTTACGATACACGATCCGGCTTTTGTTCCATATGATTCAGATTATTATCACAATTCTACCTTTATACAAGGTGATGCACTTACTCTTATCACAACTAATAATTATTCAAATACTTGTTTACGGTTTTTGACGCCTGATAAAAATGGTATGACTATTGTGGGCGGGGCATTCGTATCTGAATCTACTCGATCTATGGCAGCAATCGGATTTCCCGATACAAATGGAAATTTTATATCGGCACAAACAATGATATCAGGCAATTCAAATTCGATAGGAACAACAGTGGGTATAAATCGATTTCATCCAAATTATGATGAATATGCCATGGATATAAATGGACCTGTACACATCGAACAGTGTACCATTAGATCCATATTAGATATATCCAATGTCATTAATTCAATGAAATCGTACACATCACCTTCGGGCCAACAACTTATTATAGCAGTTGGTCAAGGAAAAGTGTCAAATTGTCCAATATATTATTCGACAAATGGTGGACTAGCGTGGAATCAATCTAACGTACATTTAAATCCTATTATAGACACAACTGGTTTCACATTGATACTGAAATCGGTGTTTGTATATAATACAACCTATGCATTTGCATGTGGTGCAAACGGTATATTACTATATACAAATGATGGTGGGAAAAATTGGTATCAAACCATTTTTACTGGTGGATCCGGTTTTAATAATATAAATAACGGTTACAATGAATCATTATCTTCCGTTTATGCCGGTTATTACCCAGACAGCACGGGCGTAAATAGTTTTTATATTTTCTTCTCATACACTAGCTATTATAATGGACGAACGAATTATTGTTACAGTTATATGTATTCGCCGGTAATTGATTCATTTTCGAATGGGGGATTATTGTACGTCCCGATGACCGGTTCGTCTATAAATAGCAATATAAATCTATATGTCAGTCAAATCGTTAGTAATTTTGTTATAACATGCATTACGGGTATAGATCATAAATATGTTTATTTTGCGGGTTACAATTCTTCGACATCCCCTGGTATAGGATGCGCATTGAAATTTATAACGGTGGATAATAATAATATTACATCACTCGTAAATTTAGTGTCTTCTCCAGGTGGATTTTCCAGCGATACTGTTATTTATAATTATAGGGATATACAAACCGTTTTTGATGGAACAAACGAATATACAGTCATGGTGGGGGACAAAGGAACGAGTTATATTACTGGGTTATATAATCAGAAAAATCCGATAATTAATACCAAACAAAATGTGAACGCGTCATTTAATTCTGTTTTTATATATGATAAAACCCGAGTTCTTGCATCAGGAACGATCATCGGCGACGCACTTCTTCCGTATACAGGCGCATTATATTATCAAACCCCAGTCGCAAGTGATGTTCAATTTATGTCGATCGACGGAAGAACAACCACCGGAATAACCTCGTATGGAATTAATTCGACCGAATTGGAGACTATACTATATGGTAATAATATTTCTTTCACTTCGGTCGTCATGCCCGATATCAGAAATGTCCTGATAACATATACTGACAATTCGTCCTTTACAACAATATATCATTGTTATGTCCCCGATTTATATGATCATTCAAATAATCAATTGTTATTAGTGGACGGTAGTATTACTGTAAACGGATCGGTTACGATTAAAGACCAATTAAAAATAGAGGCATCATTAAATGTAGGAAACGATTGTACTTTTGCAGGTAATATTATTATACAAAAAAACGCGGAGATAGATGGCCATTTGTATACCGTAGGAAATATATATACAAATATAATTGATATTTACGATTTAAATGGCGCGTCCAATGCAATAACATCTATAAAAATCGGAAATAGTAAAACACCCAAGGATATTGTTATAGGATACTATGACGATACAAATCAAATACTTGGAAACACGACCACGGTATATGGCAACACGTTTTTAATGGGTAATGTCGGCGTAAATACGAAAACACCGGCATACATGTTGGATGTATCCGGAAACTCGCGCGTTCTAGGAAACACATTCTTGGTAGGAAACGTGGGAATCAATACCTCAACCAATGCGGGTTACATGTTGGATGTATCGGGATATACGCGCGTTATAGGCAATACATACTTGTATGGTAACGTAGGAGTAAACACCATGGCGAATGCGGGTTATATGTGGGACGTATCTGGAAATTCGCGGGTGTCAGGAAACACATTCTTGGTAGGAAACGTGGGAATCAATACTAATAAAAACACGGGTTACATGTTGGACGTATCAGGATATACGCGCGTTATAGGGAACACGTATTTGTACGGTAACGTAGGCGTAAACACCATGGCGAATGCGGGTTATATGTGGGACGTTTCAGGAAACTCGCGCGTTTCAGGAAACACATTCTTGGTAGGAAACGTCGGAATCAATACTAATAAAAACACGGGTTACATGTTGGATGTATCGGGATATACGCGCGTTATAGGAAACACATACCTCTATGGTAACGTAGGAGTAAACACCATGGCGAATGCGGGTTATATGTGGGACGTATTGGGAAACACGCGCGTTTCAGGAAACACATTCTTGGTAGGAAACGTGGGAATAAATACCTCAACCAATGCGGGTTACATGTTGGATGTATCAGGATATACACGTGTTATAGGGAACACGTATTTGTATGGTAATGTAGGAGTAAATACCATGGCGAATGCAGGCTATATGTGGGACGTATCTGGAAATTCGCGCGTTATAGGTAATACATACTTGTATGGTAACGTAGGAGTAAATACCATGGCGAATGCAGGCTATATGTGGGACGTATCTGGAAACTCGCGCGTTATAGGCAATACATTCTTGGTAGGAAACGTCGGAATCAATACCTCAACCAATGCGGGTTATATGTTGGATGTATCGGGATATACACGCGTTATAGGGAACACGTATTTGTACGGTAACGTAGGAGTAAACACCATGGCGAATGCGGGTTATATGTGGGACGTATCCGGAAACTC
>Ga0114959_10001880_pt1 | contig 17844 bp, 20 predicted proteins | sample C_130625_EF_Meta_FD_87317 | JGI IMG/M metagenome (GOLD analysis project Ga0114959, IMG submission 87317) | Freshwater microbial communities from Lake Croche, Canada to study carbon cycling - C_130625_EF_MetaG | ecosystem: Environmental > Aquatic > Freshwater > Lake | place: Lake Croche, Canada...
AACTTGGATTGACTAGTCTTTCCAAATATAATTCTGCAAATAAAGATGATTTAGTTAAGAAAATCTTAGAGGCTAAAAAGTCGTCTAAGGAAGCTTCACCTAAGAAGTCTTCGTCTGAGAAGAAGGATTCACCTAAGAAGGCTTCACCTAAGAAGGCTTCACCTAAGAAGGCTTCACCTAAAGAAGAAAAAGAATCTCTTAAAAAGATGACTTTAAAAGCTCTAAAAGAAATGGCTGGAAAACTTGGATTGACTAGTCTTTCCAAATATAATTCTGCAAATAAAGATGATTTGGTTAAAAAAATCTTAGAAGCTAAGAAATCGCCCAAGAAATCACCTAAGAAATCACCTAAGAAGTCTCCTAAGAAATCACCCAAGAAATCACCCAAGAAATCACCTAAGAAGTCTCCTAAGAAGTCTCCTAAAGAAGACGCTTCATCATTTATTAAAAAACATGGGTTAAAAGGATTAAAAGATGATGTATCCTTAGAATATTTACAAAAATTGATAAAAGGACAAGAATGTAAAGAAGATAAAAACTGTGAGAAAGATCACCGATGTAAAAATGGAATATGTGTTCATAAAAAAGATAAAGGATATTATAATGAATGGGAAACTTCTTCAGAAGAATCAGAAAAGCCGTCAGATCAGTCAGAAAAGCCGTCAGATCAGTCAGAAAAGCCGTCAGATAAATCAGAAGACTCTGATTCAGATGCAGATGAACTTGATTTAGATATCGACGAGTCTGGTTTAAATGAATTACAAAAGACCTTGGTAAAGTGTTTGATGGGAAAGTAAATTAATTTTCAAAAAAAAAATTAATTTAAATAATCATATATATCAATAAAATCAATTTTTTGTGCAATTGGAAGACGTGTTGAGTCTGTATAATCTTTAATAAAAAAAAGAATCTCTGAAATACAATCAAACATGATATCATCGTATAATTGTTCTATATAATACTCATCTACTTTCATCTCAACCAATTGATTATAATCAAATCTATCATAATTAATATTAACAATTTCTTCATCTTGGATAGGATCCAGTTCGTTTTCTTCACTCATTTGATTTTTTAAAAATAAGACTACAAAATGTATCAAATGAATACTCTTTATATAACAAATTTTTTCTTTTTAAAATATATATTAATTTATTAAAAATAAGCGTCAAATCACGTTTGTATTCTACTCTCCATTCTTGGTAATTCATTTTATTTCTATATTTATTCTATAAATAATCAATTTTTTTCTAATTCATTTAGTTCATTTTCAAGTTCTCTATCAAGTTCATCTTTTACTTCTTCTTCTTTTTTCTCTTCTTCTACATCTTCTACATCTTCTACATCTTCTACATCTTCTACATCTTCTTCATCTTCTTCTATAATTTCTATTGATGAAACCTTTGGCATCTTTACAGGAATATTCATAGACATTTGCATAGGAATATGAATTTGTGTAGGCATCTGCGTAGGCATCTGCGTAGGCATCTGCGTAGGAATCTGTGTAGGCATCTGCGTAGGCATCTGTGTAGGCATATGTGCAAAGTTATTTTTAGCCATTTTTTCATACCGTTGTTGATTTTTTTGAATCATTTTCAGCTCTTTTACAATAGTATCTTGTAGTTTATTAAAATTAGAAAATTCTGTTTCTAATTGTGTTAGTCTATCTTGCAATGTCTTATTTTTATGATAAAAATAATAAGAAAGTGTTGTCAAAGTAACAATCTCTAATCCTAGATGTATCAGCATCTTTTTATCTTGCAAGAATGACATTTTTTACTTTATAACAATCTTTAAGTAAAAATTCTAAAAAATAGGCGTGAAATTGAAATTCAAATGTTCAAAAATCTCTTTCACGATCTCATCGTGAAAACTCTTTCTATCCAACGTTTTTAACATATTGAAATCGGTTCTTTTACATGGATATTTATGTCTACGCAACAACTGAAACAACACATACTGTGTATTGATAAAACTCTTTCTATCTATCTTCCCAGTAAATTTGAATTTCTGATCATATAAACTAGATATCTGATCAAAATCTTCCATTAACTTATCTTCTATATGAGAAATATCGTCTATTTTTTTTCCAGTTAAATTATGAAAAATCAATACAATATCCTCGTAATGTTTTGTATGTCCTATTTCTTTTAGAAATAATAGAATATGCTCTTTCGTAACCTTTTTAAATCTTATTTCTTTTGAATCATCTTCTTTACCCTCTAGCAACCCATGTAAATCTAACTGTTTTTCAATATCTTTATATATCTTATGATCAATCGTCGAATTTTGTTTACCTTGATATTGATTTATACAATCTTTGAAATGAACACGTCTTTCGTATGTATATTTATTCGATATATTTATTCTTGATATATCTTTATAACAAGACGATTTATAAGATTTTTCTTCTTGGGTACCACACGATTCACATATATCTACATTATTATACTCATTGAATACAAAATCTTGTGATTTACATTCTTTGCACTCTTTTTTTTTCGTCTGGGTTTTATTATTTTTTAAAACCATTTCTTCCAATTCATTATAATGAATATTATAGTTTTTTAAAATAGATGTATACTCTTTAACAATAAGTCTTATCTCTTGATTATCATTATCTTTTTTATGTAAAAAAGATATTTTTTTAGGTCTCATTAAACATGACTTGTATTTTTCTAAAATAGGAGTCACATCCATGATATAAAAATTAAGATTGTTTTGAAACTGTTTGTAACTATCTTTTTCTTTCTCGAAATTTTTTATTTTATCTTCTAAATCATTGACAACATGAAAAGATAACTTATTATCAGATAAAATCTCTCTAATTTCTATAATATGTTGTTCAATTTCGCTCAGTTTAATATTATTTATTTTCCATTTCTCTCTTATGTTCTTATCAATATTAAGTATATCAATTTCCATTTACAAATAAATATCTTTTTAATATCATTTTAAAATTAAAAAAAATTATTATTTAAAAAAAATTTCTCCTTTATAATAAAATGTCTATTGCTACATCAAACTTAACATCTGGTTTCATTGATCTTGCGACGTATGATGAACAAGAAAAATATACTTACGGTGGTTCTGAATCAATCGCTTATTTTGTCCGTGAAGTTCGTAAATCTACTTGGTTTACTCAAGTCCCAGTCGTCTTAAGTCGATCTTCTGGATCTGCCGGTTTTGGACAACAATGGTCAGTCTCTATTTCTCGTGCAGGTGATTATCTTCTTCATACTTGGTTACGTGTCGTTTTACCTAAAGTTACAGCCTCTTATATTAATACCTCTGGTAATATTTCATCAATTTCATGTAGCGTATTAAGATGGACTCGTAATCTCATGCATAATTTAATCCAAGAATGTAGTATTACTTTTAATGATTTGGTTGCCGCTCGTTTTGATAACTTTCATTTAGATTTCTGGTCCGCTTTCACTGTTCCTGCTGGTAAACGTAACGGATACAATGTCATGATTGGTAACGTCAACCAATTAGTCAACCCTGTTGCTGCTAATCCTTTAATTTTAATTGGATGTGGAGGTGTTCAAAGTGCTTCTAATGTCAGTACTATATCTGGTGCTTCTGCGCAAGAGTTACCTAGCACTGTTCTTAATCTTCCTTTACCCTTTTTCTTCTCTCGTGATTCTGGAATTGCGTTACCAACTGCTGCATTGCCTTACAATGAAATGCGTATCAATTTTTCATTCCGTAATTTGACTGAATTGCTTATTAAAGATACTTGGAACCCAAGTGCTTCTTTAGGTAGTAGTTTATCATTTCCTGCAGTTGCTAATAATTCTAGTACCAATGTAGCTTATTCATCAGGTCAAGGTGTTTGGACATCTGCTCCTGCAGTTGCTTCAGATATTAATGGAAGTCCTGAAATTTCTAATAGTTGTCAAGTCTGGGCTAACTATTCTATTGTTTCAAATGAAGAACGTAAGAAGATGGCTTGTGCTCCTCGTGATATTCTTATTGAACAAGTACAAACTGCTCCTTTACAATCATTTAACAATAATAACTCTGTGAATTCTTCAGGTGTAGTAGGAGTTGCTGGTAATTCAAGTGTCACTCCTCAATACGATATCCGTTTTTCACATGCTGTCAAAGTCTTATTCTGGGCTGCTCGCAATAAATCTAACCAATCTTCTTGGTCTAACTACACTACTGATCCTCAATTCCCTCTTGGTCCTCATCAATCTGGTAATATCGCAGCAGCTCCTGGAAACGCTTTATTTGGTGTTGTTGATTTTACCTCTGGATCTGATCCTATCATCAACACTTCTCTTATCTATGAAAACACTCAACGTCTTCAACAGATGGGATCTGACTACTTTTCTCTCGTTAATCCTTGGTTTCATTCTCCCGTTATCCCGCTTGAAACTGGATACCACAGTTATTCATATTCTTTAGACTACTCTAACATTGATCCGATGGGGTCTACTAACTACGGTAAATTGACCAACGTTTCAATTGTACCTCAATCATCAGATGCACAAAATAGTTCTTATTATTTTACTGCAGGATCAGGAAATGGCATAGTTGTAAACGCAGGAAAATATGAATTCGTGACCACTTGTGTCAATAACAATATCATTCGTATCTCTGGTGGTGCATTAGGATTTCCCGTTCTATAAAATCATAGTATTACAGGTTTATTTTTATTTAAAAAATTTTCATTTAAAAAAAATGAAAATTAGTAAATTAAGTTAAAATAGGTACAGTGAATTAAAAAAAATCTCAATTTCATTTTCATATTTTATTTTCTCTTCAGTTATAAATAAAATATTTAACATGCTGAAAAAGTTTACAAACATATCTCCAATACTAAAGTCTTCTTTCGTGTCTTCTTTTGCTTCTTCGATCACTTCTTCGATCACTTCTTCGATCACTTCTTCTTTCGCTTCTTCGGTAGCGTCTGTTATAACGTCTGTTATAATGTCTTCGGTAGCGCCTAGTGTTTCCAATTCTTTTATACTGTTAACGTTGTCATCTAGTCTAACTTCTGGATTAAAATATACGTTAACGATGTCATTTTCGTTTATATTGAACTCGTTTACTAATTCATTTTCATCTACTTTATATTTATAATCAATAATTTCCCATTCTAAATCAATCATTTATTATAAAAAAAAACTAATTTATTCTATTATTTCAAATTCAGATGTTTTTTGTGTATCAACCACCCATAAAAATTCGTATACAAAATTGACTTCGACATTCTGTTGAGATTTGAATTTATTGTATTTTATTTTATAAAGATGAACTGATCCTCTTTTTAGTAAAATGTCTTTCAATTCATTTTCTGATAAAAGCCCTTCATTGTTATAAGATAGGATAATATAACGAGAAGAAGTACGATCGAGTAATGTTTGAAAAGCTTGTTTGATCTTAACTTTGCTACAAAAATGACTTTGATTTTTATCAAACAGTCCTGTTTTCCCTTTTGGAATAATGGTTTCATCATACTTTGCGATAAAATTTAAAACAAAGTAATTTGAACTATAAGAACGTTGGTTATAAGGTGGATCAAGATAAGTGATATCTGTCTTTTGTTCGATCTGTTCAGCAAATCCTTGAGTGACTTGATTTATATTAGTATCAATCGTTTTTAATTGATGAATAGGTTCCATTTTCATTTTTTTCAAAGAAGATGATTTGAACAATTTCAAATAAGCACCGTATACACAAGTTGTATTTGCGACTTTATCAATGGATACTATTAGAGAAGCAACTAAAAAATAAAATTCAAATAGATCAATATGTTGATTAGATAACAATTGGTTTAGATGAATACGAATTGCATCTGTTTTTTTGGCATTTGAATTTGTAAAGAACATTCGTTCGCATTCAGAATGAGGGGAATAGTATTTATAAATCAAACCTTCTACTTCTTTCAATTCATTACATTCTTCGATTATTTTTTCAAGTTTTTCACTATAATTGCATTTTAACAATGCATTGCCAATCATATAACTATAGGTTTCTAAATCATTTGCAAAAATGGATTTACACTTGTCTAACATATGGTAAGAGATCGTTCCAGTTCCCATAAAGAGATCACTGAATGTTTTATCTTTCAAATCAGGGATCTCTTTTTCAAAAATAGAAAATAAAGATGGGAAAAGCTTATGCTTACATCCAATATAATTTAACGTATTCATCTTTTATTCTATTTCTTATTATAAATCATAAATTTCAATTTTATCTGTTCCATAAATTCAATTGGATCATACCAATACGTTCCTATCATTGCATATGGATCATTCTTTTCAAAACTTTCATCACCTTTAATAAAATCAATTCCAAAAATAGACAATTGAGGGATATTTGAAGCCTTATATCTTTTTCCAGTTTTTTTTGTTGGTTACAATGTCTACATAATGGTTGAAAATCGTTTATCTGTAAAACTTTTTTATCATTATACAATCCATTCTTATGATCTATTTCTGTATCACTATTACCACAAACAGAATCCTTGAAAAAATCTCGTATGTCTGCTCTGTTTATTCATTTCATTTTGTGTTCCATAGATCTTAATATGAGAAATTGATGTTTTTTTACCTTTTTCAAAGTTAAAATCTGTATGAATTTGTTCTATTTCTAGATAAATTCAAATTACCATTTTCTTTTCTAGTCACATACCTGTATTTTTTAGCAAATGAAGAATCCATTCGACACCAAGTTTTAGAGAGATGTATTTATCTTCGTATTTACAACACGAGACATTTTTGTATCGTTATCATAATTGGCCAATTCTAGAAATAAAGAGATCATCATATTTATTAAAAAAATCATTTCGTTGGCATTTTTATATCAAAAGCTTTATGGTTAAAAAAAACCTAAAAAATAAAATCTAAAAAGTTTTATATCATTTAAATAATTAATATACTATAAATAATGAGTGGATTAATCTTTTTACAAAATTCTGATTTTAATATCCAAAAAGGGGTAAAAGGTGACATTTTATGTCATAATATAAGAAATATAAGTTTGGTCTTATTCTATTCTGTAAATTGCGAGTATTGTAGATATCTAATACCCATTTTTAAAAAAATGCCTGGACAGATTGGAGGTTGTCAGTTTGGGATGATTAATGTAAGTTTAGAAAAAGAGATCATTAGAAAAAGTAATGCGACTATATCTGCTATCAAGTACGTTCCTTTAATTATTTTGTATGTATCTGGTAAACCTTTCATTAGATATGATGGACCACACGATGAAAATGAAATAAAACGATTTATTTTGGAAGTATGCAATAAGATACAATCGAAGGAAAAGTTTACGAATAAAGAAGTTAAAAATACCAAAGATAAAAAAATTCCGCCTTATGCATCAGGACAACCTCTTTATGGAGATTCAGATGATTTTTATATGGAGTTTGCCGAAGCTTATACATAAAATTGAATTAAAAAAATGTAAAAACTGATAAAAATAAAAAATGAATTTTCCAAACTTTCCTCTTTACGAAACTCTTAAAAAAAATATATTTATAGAATTAACAAATGAAGAGAAAGATAAAGTGATTGATAAATTGAAATTGATGACGGATGAGAAACAAGAGATTGTGTATGCTTTAATTAAGGCTTATCATATAGAAGAACAAACTTTTATCCAAGAAGCTCTTCCTTATAATGGAAAAGTTTTAAAACAACGTATTAAATTCGATTTAGATCATTTACCCAGTAAACTACAATTTATTTTAAAATGTTTTTCGGAAATTAAATAGGCATATTAAATTTAATTTAATTTAATATAAATGGAAGTTTACGATTTTTTACCTACTTATATTGATTTTGATGATAGCGAGTCTATCTTAGGACCAGATTTGATTGATCATACATCTTTATATTACAAAAAAGAATTCAGCGAGTATGCTTTGAAGCCAAATGAAAATAAACCAGAAAAAGCTGGACAGTATATGAATCATCAAATTATTATATCTAGATTTTTAAGTTCGTATACTCCTTATAAAGGACTACTTGTTATGCACGAACCTGGGACTGGAAAGACGTGTTTATCTATTTCGGTGATTGAAAAGATATTATCAGAATCTTCGGCATTTAGAGGAGCATTGATTTTAATGAAAGGTAAAAATTTGGTGAATAATTATAAGAGAGAATTAGTTCACGTTTGTACAGATGGTAAATACGATTTAGATGAAGATGATGATATGACCGATAATAAAAAGAAGAGACGTATCAATAAAAAATTATCTGAATTTTATAAATTCCAAACATTCGAGACCTTTAGTAAACGTATTTCCACGATGTCTTCTGAAGACATTAGAAAACAGTATAATAATCTTATTATTGTAATCGATGAAGCACATCATCTACGCATTAATCAAACTGAAAATACAGAAGAACAAAAAGAGTTAAAGGGACAATATTTAAATATTCATCGATTTCTTAAAACAATACAAAATTCAAAAACTATTTTAATGACGGGTACCCCGATGATTGACAATGTTTCTGAAATTGCCAGTTTAATGAATTTGATACTTGATGAAGAGTTACCAACTGGGGAAGATTTTTTAAAAGAGTATATGTTAAAGGTCGGTAATTCGTATCAACTTCGCCCTGATAAGATAGAGTTTTTAAAAAATAAATTACACGGCAAAGCCAGTTTTTTAAGATCGATGAAAAGTATGGTTAGCAGGGAATATGAAGGGAAAAAGTTGGATCTTCAATACTTCAATCAATATGTCGTTGAAATGAAAGATAAACAGTTAGAATCTTACAAACTTTCAGTAGATGAAGATGATGTAAAAGGTGGTGTTTATATAAACAGTAGAGAGTCTAATTTATTTATTTATCCGGACGGAAGTTGGGGTAAGAAAGGGTTTGAAAAATATGTAAATACAGCTAATCAAAAGTTTGTTTTAAAATCATCTTTTTTGAAAGAACTAGGCTTTGATAAAAAGAATAATGATGATAAATTAAAAATACTTGAAAAGTATAGTATCAAATTTGCAGAATGTATTCGGATCATTTTAGCTAATAAAAATAAAAAACATTTTATTTATTTAGATATTGTACAGGGAAGTGGCGCGATCATTTTTTCTTTAATATTAGAACAATTTGGGATTATCTCTTTTAAATCAAATACTCAAAGCATTAAGTATGCTTTACTTACAAGTAAAACATCTTCTGATATAAATAAAGCAATTGAATCTTACAACGACTATAAATCTTGTTTGAAAGTTATTATCGGGACTAAAATTATAAGTGAAGGGTTCTCTTTAAAAAATGTAGAATTTGTTCACGTATTAACACCGCACTGGAATTTTAGCGAGACAGATCAAGCAATTGCAAGAGCATTCCGTCTTTTTTCTCATTCTCAGATTGAACAAGTGAAAAAGAATCTGGTTGTAAAAATATATTTATATACTTGTTTTATTAAAGATTATGCCCTTGATAAAAGTATAGATAGATATATGTATAAAATATGCGAAGATAAAGATCTATCCATCAAATCGATAGAATACTTACTTAAACAGGTAAGTTTTGATTGTCGGTTGAATAAAAATAGAAATGTATTAAATAAAGAGTTTGATCTTACACGCGAATGCGAATATCAAAAGTGTAATTATAGTTGTTATAAAGACGAAGTAGAGTGTAAAGAAGATTATTCTACATTTAATCTCTTTTATAATGAAAATGAGATTTCTGTAATCATAGAAGAGATCAAAAAACTATTTAAATATAAAATCATGTATAAATTAAATGATTTGAAAAAAATCTTAAAAGATCATTCTGAATACTCTATTTTAAAAAGTATATTTTATATTATCCATCAAAAGATATCTTTATACCGTGATAATGGCTTATACTTTTATCTATATTATATAGGTGATGTATTGTTTCTATCTCCTAGCATACAACATGGAAATTTATTTGATTCTTTTTACGTGACCCACACTCCGTTACAATTTGAGTTTGAACTAAAAAATAAAACAAATTCGTTATTTGTACAAACTTTCGAAAAACTGGCTTCGGAGACAGACAAGAAACGTAAAAAAGTTATCTTAAGTCTATTTACTAAAGAAATACAAGAAATGTTATTAGAGTATTGTATACTCTCTATTGAAAAAAAAATAGAAAATATTAACCCTATCAGAGAGTTTATCGTAGACCAATTTAATTCTTTTATAACCAAAAAAGGAACTATGATCATATCTACATTAGGGAAAGCTAGATGCTTTGATAAAGAAGAATGGAAGGATTGTGAAGAGAAAGAAGTGAAAGAAGACAAAGAAGGCAAAGAAGACAAAGAAGACAAAGAAGACAAAGAAGTGATTAAAGGAGATTATCTATTTACAACAGATAAAGGGAATTTCAAAATTAAAAAAAATGTTATTAAGGGTGATAAAAGACATGATAATAGAAATATCGTTTGTACATCAATGGATAAAGAAAGACTGTCATTACTCATTCTAGAACTGAATATAGATTTATTAGATAAAAATAGTCTTTTATATTTATCACCAAATAATGATCTATACAAGAATACTAAAGAACAGTTAGTATCTCAAATAAAAATAAAAAATTCTGAAACATTTGATAAAAATGAACTTGTCAAAATCGTACATCTGATGAATTTTACCAAAAAAGATTTATGCAATGAAATTAAATTTTTTACACAGAAATGATTTAATTTTAAATTATTTTTTTTTCTTTAATAAAAAGATGAGTATTTCATTAACTAGTTCTATTCAAAGTTGTACAGTAAATACTGGATATGCTAATAAACTTCAATCAGATCGTACCGAAAATCCTAATGCTGTTATGTGTCCTATGTGGGACGGTCGTGATACTTATGGACGTGCTGTTTGTGGAGATTCTTATTATACTAAAAATGCAGGTTGTAATTCTGCTTTAGATCGTGTTGCTGTTGAAAATTTTTTGAGACCTTCTTATGCTGAATTTATTGCCCTTGACGTAGCCGGTTATCTCAGTCCATCTGCTATAGGAATGCCTGTATCTTCTAAAGATTCTTGGCAAAAACAGACAGAATTGTTGCGCGAACAAGCTGTCAGTAAAACCAATAATCAAGGAGGATCTGTTGGTTTACAAACGAGCGCCAACGTCCGAGCCCTTTATTCAAACGGAAAATGTGGTGTCGATGGAGGAGGATGTTCAAACGGTGTCGGTATTAACGTCGGATCACGAGAAAACTATATGGACACTCGTGCTAATCAAAATTTCCAAGACAGACGTAATTTGTCTGGCATTTCTAGTTGGAAAAGCAATTGTTACGCCTGCAGTGCCGGAAATCGGTAATTGGCATATAAAAAAATAAGGTTATTATAAATGTTTACAAAAATTGAGATTATTAATCATTTAGAAAATTTAATTGAAAAGTTAAAACAAGATGAATTAGATGAAGAAAAATTGAAAGACTTATCTTTACTTTATATAAGACATCTTTACATAGAAAGAAAGACTGATGATGACATAAAATATTTTGCATTAGGTTGGTATATATATGAATTTTTATTACCTAAATAGAAGAATGTATTTGTATATAATTTATATACAAATTAATCTAATTTAACTTCTAACATCACCACCAATTTATTATTTATTTTTTTATGAGAAAGAATCTTGGTAATAGTCATAGTTTGATCTTCGTAAAATAATTTTCCGCTAACTCCTAAAAATGGTCCTCCATTTGCATCTATGTATATATCTGAAAAATTATATAAACAGTCGTCATATGTTACTTTCAGTATAGAAGGTTCTAGTAATTCAAACTTTCGTACATCTCCGTAACAACTCTTTACAATCCAATTCATTTTTTTATTAATAACACTTTAAATTATTTATTATAATAAAAATGAATAGGTATTTACAAATGTTAGAATCTGCAAAATATGAAAGGATAAATATACCATCTAGATATAGTTTTTCAAAAACAAATCAGATTGGTTTTACTTATATACCCCCTTGTAAAACTGATATTCGTTTTCAAGTCGGAAAATTTAAAATTGCAAGACCAAGATTTTCTCTAACAAAAGAAGAGTTAGAATTACCTGAAACATGGAAGAATTATGATAATAATTCAGATGATACTCGTTTGTTATTATCAACAAGACCTGTAAACCAAGGAAAGTGTGGATCTTGTTTCGCAGTCGCTATATCTACCGTGATATCAGATAATTTTTTATTTGGAATGAATTTAGATTACAACCCACATTTAAGTGCAATGTACTTATTATCTTGTTATAAAAATAAAGATTTTAATAACCAATGTAATGGTGGTTCTCCTTCTTTATTGATTGATTCTATTATAGAAAAAGGAGGGATTGCAACAAATTGTTGCATGGATTATGATTCAATATGTGAAAATAACGAAGAATGTAACGTTGCAGGTGTAAAACATTTAGACGAAGAAAAAAGTGAAAATATTAATTTAATGATACCTAATTGCGGTTGTTGTTCGATTCATCCTTATAAAATATATAAAATCAAAAATAAAATGGTATCATATGATATACCTCTAATTAAAACACATATTATGAAATATGGCTCTGGTATTGGTGGATTTATCGTATTTTCTAATTTCAGAGATGGTGGTGGTAGATTTGAAAAGTCAAACGGTATATACATTCAATCCCTAAATTATGGAGGCGAAGAACTTCGAGTGTTAGGAGGTCATGCAATATCAATCGTGGGATGGGGAATAGATAAAAATGTAAGAGTAGGAGAACTTGTATATCCTTCTATCAGTTATTGGATATGCAGAAATTCGTGGGGAACAGAATGGGGATATGGCGGATATTTCAAATATGCTATGTTTCAAGAATATCCGGGTACAGATTTACCTGATATCAATAAAGGGTACTCGTTTGAAACAGAAAATACATTTTATGGTCAACCTAATTTATCAGGTATCATATTAGTTGAACCTGATACGATCGAAGAATTTACAGATTTTAAAGAAACAGATTGTGGAGTCACATACACATGTGAAGAAAAGAAGAAAGACGATAAGAAAGACGATAAGAAAGACGATAAGAAAGACGATAAGAAAGACGATAAGAAAGATGATAAGAAAGATGATAAGAAAGACGAGAAAGATGAGAAAGATAAATATAAAAATCAAAAAATAATATTATACCTTCTTTTGTCTTTATTATTTATTTTATTATTATTTAGGCTATTTAAAAAAACTAATAAAAAATAAAGAATACTTCATCTTTATAAAATGTCAATTTATATTCACTGCAATCAATTAACAGTAGAAGATGAAGAAAAGATCTTAAAAGAAGTAAGAGTCACTAAAACAGAGAATTCGTATAATCCAAGAACAGGATTTAAAAAAAAAGAAACTGAAATCAATGCTTTCTATCAATACAGTGAACTTAACTGTTACTATGTACCATTTCACTGGGCTTTAAACAATTTATCGTCAAAAAGATATGATAGAGATACATTTGATACAATAGAGATCCCTTTTACTAGTACTCTTCGCAATATTCAACTTGAAATAAAAAATGAATGTATTAAACGACTCAATCAACACGGCTGTCTCCTCATTTCTTTATACCCAGGAGCAGGAAAAACTTGTCTTGCTATTTTTCTGGCTTCAAAAATTAAATTAAAAACATTGATTGTATGTCATCGAATTATTTTAATGGAACAATGGAGAGATAGTATCAAACGTTTTACAGGAGAAAACACGAAAATAGAGATACTAAAAGTTGGAAAAAAATATAATGAAAACGCCGATTTTTTTATCGTTAATGCCCAAAATATGAAAAAGTTAGGTAGAGATGTATTTAAAAAAGTCGGTTTTGTGATCGTAGACGAAATTCATGCCATTATGGCAGAGAGTCTATCAGAATCAATGTTCTATGTCAGTCCTAGGTATCTTTTAGGTCTTAGTGCGACACCGACAAGACCAGATGGAATGGATGGTTTACTAGATTTTTATTTTGGAAAAGATAATATGATCAAAAAAGAATTGTATCATAAACATATTGTATACCAAGTTGATACAGGGATAGAATACGAAGAAACAACAAATTGGAATGCATTAATCAGTTCTCAGTGTTTGCACCAAGAACGAAATGAATTAATTGTTGATATTATTTTAAAACATAGTGATAGACACTTTCTTGTTTTGTGTAAAAGAGTACAACAAGCTTCTTTCATATATGATTGTTTGATTGAAAAAAAAGAAAACGTATCATTAATGATCGAAGATACAAATACATTTGATCCAACTTCTCGTATCATTGTAGCTAGTTTACAGAAATGCGGGGTAGGATTTTCACACGATTTACTTGATGCTTTAGTAATCGCTTCAGATATGGAAGAATATTTTATACAGTATTTGGCACGTGTAATGAGAACAGAGGAAGTCGAGCCGATTGTGTTTGATTTGGTAGATAATCATAAAGGGCTAAAAAAACATTTTGGACAACGGAAAAAAGTCTATATAAAATCTGGAGGAATTATAAAAAAATATAAATGATATGTAAAATTGAATTTCTATTTAAATAATTATAATTTAAATAGAAACAAAATATGGAATTGGAAGGGGGAAACATATTTGAAAACATTGATATTTCTACTGAAACTATTATCGCAAAAACGAACTGGAAAATTGATATTACTGAACTGTATAATCATTTGCCGGTAACGTTTTACAAAGTTACCCCAAAAAAAAGGGGACGTAAATCAAAAGAAGAAAAAAAAGAAGAAGTAAAAGACGAATTAAAAGATGGTCAAATTATAACATTAAAATTAAGAAATAGTTTAAGAGGAGTTAATTTGAAAGAAAAAAAGAATACGAAACGTTTCTTTCGAAACAGTTTAACCATCGTAATGTATTTAGATCGTAAATTTATTAATTTTAAAGTAAGTAAGAACGGAAAAATCCAGTTTACTGGGTGTAAAAATAACATGCAAGCTGAAAAATGTATCAAATATATCCACCACTATGTAAAAGATATTCCAAGAATTATTCAGGTTGAAGACTATACACAAATTATATTCTTGAATGTTATGGCAAATATCAATTTCAATGTCGGGTTCTGTATTAACCGAGAGAATTTGGATAATCATATCAACACTCAGACCCCTTATTATTCTTTATTGGAAACAAGTTTTGGGTATACGGGTGTCAATATCAAAATCCCTCTTGATAATATCAATATCATTCCTGTCATAAAGATGATTTTTAAAGATGACAAATGGTCTTATGAACCTTTTGATTATTTGATGTATGTTGAAACATTAGATGAAAAAGAAAAAAAGAAAGAGATGTCTAAAAACAGGTACAATACATTTTTAGTTTTTCAAAGCGGAAACGTTATTTTATCTTCTCCGCATAAAGAGTGTATGAGAAATACATACCACGAATTTATAAAAATCATCAAAAACTGTAAAGACAAAATCGAAGAAATTATTTTTTAAACAGATCTATCAACACACACTCTGTTCAACATAATCTCCATTTCAGCTTTATCAGAATATTTGCGTAAATAATCAGGATAACAAGGATATACAACAGAAGCAGGTCCTTCAAAACAGTGTTTAGGATATTCTGATTTGACTATCAGTTTTTCTCTATAACAAGATGGGTTTTGTTGTCTATATCCAGCTTCTCTTTCCATAATTACTGGATAAGGAGATTTATGAACTCCTCTGTAAAATCGTTGGTAAGGAAAATGGTCGTAGTCAGTAAAAACTTGTCTTACATCTTTTTGATTAGCGTAATATACATTTGAATTATTTTTTAAATATTTAGCATTCTCGATATGTTGACGATTCATTTATATAAAATTGAAAAAAGTATTAAAAAACAAAAAAAAAAGAGTTTTTAGATGCAAGCTATTCAAAAAAGCATCGATTTATTTTTAAACAAAATTAAAAACAAATACAATATAAGCAAAGAAGAATGGGACGTTTTTAATAAAGTAGATGTTTATTTTTGTATTTACGAGTATTCTTATAAAAAAAAGAAAGGAGAAGTATGTGGTAAACAGATTAAAAATGGAGAATTTTGTTATAAACACATACCAAAAAAAAAGGTGACTGAAAAAGTAAGTAAAAAGGTAGTAGAAAAGGTAGTCGAAAAGGTAGTCAAAAAAGTGACTGAAAATAAACAAATAGTAATCAGACTTTATCACGCTATCGAAAAATATGTCCATCTTCCAACTAGACTCATATTTTTTTCGAAGGAAAAGAGAGTTGTTTATGCAAAAGTATCCAATATGGATAGTATCATTCCTCTCTCTGAAGAAGACATTGAAACATGTAAAGCATATAAATTTTACTATGATGTGACGTTATTACACCTATTTAAAGATAGCTTTTAATTTTTCAAAATTCATATTTATTCTTTTTAACATGACCGAGTTATCAAACGATATTTCTTCTAGTAATAGAAAAAATATATTAAATATATACGTTTCATCGATAAACTCTTCTAATCTGTCACTTTTTTTTTTATATATATTTTTAAGTATCGTTTGGTACTCATTTTCTAATGTATTTTTACGGATAACAGAAGATTCTTTTATAAATAATTCTCTATACTTTTTTATTTCTTTCTTTTCTTCTGAGTCAATTATTTTTATTAATGAGTTAAACGTACTTTCTTTCTGTTTATACTGTGTTATATTTTGTTTGAATTGGTCAATGATATATTCATATTTAACCTCTTGTAAACCTGATATTTCTTTTATATTATTCTCAACAATTTCATAGACAATATTTAAAAATTGATTGTTAATATTACCCAATTCGTACTGTATTTCTGTAATATTATCAATCAATTCTTTTATATTTAAAATATAAAGATAACATCGAACATCTTTTGTATAGTTCTTAATATAAAACAAATTGATTTCATCGCCAAAGTTTAATGCCACTATCTTTTTATTCTGTATACCAAGTGTATATTCTAACTTTGAAAATGGAATGTTTAGGCGTTTTACTTGTCTCATAATTCTTTTTTCAAATTGTTCTATCCCATCTCCATTAATAACTATATTTTTAGTGTATTTATGAACTTCGTTTTTATACACATCCTTATTTTTTTTATCATTGATCATGCTAATCTGAAACTCGTCGAATTTTGCATAGTCTTCTTCATCTACCACTTCATCTAATGTTTTTAATTCATAAGTATTATTTTTATTCTTTATTTCACTTCTGATTTTAGATGGTATATATATCAAAAGAAATTGATTAATCTGAGTTACAAACCCTTTTAACATTGCACATTTATTGTCAATCGTGTAATATTCGAGTATAAATATACCATATTTTTCTAGATTAGCCTTCAATTTATTAATATCAATTGAACTCATTTTATATAATTTTATTTATATAAATTAATTTAAAGTGATTTTAAAAATAAAAATGGATGTGATTAAAGATTTACAAACTGATGACTCGGTCGTTACAGATAAAGAAAGGTATACCATTAATATGATTTTTAATAAAAAAAAGAAAGGAACTCATCTTAAAAATATACTTATCGCTTCTTTATTATTTTTAATGTTATCTTTGCCTATTATAGATACGTTAATCGAAAAGTATATTAAAATTACTCATACATACTATAAGTTAGGCATAAAAACACTACTTTTTTTATTATTTTATTTTGTAATCGTCAATTATTTGACTAAAAATTAATGAATATTTTTAGAAGAAAATATTCATTTTAATTTTTTTTCGTACGTTTTTTTCTTTTCTTAGTCTCAACTGGTTCAACTTCTGGGCTAACTGGTTCAACTGGTTCAACTGGTTCAACTGGTTCAACTGGTTCAACTGGTTCAACTGGTTCAACTGGTTCAACTGGTTCAACTGGTTCAACTGG
>Ga0114959_10001881_pt1 | contig 17844 bp, 8 predicted proteins | sample C_130625_EF_Meta_FD_87317 | JGI IMG/M metagenome (GOLD analysis project Ga0114959, IMG submission 87317) | Freshwater microbial communities from Lake Croche, Canada to study carbon cycling - C_130625_EF_MetaG | ecosystem: Environmental > Aquatic > Freshwater > Lake | place: Lake Croche, Canada...
CTTCGGTATCCTGTGAATTCAAAATCTTATAGTAAACGTATACCTGTGTATTCAATGGCTTGTAGGCAGTATAGTACACTCTCAAGTCACCAGAATCATTTCCTGGTGTCATAACAACTTTCTTAGTAACATATCTAGCATATGCATTACCACCTGTTGGACTTGTTTCTCCAAGTACCACAACGGCAGCGTTACTATTACCAGAACGAGTAGTTGGATCGGAGATGGTAATTGTTGGTGTTGTCAAATAACCAGAACCTGGATATGTTACATACACGGACTGAATTACACCATTACTTGTTGATACACTTAGAACTGGTTTATCTGAACCAATATCTGGATTGCTCATAGTTGCTGTAACAGTGTTCGCATTGTAACCTGTACCACCATTTGTTACATTGATGATGTTACTATCAATGCCCATATTGTTGATAAAGTTTTGTATAGAATACAATGATACGCCGTCATCAGAGATAACTGGACTTACATTCGTGTCAGTCGTAGACAATGTAGCAGTCATTGTGAATGAACTATTTGAATTACTTAATAGAATTCTTTCACCTTGTCCATCGTCCAAGAAGATATCTGTGTTCAATGGGTTTGCATTTTTACCTGGATTAACATCGACAGCTGTTGTTGGTGTCAAACCATTGTTCAACAATGTAGTATACTGATAGTTAATTGCAGTAGATGTTGGAACAAAGTCAGTGGTTGTCAAGTTGATAGCATGTATTGTTTGATTCAATTCAAAATAATTATTCAAATCAATGACACTATTTGGATCAATTGAGTGGTGCAAATCGGATGAACTTAATTTTCTTGTAGGCAATCTATATGGTACAACAAATGGTACAGTTGCAGAACCACTTGTAAATACACATTTGTCCATAACTACCATCAAGTTCTTTGTCAAATCAGCAGACCATGTGAGAGCATTTTGTGACTCAAAGAGTGAACCAATATATGGTAACTTTTGAATTTTTCCTGGCGTTATGTCCGGATCAGTAGGCAATTTCTTAGATGTAGAAACCAGCTGCTGCTGGTTTTGTTGTGCATAATACACTGTATAATCAGCTGATGCTGACTCAACTACCATAGCATATAGAACGCCTGGTTGTATATAAATTGGTGCATCAAATGTGAATGTTGTATATGTATTTGCATTTAGATAATGCGGTGTTGTTGATGTATTAACTTCATTTGGGAATTTAACAACTCTAGAATGTGGTAATGTTTTACCATTTGGATATCCATTGTCAGTTCCAACCAATGAAATTTGTACTGGTGTTTGTGTTGTTGTTGGTTTGCCGGCAAAGAACAACTTAACAGAATTCAGGAATATACCATTTGGATAATTATCCTTTTGTACCATGAATGTTTGTGCCAAAGGATCACGATGTGGTTTTGTCATATCGAGACTGTTATATGCCGCTTGGTCGACAGGAGTAATAACTTTGCCAGAAGAATCTATAGTGGCCGCAAATACAGTTTGATTCTGTAAACCAGTTGCATGGAATGTTGACTCAGCATATGTTGTTGCTGTTGTTGGATCAGAATCAACTGTTCTGTTATCTAAACGGAACACTCTTTCACCAACATAGAAGTCTGAACCAGGACAGTTGAAGATACCAACGAAGTTGCCTTTTTCATCTGTACACAATTGTGATGGCATACCATTTTGTATTGCCAATTTCACATTCAATGCATCACCCTCAATAGAATATCTAGAGTTGATTACACCATATACATTACTATTACCTATAGAAACATCAATTGGTGTATCTAATGTAACTACTTTTGTTATTGCATTATATGATGTGATGTTTGCAGTATATGTTTCTGTTGATGACAATATGATGGTAGATTTGTTTGCAGCAGTAATTGCATCCTGAACCTGTGTATTGTACTGATTCATTCTTTGGTTGTATTCTCTCATTTTTCCGCTATCACCATCACCTTTAGATGGAGGAGAAGGAACATATTGAGCACCATATTGATATGCATATGTCCATGTTGATTTAACATAGATTGTACCACCAACATAGAAGTTTGTATTTGAAGATGCATTACCATCTAATTGTAATTGTGTAACACCTTGATATAACTGTCCACCATCAGGTAAGACCAGTGCTGTACCAGCATTACTGTAACCTAATCCAGGAGGTGCTAATGTACTCCAAACCACAAATCCATTGGGGTCTGTGATAGTCAATGCAAATGAACCTCTGTGTCCAGAAACTGCAACATCACCTGGTACTGCTGTACCTGTTACTGACCAACCAATATTTGTATTGCCTGTTGCAGAGATTGTAGTAGTGCCTGTATATGTTTTTTCATATACATTGGTTAAACCGGTTTGACCTGCATCTTGATATCCAATTGTTGTATCCACCACTGTGGTACCGGTAGTAGCAGATGAACCACCAATCTTAACTGTTGCTGAATTGTCAGCTGCTAAATGGAATGTATATGTACCAGTCTTATTAAAGTTAACAGGCAAGAAATACTGGAATGTTGTTACTGTTGCATCAACTGAACCCCACACACCATTCTGATTCAAGAAAGTTGAATAAGTGCTTACCGCTGGAACTTTATAGAAATTAGATGATGTTGGTACAGTAGAGGTTGTGAAACCACCACCAACACCAGAGACAGTTCCTGTTGTGTGTAATTTATTTAACACTGAACCATCAACTGTACCTGAAGCAGTTGAAGAAACATAATTTCCATTTGCATCAAAATATGCATTTGATAGTGTTGATGTATTAGCAATAGTACTTGGTACACCAACGAATGTTGACATATACAATCTTACTTTGCTTGTGCCTGTGTAAGGCATAATAGAAATAACACGACCAATTGGATAAAATTTTTGTGTGCTTGATTGATAGAAACCAACGATATCATCTTCCATGAATGTACCAGTTACTGATTTTAATTCAATAATGTTAGGTTGTTTCATCCACTTGTTAACACTTGTACCATCAAACCATGCTTTAACAGGTGTGTTAACCAACATACCTTTTGTCTTAACAATAATTTCTTGTGGTCTAATGAAAGGTGCCATAGCGGTATTGGTTACAATACCTTTATTTGTGGCCATAGAACTACCATTAGGAGATGTTGGTTGTTGATTTCCTTGTTTATTATATGATAAATTGTTAACAGTTGGTGTTGTTCCAATTAAACTCTTTGTTCCCGGAATAGATTGCCAATCACCAGCAGTAACTAAATTGATACCGTAGGTAAGTTGATTGTGTTGTAAATTAGGATCATTAGTTAAAATTGCAGGAGTTTCAATTGTACAACACCAATTATCAACTGCTGGTGATAATGTTTGAACGCCTTCATATACCACAACTGAGAATGGGTTCACACTTATAGTTGAACTTGCCATTTGTTGCGTAATTACATTTGCAGTTGTGTATGGTAATGTGAAGATATTTGAATTTGTACCAGAAAATGAATTAATGCTGATGCCATTGGTGTTAGACAATGTACCACGGCTAGCCAAAACCCATGGGTTCTGTAATTGGAAATTGGTAACACCGGTAATTGGTGTCAATTCTTTTGTTCTTATATTAATCTTTGCGCTGTAGTTAGGATAATATGTGTCAGCTGCACCAAAAGAACTAAAGTCATCTACCAAAATACCATTCTTAAATCTGTTCAATCCGTTTGCGTCAGGAACTTGTAAGGAATTTGCATTTTGTTCCAACAAACTTAAACTCGTATAGTATTCTAAATTATTAACTTGGTCTTGCAGGTCGGAGATATCACTTTTTGCCCAACGTTTATGCAATACCTTTTGAATAGAAAGGTTGGTTACATAACTTTTGTATCCCATAGCACCCTCACCTGGAACATATGTTGTATATGGATCGAGTGTGATGTTAGCCAACAACAATGAACCTTTTGGTTCCACTGGGAATTTAGGAGCAACTGATGGGGTTCCTTCTATGATTTGAAAGTTACCATCTTTTGTCAATACTAATTTATCTTTTCTACCCAAGTAATATGAATAAGAATTTGTAAAAGAACTTAAATCATTTGGTATTAATACACCACGGGTTGATGCGCCACTTGATCCTGAATATTCCCATGTGTATGATGAAGATGAAAAGTTTGATGCGCCAGGTTTAGTACGAACTGGTCTAAAGTCAATACTATCTCTTAGAACATATAGATTACCATTTTTGGCAGTATATGTTTCACTGTAATCTTTATTGGCATAAGATCCAACACTAAAAAATCCATCACCACCGCCATGCGAGTAGTAGTTGTAAACAACCAAAATATTACCAGCAGGTTTTGCAACACCTGGTTTTAATTTGATAGATGCCCAATCATAATAGTTATCTCTTTGGCCATTATCCAATATAAATGAGTTTGATACATCTTTATATGATGATATGGTTGCACCATTAGAAATAGTTGTGCTAGAAGAACCAGTATCATAGATTGCTGTGATTGCTTTAACATCAGTTACATACAATGGAAGTGATGAGTAAGAAATATTTGCGGCAGGAATATAAGTTTGTGCAGCAGTTGTATCTACTTTAATACTTGTTCCACTTACAGTTGCCAATGTGCCAGCTGTTGTTGTTGAACCTGTAACAAGTGTCTTTGTTTTGAGTACGCTACCTGAAGAACCATCAACATACACATTTGCAATAACAGTAACGCCTGGTGCTGCGTTATTTGCACCATATGCTGCGGACGTAAATGTTGCGGATGTAGATGTTGTAAGTGTTACATAGTTTGATGTATTAGAAAAATCAAGTATATTTCCACTTGCATCAATTAAAGTAAATAATTGTTTAAACTGTTCGCCATAAAATGCTGAATTTATAGCACCTTGGAATTGTGTTCCCGCTGGCGCAGAAATTGTTAATGTATTAGCTGATGCATTGAATCCTTGGCCAGTCCATCTGACTTTTGAATAGTAATTTGGACTTGTTACTGTTGAAACATACGGATAACCAACTTGGAAAATCATTTCAGTACCAGTTGTGTCCCATAGAATTGTATCACCTGTTGGTAATGAATTCAATTTACCAGAAACATTGATATTTGTATTTGCTGTCAGTGCATATGTTGAAGAATTCTTTTGAACAATAGATTCAACATCATATGTGGAGAATATCAAAGAGAAATTAGAAGTCGCATCGGGTGTGATAGAGAATTGTGGAGATACAGTTGCAGTTCTGTTTGCACCAGTCCAGTTAGTAATATTTCTAATCTGTCCAACACCTGTACCAGATGTGATTGATAGTGTTGCATTGTAATATGCTTGGTCCACACCAGCCCATTTACCACCAGAACCTACAGGCACATAGAATGTTGCTGTTGTGGTTGTTGCATTGGCCACATTACCAGTTAATGTTTGTGTATTAATATCACTAACATATGTACGATATATGTAACTCTTTGTATTTGTACTTGTAGAAGATTGATAGACCAAGTTTCTAATAAAACCTGTACCAACTAATGTTGAGTTGTATGTTGTTGCGTTTGCTGAATTGATGTTTGCTGTAGTTACACTATGCAAATCTACTGTTGGCATTGAAGTAATATCAAACAAACCAGACATTGTATCAGTAATAAAATAACTACCGTAATCAATATATACGGAATTGTTTGTTAAACTCTTTGTTGTTCTTGCACGATTGCCCGTCAATACAATTTGAGATTGGTTTTCTACTCTGTAGCCTTGTACATAAGCCAAACCTTTACCAATAGTCAGGTCGTAATAGTCATCGTAAGTACCATTTTTACCACCATGTTTCATTGGTGTCAAATTAAAATCATTAACGATGTAATCGCCATTAGTTTCATAGTCTCTCTTAGCAATGTAGTCATTGATTTTAGAGTAAACAGTATCGTTAACTTGTTTGACGATTGAACCGTTATTAATTCTAACCAATTCAATAAACTGGTTATCGTTGCCAATATCTAATGACAACGTTGTCAATGTTAGTATAACAACATAACGGTCTGCACCAGGTGCTTGGTAGTTTGTTGCACCAATTGCTGGATCAAGTAAAGAAGAATCATTAATATAATCGTAAATAGTTTCAGTGATAGTGAGACCGATTCTTGCAGAAGGTGTGCTACTATACTTACTTAAAATGATTGTTTGTGGTTGTACAGAAACAAAATTACCAATAGAATACTTACTGTATGTACCATCATCATTTTGTGTATTTGAATATGAATATCCATTTACAACATAGAAAACACCATCGGAAATAGATGCTACAGAAGATGGGCCTGTTGAACCTGTTGACTGTAATAAACCGGTAACTGAATTGTCGGTTGTGTAAATGGTTTGACCATTACTGAATTGAACACCAGAAAGGTATGTAACTATCAATGTAGGAGGATCACCAGCATTTGCATCTGTACCTGATGCTTCGGATGTTGCAACGACCTTAGCAAGAATAGTGCCAGTAGAATCTTGAATAATTTTGTTTAGAAAGTTACCTGCAACTAAACCAGTTGAGTTGACCAACTTTAAATAATAACAATTTAAGTTTGTTGTAACTTTACCACCAGTAACTGGAGTATTCTGTGTAAAAATATTGTCAGCAAATTTTGAAATCTGACTTTGCAAAATAGTTTGGGATTGTGTTAACTCTCTGGCTTGGACTGCAAAACCAGGTTTAAAAAGAATACGATGAAAGTTCTTTGATGGATCAAAGTCATCATAGTAGGGATCAACATTAAAATTTAAAGCCATTTTTATCCTTTTAGTAACCTAGAACAAATCTAAATTGTTCTATTCCGTCTGAACTTCTTTGCACACCTGTTCTATTTTCAATGAATGCTAGATATCCTGAATTTAACACAAAATTTGGAGTACTATATGATAACAATGTTCTTGCAGTACCAGAACTTTTACCATATAATGTTTGATTGGTTGTTATTGTACCTGATGTATTTAGCACTTTAACCACATTGGTTGATGTATTAAAACTCAATACCAAGCCAGAAAATGTAGTATTTGATGAACTTTGTCCTTGATATATGAACTCATCGTTTGTATATGAACCAAAACCAGGAGAAACAATGATATCGGTTGTTGTACTATACACAGAACCGTTTGCAACATATGGACTCAAACTGGTTGTTGTTGGATTAAAAATCAATCCAACTTGGTGATAATCCACATCGGTTGGAATAAAACCACCTTCTGAACCATTGAACTCAACCGTATACATTACATGAGAGCAACCTAACTCTGTCAATGGGTCTGAACCGTGGCCACCAACAGGCGACACTGGAGATCGAACGATTGCACCAGAACCTGATGTTGATACCACAGATACATTTGCGTAGGTATAATTTGATCCAGGTGTTGTTACAATAATATTCTGAATGGCGCCGCCGGCCACATTGGCAGTAGCTGCAAATCCAGTTCCATCTCCAGAAACAACGATTGATACTGGTGCATTTGCTGTATCATAACCAGAACCACCATTCAATACATTCACAACATCTATATTACCAGTACCAGCGGACCAGAGTAATGGATTAGGTGAATAATCTTTGACAGTAACTGGAAGCCAGTTTGTGTCCATGAATTTTACTTTAGCACCAATGTCTACAGTGTAGATATATTTCCATTTATAACCATCAGGACCTGTGTATATGTTATTGGTGCCATAAGAACCCGGTTGAAAATATGGTTCATAGGTTGATGCAATACCATTGTTATTCCACAAACATTTGAATACTTGGTCGTATCTGTTTCTTACATAATAATTATAGATATTATTTTGATTGTTATCTTGTGCAGTGATATTGATGTCATCACTGTAATAATCATATATGGCGCCTGAAGTCCAATCAACTCTTTGTATCACAGGAGAAATTGAACCTGAAGTTATGTTTTTAACAGCAAAAATATTCTTAAAGATTTTTTTGATATCTTTTGGTGTTTCTACTGGTGCAGATGGATTATTTTCATCAGCCCATGGTTCCACTTTGGCAAGAAAACAATAGATTGATGCTAATGGACTACTAAGTTTAGGTAGTATGACTGCGACAGGAGAATAATACGCCTGTCTAATCTGTGTAACTTTTGCCGCCGTTGTGAGTATATTTTTATTTGCCATAGTCTTTTATTTATTAAGCATGTACAACGGCAACGAAAGTATTTGCAAGGTCATTACCAAAACTAAAGTATCTTGCCATGATTGTTGATGTACCTGGAATATTATATGTTGTTGAGTTGACTGTTGAATTTAATGCATTAACACCATGTGTAAATGTCTGATTTGTGCCTGCTGTGTTTGTCAACCACAACACAACTTCTTTACCTAAAGTGTAGTTCACAAATGAAACAGTACAACCAGTAGAAGTATTGGCACGAATAACAGAATTGTTTGCAAAGTCAATGGTGATGGCTGTCTGAGCACCTGGATATTGTGTTGGTGTATATATGAAACCTTTTTGTGGATTCACTGAACCTGAAATGTTTGTAGTACCATTAACAATCAAATTACCAGTTGTAATTGCACCAGTTGTTGATTGTATACCAAATGCAATCAAGTTGCCAGTTAATGTAAGGTCACCCGCAAATGTTCCTGTTGTATTTGCAAGTGCATTGTTGGCCTTTGCAAATGCAGCTTGACCGGTCGTGGTAGCTGTGTTCGCTTGACTATATCCGGATTGGCCTAATGTAATTGCAGAGTTGGCTTGGTTATAAGCAGCATTTGCTTGTGCATATCCAGATTGACCCAATGTAATGGCACTGTTTGCTTTATCAAAAGATGCTTGTGAGAACGCTATAGGGTTTGCTGCTGTATTCTGTGTGGAACCATCAGCAAAGAAAATTGGATGGCCATTAACCATCTTGAAACCATCGGAAGTAATTTGTGCCACAATATTTTGTGAATTGTAACCACCTGCGATGAATTTAATTTGTGTATTGGTTGAAGTGGCACCAACAATTAAATTGCCACCTCTTGTTGGAGCGTTTCCTACACCATTGCCTTGTACATATATGTAACCATCAAGTGGATTTAAAGAACTGCCTAAATTATTAAACTCAAGGCCTGGTGTCACGTTTGCGTTAGCAAAACCCATGTCAATGAAGTATGCTGAATCTGTACCACCAGACCTAGCGTTTGCAGTTACAACAATGTCAGCAGTACCACCATCATCCAAATTAACCAAGTTTGTTTGAATGTATGATGCACCTGCCAAAGAGTATTGAGCAATTGTATTTGGTAAGAAACTTTGATTCAGACCAACGTTCAATATCTCATTTGAATACAACCCTTGTGCCAGTGTATGACCAGTAAATTTACCAGTTACACCAGTGGGAACATCAACAGCAACAAACAAAGTATTACTTGTGTTTGCATTAAGTTGGTTAATTAAAGCTAATTCTGATATTTTTACCGTACTCATTTTTTACCCCAATAGGATGATGTTACCATCTTCTGTTGTTAATATTCTTCCATCTTCTGCGGTCAATTGTGGAATGTATTGTGTTCCAACTGGTCCAAAGATAGTTACATTTGTTTCATTAGAAAAAGTTCTGTTAACTGCCATCAATGTATTACTTGTGGTTATGTTTGCATTTGAACTCAAGTAAATTTTACCACCAACCCAATCAACTGCCGTAACTGTTCTTGTATTGCTTGTGTTACTTCCAATTAAAATTCTATCACCAGCGAACACAATATCTTTGATTGGATATGATGTGTTACTATAATTACCATTGTTAACTATGTTATAGTTCTTAGTTACTGATAGTATATTTATGATGTTGGATGTGGTCTGTGCCGAAACATATGCAACATTTCCAAAGGTCAACCATGTACTTGTTTTTAATGTGACTGTATTTGCAATAGAATTAATTGTATTAACTTCAGCATGGATATTTGGCCCATTAACTGGAGTAATTTGAATATAACTATTTCCAAATACAAAACTTGCCAAGTTGGCACCAGCTAGGTTGTTGAATTTAATTATGTTGTTACTACCATTAACAAAATCGGTTACCATTGACACTGAAGATGCTGGATAACCCGTATAATCTTTTAGTAACTTGCCTTGATTAACGCCTTCGACACCATGGAAGTACACACGGTTATTTGAATTCATTGCAAATCTACCGATAAATTTCATGCCAGTTGGATGTAGAAGATTCAATAGCACTTCTCTGTACTTGGAAATTTCTTTTGATACTGTAACTTGATATGTGTAATTATTGTAAACATCACTTTGCAATACATTAAATGAACTTGGTTGTCCTTTGGTGCTCAAGTATTGTCCTTGACCAATCACAAGACCATTTAAGAACTGTGCAGTACCTTTGGCATTACCATCACCATAAGTTATTAAACCAGAACTATTGTAATTTCTGTTATATGTTTTACCATCCGATGCAAGGTAAGTTGATACATTACCAGGGAATGGTGTAGATGAACCAGCAGGAATCATATGAATATTCTTGTTTGCAATGTTCAATTGTAAAGATGTATTTGGTGTAGAATTATAGTTGAAAACTCTTAGATTGTAATTACTTAATGCGGGGTTAGCATCAACTGTTAATAATTTAACTGAATCTACTATAGCAATATATGTTGCTGTATTTGTATTTGAACCTTGATAAACAATATCATCTTTTTGTGGTAGGTTTGATATAGAAACATTCGCCACAAGAATATCTTGTATTTTAAACGATACATTTGGTGTTGAAATATAATCTTCACCTGGTTGTGTCAAGTTAATTGTTGTAATAGAACCAGCACGGTCAACTGATACGGAAAATGTTGCACCATCTCCTAATATACCAGGTACTTGTAAACTTGCATTAGCACCGTTGGCTGATACTACTGTCAATGCTGGCAATGTTGTTCTTGTGTAGCCCATACCACCCAAAGGATAATTGAATGTTGGTCCGTACACATAAGAAACGGATGTAATAGCACCACTGCCTGAAACTGTTTTTACGTTTGCTGATGCACCAATTCCTGTACCACCAGTAAAAACAATCTTATCATTTGCCTGATATCCTGTACCACCACTTATAATTTGTATTGGTGCTAAAATTCCAAGGTTTGATAAATCAGAGATAAAACCTGTATTAGATTGTAGATACTGAGATGTGGCATATAATTTTGGTGGTTGTGTTATACCGCCGCCGCCATTTTCCAAAGAAACGGAAGCTATTGGATATGTAGAAAATGTTATGAAATTTAAAGCATTAGCTAATGTTGTATTAGCATTTGTATTAGCTATGTTTGAAAACAAATAATTGGCAACATTAAGTGCCATATTTTGTTTCGATGCGATACTATCAATCGGTATAGAAACATTCGCTATGCCGGCCGGATTATAACCACCTGAAGTATAAGAAGGTATAGTTATAATTGCACCAGGAGCATCTGTAACATTGATAATACTACTTGTAGTATAACCATAACCACCTGTCACCACATTGGCTGATGTAATTGCACCTGATGTAGTAACAGCAATCTGTCCTTTGGCACCAACACCAGTGGAATATTCCAAACCACCGTCAACAATAACAGGATCACCTGGTTGATATAACAAACCTCTGTTAGTTGGACTGATGTTCAGCTGACTAATTTGACCTACAATTTTACCTCGTAATGGATAACCATTAAACAATACTGTTTGATTGTTATTATCGACTACATGAATGTACTCACCCGATTGAAACAACCTTTCAATATTTGAAATGAAAATTTCAATTTTTGTTCCCGCTAGAACTGTATTCTCTATTGTTGCAATAGACTTGGTTGTTTCACCAAACACTCTAAGATTTTGAATATTCAAAAAGTTGGGGTCAATAATACCACCATCCACAAATAATGTTGCGTCTGTGGCAATCACATTACCTGTAGGATTTTGTTTTGCTTTATATGTTATTTTTGTTGGTGTAGGTATTGTATTAACCGTATACTTACCATTTGGAGGGTAAGTATCTGCGGTCAATCCAGTAATAGTTACTGAACCATTGGCAGATATATTATGTGGGAAAAATGTTTCAAGTGTAATATTATTGGCTGTATATTGTGCCGATTTGATATAAACTAATCCACCGGCGACCTTTAAACTTTTTGCAACATACCATTCACCTGAAGATGCTTTAAGTACCGCATCTTTAGTATAAAAAACATCAAAATCAGAATTGAAAAGTATTCTGAATAGTAACTGATAAGATGCAGGTGTACCTTTAGATTGGTATAATTGTCTTGCAACCTTAATTGTTTCTTGTTTACTTAATAGAGTATTTTGTGGAAAATAAGGAAGAAATTCATTGGTAAAATAATTTATGAATTCATCTGTTGTTGTGTCAACGTCTTTGTAAGATAAAAGACTTTTGGACCTGTCTGTTACTTGTCCTTGTAATTCCATCCATTCATAGTATGCCTGCAAAAACAAAGTAAAATTGGCATAGTCCTCATTGTCCCGAACGAATTCGGGAAGTTGTGACGAAATTAAAAGAGAAGTTTTATTATTACTGGTCATGTTGTCTTGGCTATGACATTAACAACAATAGCATTAGGATCATACGGATCAATTGTAATAATTCTATTGTATGTAGATGATATGATTGTCGTTGTTGGGTTTACGGATACAGTTAATTGTCCTAAATCATTATCAACTTCAACTGGACTAAAAGAATTTAAAGTAACAATACCATTTACATAATCAATTGTACCTGCATTAGAATTCAAAAGAGTCTTTACAAATTGTGTGTTGTTATAGAATGTTCTAAGTGTGCCGTATTGGCCTCGTAATGTAACAGTTGCAGCACCAAGTTTACCAGTTGTATCACCAGATGCAGGTGTAATGGTTGCTATTGCACTTGTATAGTTATTACCTGATGATGTAACTGTAATTGATCTGATTGTTCCATCAGTATTAATTGTTGCCGCTGCGGTTGCACCAGAACCATCGCCTGATATTGTAACTGTTGGTGTATATTGGTAACCAAAACCTTTGTTCAATATAGAGATTGATTCAACTCCACCAGTTGATGTTGGAACTTCTTCAACAAAAACACCAGGGACTATGATTGCTGGATTTTCTGTGCTTCTAAATTGTGCTGAGGGTGAACTATTAACACCACTTAAAAACATTCCTTTTGCTAATGGTACACCATAATAGAAGGTATATGTTGTAGGCTTTGAAAGAATAGGATAGAATTTCTTCTGTAACTGAATAGATATTTCATTTGTGATAATAGAATTATCTACATTATTAATTGCCGCATTGAAAAGATAAGAAGAAAATGTTGAGTTGAAAGTATTTAAATTTGTTGATCCAACATTATAAATTGTTGTTCTAACAGAATTTTCTATTTGTGCTGCAGTTAAAGTTGTTTTCTTTGGATCGTAATAAACATTCGCATTAATCTTAATATAAGTATAATCTGGATCAACAATGGTTGGTTCAACAGTCATAACCGATATTGGTCTGATAACATCTTGAATCAATCTAGTCTTTTGTGTTTGTGTTAAATTGTAAGCACCGGATGGCTTCATGGAAATAAAAATTTGTCCGTATACTGGTGGATTATTTTCTTGTCCACCCCAAACATTCACTGCATCAAAAGAAATGCCTAGATTGTTTTGTTGTACTGCTGAGATGTAATCTTCTTTTGTAACTGCACGACCTTGAGCTGCATAACTCTTAGGTGCCTGAAACTTAATTGAATCAATGCTTTCTTGTAGTGTACCTTTTGATGTTGACTGTATAGGAGATATCGAAGTGTTTCCATATCCACTAACTTGACCCATCAAAACAAAATTGTTTGCGCCATATGCTTCAGTGCCGGCTGTTGCAACAAATGATATATTCACTACATTATTGTCAATCAGTTTGTTGCCTAGAATACCATTGCCAAAATATACTTCATAATAACCATCAGTGGCCTCTTGTAAGAAGTATACTTTTGAAGTTCCATTCAATGTCAAATGATCGGTTGCTAAATTGTAAATTTCATAGTTATTATCAGTTGGTGAATTTTGTACAATAACAGATAGAGTTGTTGTATCAACATTTGTATATCTTATTTTGAAAACATATTTTGGATTCTGACTTTCATTCACCACATAAGATAAATTAACTGCATTACCTTGTTTGATAGAAACATTATTAAAAACAGCTTGGCCATTTACCACATTGACTGTCTTTGAATCTGTCGTTACAAAATTATAATTTTTACTGTCAATTGCTTCTGACATGAAGTTAGTGAACTTTGGTAATGTCAAAGACACATCAGTAACTTGATTTACTGTCAAATTAATAAGTGCTTCTGGTGCTCTAACAGACTTAGGCATATAACCTAGTAATTTTGCTTGAGAAACAACGGAATTTCTCAATATTGCCGAGTCCAAAAACATTTCATTTGCTACTTGGTTCAAGTAGTATGCATTATATTGCGTGTTATGCCAAAACATCTAAAAGAATGTTTAGTGCCGCACCATCGTAGTTGTAATCCTTTAGTACATCTTGAGATTGTAAAAAAGTCTTTAGATTATTTTTAATTGAGTTAAAATCTAACTCAGTTACTTGAATATTTGAATTTGCACCAGCCATTTTTATCTATTTCTCTCTAAAAGAAGTGTTACTGTTGTCGGAATCGTTGCATTTTCCAAATAATAACTCAAATAGACACTATAAGAATTCTTTTCTGGCTGCGGAGTGACAACCAAATCTGCCAAAGTGGCTCTCTTTTCATAGTTACGCAACAATAATTTAATTTCACTTTCAATTAAATCGGCTGAAATTGGTGAAATATTTTCAAATAACAAAGCACCTAAGTTGGTACCAAAACCAGGATTCCAAAGTCTTTCAAACGGATTGGTCAAAATTAGATTCCTAATTGAACGAGTTACCGCCTGTGCATCATAACTTAGAGCAACATCATTCGTACCAGGTTTTCTGATGAATGTGAAGTCTATGTCTGAGTATATTTTTTGTAAGTTTGCCATTCTTTATTTATGTCTAAAAGTAAAACGCTTTTTCGGAATCTTGAATCTGTCGGAGAAAATTCTTGGGCCGGAACGCAAAATTTCAAATTTTAGGTATTTGCATTTATCCTTGATAATAACTTAGGTGAACCAATCATTTTAATCAACTGAGTTTGTGATTGTCCCATACCATTAAACTGACTTACTTCATTGTAATCATGAAAAACTGCGCCAGAATTTACATAAAAATTTTGGTCATTTGTACGACAACTTACCATAGTAGTCAACATTTGATACATATTATTGTCTAAATTCTGTGCATCAGACAAACTTATAGAAGAATTGTTTCCAGTTAGACTATTCGTCAATATAGTCAATAATGGTGTAGTATTTGCAACCAACGCATTTAGAGTATTTCCTGTATAAACACTTGTAAATCCACCAATTGATGGTGAATTGTTCTGTACACCATCGGTTTGATTTGTAAGATATGACATCATTTTACCATAACCAATGGCTATTGTATAATGTGTTGTTGTCACATCTGACCCCATATCTACGACATTTGATAAACGATTGGTAATATAGGTAAAATTATTACATTCAGAACTAATGCCGGCAGCTGTATTTGAACGACCAATGGTTATTGCATTATTTTTGGTGTTTGACAATAAACTTGTAATTGTGCCAGTAGATCCAACTAATGGATTACCATTTGCCATTCGAATCATTGTATTGGCAACAGTATTTACATTAATTATTGTGTTGGCCACTGGATTCTGAAAATAACCACCGGTGTTGGCCTCAGCAACATCTTTTGTTTGCCAAGCATTCATCCAAGATGGTATCATTTTCATTTGTGCCAAAACATCAGGAGCCAATGGTTGTACAATTGAATTTGCTACTGGATTTGTTGAATCAAATCCTAATCTTCCGTATACACTAGCCATAATTAATCATCCTTTTTAAATACATTCATTACAATCAACCTAACGTATTAGGAGCACCACCAGCATTTTTTTCTCCTGGTTGCGGACTTGTAGGACCAAAAGGAGCAAATACTTTAGAAAGTTGTCTCAACATTGAATTTACAATATCACTTTTAATTATTGAACTAGAAGTTACAGAACTCATTATCGGAGCATTTATTGATGTGGCCGCTTCAATTGGTCCAACTGCTAATATAGGTCCAGCACAAGTAATTGTATCAGGTAATGCAACACCTGTATTCACACCTATTCCACCACCATTATGTATGACAAGTCCGGCCGGCGGAAAACCTGCTGCGGCGGCCGCAGTAGCAGTCACACCTGCACCAATACTCATACCTGAACCAGCATCAACCCTCGATGCAGCTGTTACTTTATCACAAGAAATTTCACCAGCAACCATAATATCAGCAGAAAATACGACCGAATCTGGTGTGTTAATTTCTAATGTTCCAGCTATTGTTGAACCGGCATTAATAACCATATCACCAAAAGAAGTTATTGTAGATGTTTTATTGACAGTCTGTGTATAATGTCCTTTTATGTGTTGTTCAAAGTTACCATCAATTTCTTCAATTCTATCACCTTTGATATTCATATAAACATCACCATAAACGGTAATATTTAATTTTTTGGCAAGGTTACCATCATCAACACCAATAGAGATATTATGGTCTCCGGCAATAATAGTGTAACCATCACGTACAATTTTATGTACTTCATCACCATTAGGATGCATTTCCAGAAAGGTTCCTTTGCCGTGTTGTATACGCACTCGTTCTCTTTCCGGTGTGTCATCCATCTCAAATGAATGTCCAGCTTTAGTTGCCATAACATTATTATATGGATATACTGGTGGAGTATCTACACTTGCCGCAGATGGAGGTTCAGTCCATGCAGTTACAAAATCTGGTTTATCACCATTAGGTCCGTTAGATATTTGCAAAGCTATTTTATCAGCTTCGGCTGGAGAATATCCTGCTTTACGCAATTCAACATATGTTTGTGAGTATACTGATGCCATTATATTATCCTTTAAGGTCCATTAGATTGGGCTACTGGACTTGGTTTAACCACTGAAATTACACTATTAGCAGAAGGTGTATTATCCGTTACATATTGTTTAACCGCATCAGCATGAGTATCTACTGGCTGATTGAATGCCTGTACCACTGCATCAGGAACTCCAGATTGTGTGGAATTTACAGAATCTAAAGTCATTTTAGCAGCTGTCGAAAATTCATTAGCAATATTTGTTATTTGTGCTTGTGTTAGTGATGAAATTTGGTCTGGTATAGATTTAATTTGATTTGCGACTTGTGTTATAGAGTTTCCGAATTGTGTCAAACAATCTTTTAACATCTGTTGCAACTTATCTGGCAACGATTTAACCCAATTAACTAATTGAATAATCTGTTGAGCAAGAAATACCCATTCCAAAACAGCTTCTACCACTGTAGCAATCTTTTTAGTTATTGAATTAATTTGTCTGACAATCTTTTTCAATAAACTAAAATTGAAAGAAATAATTCCTGTTACATCAAGACCCAAAGCAAAAACAATACCATCTAATGCAGCTCTGAGAGCCATAATGATTGTCTGTATCATTGACCTCAATCTATTTGTAGCTTTCAGTTTTGCATTTTTGATTGCATCTTGTATGGCTGCAATTGGACTCACAAGACCAAGGTCGCCAATAATTGTTTGTAAATCAGGGAAAATGAATTTAAAGTCACAAACGTGATTTAGATTACCATTGAGTAAATCAATTGCTGTTCCAGGCATATAACCTCTAGCCAATTGAGGTGTCGTTTGTACACCTGATGTATTTAACAATTTTGCAAATACAGAATTTGGTGGATAAGTCTCAACAAATTTGAAGTTGACTA
>Ga0114959_10001882_pt1 | contig 17839 bp, 16 predicted proteins | sample C_130625_EF_Meta_FD_87317 | JGI IMG/M metagenome (GOLD analysis project Ga0114959, IMG submission 87317) | Freshwater microbial communities from Lake Croche, Canada to study carbon cycling - C_130625_EF_MetaG | ecosystem: Environmental > Aquatic > Freshwater > Lake | place: Lake Croche, Canada...
AATTTAGAGAATTTATATTTTTCTTCTTATTTATTACTTTATTTTTTGCGACCGGTTTTTTTGATGATAAATTTAATTTAAATTCAAATATAAGATTAATTCTTTATTTTTCTTTTATCTCTATTCTTATTTTTTTTGATAATAGCATCATCATTAAAAATATTAATTTTTCTTTTTTACCCAATGTGGTTGATATTTCATATATATCTGTTTTATTTACGATTTTGGCATTTTTATTATTTATTAATGCTTTTAATATGTTCGATGGAATTAATCTTCAGTCTGCCCTTTACTCAATATTTATTTTTTTAGTATTTATTTACAAAGGAATTTTTATTGAATTAGCAATTTTAATATTAATTTCTATTTTATTTTTTTTATATTTAAATTTTAAAAACAAATGTTTTTTAGGAGATAATGGTACTTTATTAATTTCTTTTATAATTTCTTATTTTTTTATAAAATCTACTTTATTATACAGAGCATTTTATGCAGACGAAATTTTTTTAGTTATGTTGATTCCTGGCCTTGATTTACTTAGACTTGCGGTCCTAAGAATTTGGCATGGCAAACATCCGTTCAAGCCAGATCGAAACCATATTCATCATATTCTTTTAAATAAGTTTGGTTTTTTAAAAACTACAATTATTCTTAATATTATTATAGTTATTCCTTGCATTATTGCTTATTACTTTGGTCATTTCATTTATCTTGTTGGATTTTCTATTTTGTCATATTTTTTAATAATTTTTAAGTACTCCACTAAAAATTCTTAATAAATATTCTTTGATATTTATGTATAAAAAATTTTTTACTAATGACACTTCATTAATAATACCAACAAGAAATAGGGCCGCTTATCTTGAAAGAATTTTAAAACAATTAAAATTTTTTAAAATAATATTTAATGAAATTTTAGTTATAGATAGTTCTGATCTGGTACAAAGTAATAAAATAAAAGAAATATGCAAATATTTTTCAGTGAATCTTTATCATACCTATCCATCAACTTCTCATCAAAGAAACTTAGGTATTAAAAAAGTAAAAAAAAACTCTAAATTTATTATGTTTCTTGATGATGATATAGTTTTTTTCAGAGACGCGTTTAAAAATATGAATATAACAATAAAAAAGAATGAAAATAATTATAAAATATCTGGCTTTGGATTTAATCTTATTAATAAATCAAAGTTAAATATTCTAGAAAAGATAAAAAAAAGCAAATTAGCAAAATATTTAAATTTATATTCTGATATTCCTGGGAAAATTATGCTTAATGGCTGGCAAACCAAAATTTCTAATATTAAAAAAGATACCTATGTTGAATGGCTATATACTGCCGCATCAATTTATAAGTATAATGACATTAAAAAAATGAGTTTTAGTTTGTCATTAGGCAGTTACAGTTATTTAGAGGATCTAGATTTTTGTCTTAATTTAAAAAAATATAATAAAAAATTACTAATATCTTACAATGCTAAATTTTTACATCCAAATTTTATAGAAAGAAATGATTTTAGTTTTGGTATTGTAGAAATAGTAAATAGATTCCAAATAGTAAGAAAACATAAATTAAATTTAAAATATTTTTTTATTTCATCAATTATTAGAGCATCAATTTCATTTTTAGGAATCTTTAAAGGAAGTTTCAAATCAATAAATAGATTTTTGGGGAACATAGTTGGAATAGCTAATTGCATTTATTCTCTATGTTTTAATTAATACAAGTTGGTTGCGGGGCTTGGATTTGAACCAAGGACCTTCAGGTTATGAGCCTGACGAGCTACCAGACTGCTCCACCCCGCGATATATTTTGTAATATGTATATATGTTAGATAAAATAGTGCAAAATAAATTTTTATATCTTAAAATAATTATTAAATCGTGAGTTTTGAAATATCCCTTATTATTCCAACGTACAATGAGGATAAAAACTTGGAGTTGTTGGTTGATAAAATAGTCAATTCAATAAAAATTAAAAAAAAATATTACCAAATAATTGTTGTGGATGATAATTCCACTGACGATACATCAGCTGTCCTAAAAAAATTAAAAAAAAAATATACTCAATTCTCTTTTTATGTAAGGAAAAATAAAATTAGAGATCTTTCTAAATCATGTATTTTAGGTTTCACAAAAAGTCGATTTGAAAATGTTTTAGTAATGGATGCCGATTTGCAGCATAATCCAAGGTATATAAATAAATTTACTAAAATATTTTTTCAGAATAATTGCGACATAGTAGTAGGATGTAGAAATTTCAAAAAAATTATAAAAATTGATTATCTATCTTCTTTTAGGTATTTTTTATCCTTAGTAATCATAACTTTTTATAATAAATTACTAGGTTTCAGAAGCTCTGATCCCATGTCAGGTTTTTTTTTATTTAAAAAAAAATTATTTACGAAATATAAAAAAGATTTTTTTTCTAAAGGTTATAAAATTTTATTAGATTTTTTGTATAATTGTAATAATGACCTAAAAATAGTTGATATTCAAATAATCTTTGACCAAAGAGTTGAGAATAGTAGCAAAATTAATATGAAAGTTTTATTTTATATAATAGAATTTTTGTTTGTAAAAATCTTAAAAAATTTTTTTTTTATTTCTTTTTTAAAAAAACCTAATTAATTTTATACAATTTACTATTAAATTTAAATAGTTTAACATTGTAATCATTATATTTAATTATCCTTGCAAGAAGACTATTTGGATGTATAAACCAATCTGCCTGGTGATTATTGCAAAGGAGTAACACCCGATCCCATTCCGAACTCGGCAGTTAAGCCCTTTAGCGCCAATGGTACTTTGTCTTAAGGCACGGAAGAGTAGGTCGTTGCCAGGCTTTTAGTGCTCCATTAATATATTAATGAAAAATATAATTTTAGTTACAGGAGGCGCTGGTTTTATAGGTTCTGCACTTATTGAAAAATTAGTTAAATTTAACAAATATAAAATTATTAGTTTAGATAATTACTCTTCGGGAACAATTAAAAACCATATAAAAAATAATAACGTTAAATATTTAAAATCAAATACTACAAATATTGCAAATATTTTAAATAATAAAAAAAAAAATATTCATACAATTTTTCATTTTGGTGAGTTTTCAAGAATTTATCAAAGTTTTAAAAAATTTAATGAATGTATAAATTCTAATATTAAAGGAAGTTTAGAGGTATTTAAATTTTCATTAAAAAATAACATTAGAATAATATATTCCGCAACATCCGCAAGTTTAGGCAATAACGGTAAAGATATGAATTTATCTCCTTATGCTTTTACTAAAGCCAAAAATTTAGAGCTATTGGATAATTTGAAGAAATGGTTTAATTTTAGATGTGAAGTTATTTATTTTTATAATGTTTACGGACCAAGACAAATTTGTAGTGGAGATATGGGGACTGTCGTTGGGATATTTGAAAATCACTTTAAAAAAAAAAAATTATTGCCTGTCGTAAGACCTGGTTCCCAAATAAGAAGATTTACGCACGTAGACGATACTATTGATGCATGTCTTCTTGCATGGAAAAAAAAAAAGAATACACATTATAGCGTTGCTAGTTCTCAGAACTACAGCATTGTTAAACTTGCAAGATTATTTGGTTCTAAAATTAAATATTTACCATCTAGACCAGGAGAACGTTTTAAATCTTCAGTGCCAAAAACAAATCTCGGTACCAAAATTATAAATATTAAGGGAAGGATTAGACTTAAAGATTATATAGAAGATTTTAAAAATAAAAATTATTAACATTTCTTTACAAATTCAATATTAGTGTATAAATAATAAATATTATGAAAGTTGTAAGTTCACTAAAGTCTTTAAAAAAAAGAGATATAAATTGTAAAATAGTCAGAAGAAGAGGAAAGCTTTACGTAATTAATAAAAAAAATCCTAAGTTTAAGGCACGACAAGGCTAAGATTAATATATAAAATATAACAAAAATGGATATCAGTTCTCAGAAAGAAACTTGGTCAATTTTTAAAAAATTAACTCTTTATATATCCCTTTTTATTGTCTTCACTCTTTCTTTAATGGCAATTTTTTTATTATAAATTAATTTTTTTTTACAAATAATTTTAATGAAAAATATAGATAGCATTACGTGCTTTAAGGGAATTTGTGCTTTAATTGTTTGTTTTATTCATTTTAAAATTATAATTAATAATTTGAATGTTGACTTAAGTTGGCTATTTTTTTCTGTTCATTTTTTTTTTGTTATAAGTGGTTATATTATTTTTATAAAATACTTTAGTGAAATCTATACCATTAATCACGTATTACACTTTTTAAAAAAAAGATTTTTTAGATTATACCCACTTCATTTATTAACTTTATTATTTTTTTTATTATTGGAAATAGCAAAATTTATTGCACATAATTACTATGGGATAAAACCTAATTACGATACATTTGTAAAAAATAATCTTGAAAGTTTTATTTACAATATTTTTTTAGTACATAATATTTTTGGAAACCCTTTGTCATTTAATGGACCATCGTGGGCAGTTGGTTCTGAGTTTTTTACATATTTAGTTTTTTCATTAACATTTTTTACATTAAGAAAAAAAATTATTATTCCTATTATTTTATTTATTTTATTTTATTCTAAGTACTATTCCTCTTCAGTTTTTTATTCAGTGCATGGATTTTCAACAAATTTAAATTGTTTATTTGCTTTTATGATAGGTGGTTTATTTGGCTTAATCTTTATTAAGCAAAAATTATATTCAACAATTCTAATTATATTTTTTTTATTAATTTTTATTATTTATAACAAATATTATCTTGCGCTTTTGCCTTTTTTATTTGGTTGGATTCTGTATCAGTCCAGTCTTAATAAAAAAATATCTCTTAAAAAAGATTTTTTTATTAATCGTTTATTTCAATTAATTGGTAAAATTAGCTACAGTATTTATCTGACGCATTCTTTGGTTTTGTGGATAGCAATTCAAATTTTTAATATATTTTTAAAAGTAAATGTGTATGAATTTACTTTGTTAAATACTATACTTTTTTTAATATTATTATATTTTTTAACCACCATAGTTGCTTATTTATCATATAAATATATAGAAAATTTTTTTTATCAAAAATTGTAACTTGTGATTGTAATAAATAATTTATGATTCAGAATTTAAAAAAAATTTTAAATATTATTAATAAACCAGTATTACTCTTATTAAGTACAATCTTTATTCATTTAATTTTTGTCAAAAATTACCCAGTAAGTCTTGAGTTTGCATTTATTGATTTTGCTAAATTCTATGAAAACTATAATAAATTAATACTAGAAGAATTTATAAGTGTTCAGGCGAATACAGTCGTTTTTTCTTATATTATATTTTTTTTTGATCAATTATTTTCAATTCATAACTATCTAATTACAGGCAGATTTCTTTCAATTTTGTCTTATATATTTCTATATTTTGGGATTCTAAATTTTACTAATTTTTTTAAAATTAATTTAGCAAATTTTTTTATATTGGTATTAGTATTATTTTTGAATCCAATTATTTGGATATATGGTTTTAAAGCAACAGCAGATTTGCTGCCAGCGTCACTTTGTTTCTTTGGAATTAGTCAAATATTTTCAAATAAGAATATTATTTCAAAAATTTTAATTTCTAGCTTTTTAGTTTCATTGGCATCATTAATGAAACCAATGTTTTTAGCAATAATTGTTCTTGAAAGTCTTTTGATTAATTATTTCAATTATAATAAAGATATAAAATTAAGAATATTTTATTTAGTATTATATAATTTTTTACCTTTCATTTCTATTGGACTATACTTTTATTTTTCATTTATTAATTTTGGTTACGTATTATCAAGTCTTAACAACAATTATTTTGATTATAATTTATATAATTTTTGTACAAAATTTTTATATTATTTAGGCATTACTTTCATTTTCACTCTTCCTTTTAGTATTTTAGATTTTAATTTTAAAATATTAAAAAAATATAAATTCTATTTTATATTTCTTGTATTCCTATTTTTTATTGGTTATCAAAATAATTTTTTTCCAGGGGAATTAAATTTAGGAAATTTTTTTAATATTAATGAAAATATACTTAGAGGTCTCTATTTTTTATGTTCAGGACTTTTATTATTTCATTTTTATTTATCGCTGAAAAAAAGTGAATATAATAAAATTTATCTATATATAATAATTTCATTTCTTTGTTACATTTTCGCATTAAGTTTTTTTAGGCCGACCCAACGATACTTAATGTTATTTATTCCTTTTTTATATGTAGTAAATATATTAATTAAGAAAGAGAATAAAAAATTTTACTATTTTTATTTTATTTTTATTTTATTTTTTGTTCTAATAAATATTTGTTTAACAACATATAGCCATTTTAGATCAACGAATGCATTTAAAACTATTGATTATTTAAAAAATAACTCAATATTGCAAGTTACAAAACCAGGACCTTTAATAGATAGTTATAATTTTTACTTATATGATCAAGTAATAAAAAAATATCAGATTTCTTCACAAAAGCCTGAAAAATATATCAAAGAATTTTCAAGCGGTTTTTTATTCTTTAAAGTTAATTATTATCTTTCTAAAGTATGACAGGTAGTTTATATATTTTTTTTATTTTATGAAAATTTTAATATTAGGCTCCAAAGGACAGATTGGTGAGCACTTATTTCAGTATCTCAAGAAAAGGAATTATCAAGTATTTGGTTTAGATATCGTAAATTCTAAATCTGAAGACTTGAGAAATAATAATGTAAGATTTAATAACTTAATCAAAAAAGTTGATTTTGTTTTTTTTCTCGCATTTGACGTTGGTGGTTCCGTTTATTTAAAAAATTACCAAAATAGTTATGATTTTTTAATGAATAATACAGCTATAATGAAAAATGTTTTTGAGCAATTAAAAAAAAATAAAAAAAAGTTTATTTTTGCAAGTAGCCAAATGTCAAATATGAGTTATTCTTCTTATGGTGTTTTGAAAAAAATTGGAGAGAATTTCACCTCAAGTTTGAACGGGATTACAGTTAAGTTTTGGAATGTTTTCGGCATTGAGAATGATCCTGCAAAAACACATGTAATCACAGATTTTATTTTGAAAGGAAGAAATACTAACCATGTAAAAATGCTCACAAATGGTTTAGAAGAAAGAGATTTTATGTATGCTGAAGACTGTTGTGCTGCATTAGAATTTATTATGAAAAAATATCGAGATTTTATGTTTAAAAAGCATATAGATCTAAATACTGGAAAATCAACCAAAATTAGAAAAGTTGCTAATATAATTTCTGAACTTTTTTTAAGAGAAGGAAAAATAGTGAAATTTATACCCGCTGAAAATAAAGACGGAGTTCAGATGAACAAAAAAAATAAAGCGGACAGGTTTTTATTTAAATACTGGAAACCAAAATTTTCCTTGAAGCAGGGCATAACTCAAGTGTTTAATCATTACATACAATATTAATCTCAATAATTAATGAAATGTCTTATTATTGAACCAGAGTGCGATGGGCATTACATTGTTCTTTATATAAAATTTATAATAAGAATTTTATCAAAAAAAAAAATTGAGATTGTTTTATTAACCTCAAATCAATCTAAAAATCATACTTCTTTAAATATTATTAAAAAAGAAAATCCAAAAATTGAAATAGAATATTTTGAGTATGAGAAACCAAAAAAATATAATACTTTTTATTTAATATTTCATCAGATTCGACTTTATTTTTTAATTAAAAAAAGTTTTATTAAAATTTCGAAAAAATACGATTTTGATAGAATTTTTTTAAATTCTATTGATCATTTTGATAAAGCTTTAGCAATTTTTGGAAATCCATTCAATTTGACCCCGTTTTCAGGTATTTTTGTAAATCCAAAATTTCATCTAAAATATTCAAAATTAGGTAATGCAGGCAGATTTAATTTACTGGCAAGTTTTTTATTTAAAAAATTATTAGAAATAAAAAACTTAAAAGAAATATTAACTAATGATCCATTTTTTATAGAATATTTAAAAAAAAAAAAATATTTAAACTATAAAAAATTGACATTTTTAGCGGAGCCGAGAGAATTTAACTTTAATTTCAAGAATAAAATAGCTAAAAAGTTATTAAATTTACCAGTCAATTCGATTGCAACATTGGTTTATGGATCATTAAAATTGTCAAAGGGTATTTTGGAGTTATTGGATGTTTTATTGTGCGATAAAATATCTAAAAAAATAATTGTCATATTAGCGGGTCATCAGAATTCAGAAATAATAAAAATCTTAAAAGATCCTATTTATCAAGAGCTAGTAAATAAAAAAAAATTATTTATATATAAAGGTTTTCAAGATGAGAAAAATGAAGCATTATTATTTAGCGCAGCAAACATTATTTGGGTAGGATATCAAAAAAATTTTCTATTTCTAAGTGGAGTTCTATATCAAGCTGCAATTAAAAATGTACCTATAATTGCCTCATCACATGGTATAATTGGAAATATTAATAAAAAATATAAATTAGGTTGTTCAGTTAATATTAACGATCACGAATCTATAATTACAGCATTTAATAAGATGTGCGATAAAGTTACTTACAATAGGTTTAAAAAAAACTCGAAATTGCTTGCAAAAAAAGCCTCCCCCAAATTTTTTATGAAACAAGTAATCGAATCTTTAAACAAGTAACAATTTTTTATTAAGTTTAATTATATTAATTTTTTAATTTCAAATCTTCATTCTGTTTTATTTGTTCGTTATTAGAAATAAAAATATTATATTGAGGGTGCATAAAATCATGATAGTAATATATCTGATATCGCCATGGCTCGTTTAATGTTGCTATAAGATTTTGATTTAAACTAAATTTTTTATTTAGATTATCACTATTAAATTTTTTTATAGCTGCCAATTCGCCATTAAACTCTCCATACATTTCAATCTCATTACCAATAATATCATCAAAATAACAAAATATTCGCGGCAAATAATTTTTTTGGTTAGATGAAAAAATATTAAAAGAGTTAATGGTTGATGAATAATAATCTAAATCGTTAAATACAACTCCTAAGGGCGCTGCATTATATGTGTCAAAAAAATCTTTTGTTGTTTCTTTTACGTCTCCAAATATTATTTTAGAAGATTTTAATTTTTTTAATAGCTTATCTTTATTAGTTGAAAAATAACCAGAACTAAACCAATAAGGCAAATCTCTATAGTCAACTGGATTTGAGAGACCCTTTTCTAAAGTAAAGCCATAAATTTCAATGTTAATATCAAGTTCTTTAGAAATTTTTTCTGAAAATTTTTCAATAAAATTTATTCCGTTACCCCCAGCTACTCCGAATTCGATAACACTAAAAGTTTTATGATTGAGTTTTTTAGCCAATATTGCAGCATGGTATAAGCAATATGCATAGGGAGGTCTTTCGGTTGTATTTAGCTTCACAAGAATAGAACTTTTAAAGCAAGGCAATCTTTTGATAATTTTTTTAAGCAGTGAGGCAATAATAGATTTATTATTAAAAATTTTATCTAAGAAATTTATTATCATTAATTTGTAAATTATATATTATGGTTATTAAAACAAAACATTAAATCTGATTAAATAGCTGTTTATAATAACAAGTGTATTATTAGACAGTTTATTAAATAAATAAATGGAAAAAAAAATTTATCTTTATCTTTGTGGAGGACTGGGCAATCAACTTTTTCAATATGCCGCAGCTAAAAATATAGCTCTTAAAAATAATGCTAAGCTAATACTAGACACTTCCACTGGTTTTATAAGTGATTTTAGAGATTTTTGGAATTTTTCACTAAATAAGAATAAATTAAAAAATGTTAAATATAAAAAAATAATTTTTATTTTTGTTTTATTTAAATTATTTAGAAAAATATTTAGTAAAAAAAAAATATTTTTTCAATTTTTTTCAAATAATTTGATTGATGAAATGTATTTAAGTAATTTCAGCAAAAAGATAAATAATTTTAATATAAAAAAAAATTTATATTTATTTGGATATTTTCAAAGCGAGAAATATTTTAATGAAAATAGGAATAGAATAATTGCAGAATTATTACCATCAAATGTAAATAATAGTGTTTTTTTAAATATTAAAAATAAAATTGTTAAAACTAATTCCGTGTCTATAGGCGTTAGATTATTTGAGACAGTGCCTAGAATTATTAATTATAAAATGGGCGGAATTACTTCCCTAAATTTTTATGAAAAGGCTATAAGAAAAATTATTAAGCATGTTAAAAAACCTCAATTTTTTATATTTTCGACAAAAACAGAATATATAGAAAAATTATTTTGCAGAGTAAAAGAACTGAAAAAATACCCTTCATATATAATAACCAAGGAAGAAGGATATGATGGTACAGCTTATGATAATCTTTGGTTAATGAGTTTTTGTAAAAATCATATAATCTCTAACAGTACTTTTTATTGGTGGGGTGCATATTTTTCAAAATTTAGATATAAAAAACAAAAAATTATTTGTTCAGAAAATTTTCCAAATAAAGATACATGTTTGAATGAATGGAAATTAGAATAAGTTTTTTTTAATTTTTAGGTGTTAAAGCTAACCAAATCATTTCAGAGGGTCTACTTTCTGACATCATTAACCACCGTTCATCATCACTAAATTCATTGAGTGATGGTAATTTAAAGGGATTTCTGCCTGAATTTTTAATTATCTCTAATTTAAAATTATTTTTAATCAAATTAAAAAAATTTCTTTCAATATTATTTAATTTGTTCAATTTTATATTGCCATGGTATTCAATAATAAAAAAGCTTTTATTAAAAAAATTTATATTTTTTTTGTTAAAAAATTTAAATTCTCCCTTTTCTATATCTATTAAAAATAAAGTCTTTTTAAGTTCCTTGATATCAACATTATTTTTAATAGAATTATAGTTTCCATCTCCAAAGACTTTAATCCTATCCACAATATTATTTTTAATAAGATTTTTTTTTATTATATCTTGTCCTACTTTATCAATCTCAAAGGCATATCCTTTATTAAAATAGTTATTCTTTACCAAGCTTACCGCGTGATAGCCTTCGGCTGCTCCAATATTGACTAAATTTATCAATTTATATTTATTTTTCATTTCAATAATTTTTTCTTGTATTTGTTCTTCATAAAAACCTGTTAACTTAGATGAAATATCAAAGTAATTCCAATGAGTTCCATTATCAAAATTAAAATATACATTTTTATACAAACCATTCATTATTCTATTTTTGGAAATTTTTTTTATTTTTTTTACTAAATAAATTTTGTATTTATGCAAAGGAGTATTTATGTGGAAAAATGATTTAAAAAACTTAAAAAAAAAATAATTTATAGAATGTATTATTAATATATAAAAACCTTCTTTTTGATAATACTCTTTAATTTTTAAAAAATTTAATTTCATTTTTTGTCTTATGAAAAAAAAACAATATTTAAGTTCTGATATTTTTTTAATTAATGCTAAATATAATAAAAATGAACTATATCATTATTTTAAAGAACCCGACAATGTTATTATTATACCCGTTGTTAATAATAAATTTATATTAGTAAAACAAAAAAGAATTCCTATTAATAAAAAAAATATCGAGTTTCCAATGGGTAGAGTAGACTTAAATGAAGATTCAATCGATGCCGCAGGTAGAGAGTTGCTAGAAGAAACAGGTTATCAATCTATGACTAAATTAAATAAACTAGTAACTTTTTTCGCAGATCCTGGGAGGGGTTCTAGGCGTGTTATTTGTTTTTACACAAAGAATTTAAAATTAATGAAAAAACCAGAAAAAGGTATTCAATTATTATTTCTTAATATTAAGCAGATAAGTCAATTAATTTATAATAATAAATTTAATAGTTCCTCAAATATAGCCGCGTTTTATTATTTTATTAGTAAAAAATTGTAGAATATTTAATTTTCAATTCTTGGATTTGGCAAGGGTATAATAAACTTTCCTTTAAAACCTTTATTTCTAAGATTTTTTTTTAACTCTTTTGAAATATGCCAGGAAAATAACATTAAATAATCTGGTTTGTCTTTAATTAGAATCTTTTCATTTAAAATAGGAATTTTGGTTCCGGGTATATAATTACCAATCTTGTAGGAGCCGTTCACTTCTAATACGCAATCTATTAAGTCTTGATCTAGACCAACGTAATTAATCAAAGTGGTTGCTCTTGATGGAGCTCCAACCCCATATATGCTTTTCTTACTTCTCTTTATACTATTAATTAAACTGTAAAGTTTAACTTTGGACATTGCTACCTGGTGTTTGAACTTTTTAAAATTTTTATAATTTAGGAACTTTTTTTCTTTATTAAGTTGTTTTTTAACATTGTTTGAAATTTTATATCTGCCTTTTTTAGCCGCATATACTCTAATTGACCCCCCGTGGGTTGGTATTTCCTTAGTATCAATAATTTCTAAATTATTTTTTTTAAATAAATAGTTAAGACTTTGAACAGAATAATATCTCATGTGTTCATGATAAATCGTGTCGTATTGTAGTTCTTTAATTAAAGGTAATAAATAGTGTGATTCTGAAACAAATATTCCATCATCTGTTAAAGTTCCGATGATATATTTAAGTATTTCGTTGATATTATCAATGTGCGCAAAAACATTTGTTGCTGTAATTATTTTTGCCTTGCCATATTTTTTTAAAATATTTTTATGTGTTTTTTTATTAAAATAATCAATGATAGTAGGAATACCTTTTTTAATTGCGAGTTTTCCTATCTTTTCGGGTGTAACTCCGAGAACTCTGTGATTATCTTTAAAATTTTGTAATAAATTTCCATCATTTGATCCAATATCAATTATTAAATCTTCTTTTTTTATATTCGTAATTTTTATTACGTCCTTATATAAGTCTGCAAAATTTTCTCTCAATATTTTTGTTGTACTGCTAGTGTAAGGATAGGAGTAAGGAAAAAGAATTTTTTTATCAACAATGCACCCTAGTTGAGCTAATTTTGATTTTTCACTATAAAGCAACTCAGCAGGAAATGATTTTTGTTCAACTGACGTTGAATTAATTTTTTGCAATGTATTTACAGGTGGTAAATAGCCTAAAAAAATAATTGATTTCAGTTTTTTAGAATTTGATATTTGACACTTTGTAACGGGTTTTGAAGAATTGTTATTCATATAAATTATATTATTTTTTTTAATCCTTGATTTAAGTTTACTTTAGGTTTGAAACCAAGTCTTATTATTTTTGCTATATTTGGGCATCTTATATTGGTACCGCCTAAATGCAATTTAGTTTTTTTAAGTTTTATTTTTTTGCCAAATATTTTTGCAATTTTACTTGCAAGTTCTTTTATTTTTACAATTTCTGTTGTGCCAATGTTATAAATCTCATTATTTTTTCCCTTTGTAAATATTTTATCGAAAGCAGATATAAAATCATCAATATAAATAAAAGACCGTTTTTCATCACCTGTTCCACGTATTAAAAATTTTTTATCTTTTTTGATATTTTTAATTCTTGATATAAATTCCGGAATGACGTGCTCATTACCCATATCGCCACTATATACATTGTGTGGCCTAAAAATTATGAATTTTTTTAGATTGTTTTTAGCAAAATGTATCCCAAGCAATTCAGAAATAATTTTTCCACCTCCATAAGAGTATCTTGGATTGTGTATATCGGGAATTTTTAACATTTCTTTCTCGTCCGTTGGAATTTTTATTGGTGTTTGATAAACTTCAGAGCTAGAAGCTAAATAAAGTTCTTTAATTTTATATTTTTTACAGGCATCAATTACATTAAGCATACCTTTTGTTGCTATGTCTAGAATCTCATAAGGTTTTGTATAAAAGAATTTAGTACCATTAATGTAAGCAAGATGAATAATAACGTCAGCATTTTTGGCTGCGTAATATAATTTTTTTTTATTTCTAATGTCACCTTTTATAAACTTAATTTTTTTTTTAATTTTTTCTAATCTATCAATCCTTCCTCTGGAGTTATTGTCAAAAACAATTACCCGATGTTTTTTTTCTACTAGATATTTCGTGATTGCTGAGCCAATAAATCCTGTGCCGCCGGTAACTAAAATAGTTTTTTTCATATTTTTTTTTTGTTTAACCATGTTGTTTCTAAACCATAAATGTACCATTTGAAATATTGCGGTAACCACTTAAGTATTTTGAATCTGCTTTCCCCCTCACTTCTTTCTTCCCATTGAGATGGTATCTCCGCTATCTTCATTTTTAATCTATCGCATTTTACTAGCAATTCTAGAGAGTAAGCAAAACCAACTTTAGATTCAATTTTAATTAATTTTAAAATTCTTCTTGAAAATAATCTAAATCCATTGCTTGCATCTCTAACTGGTATACTTGATAAGAAAAATAAAGTTGATGAAGCAAGACGAACGATTAAGTTTTTTAGTAAAGGACAGTTTTTCATTGAACCGCCTTTTACAAATCTACTTGCAACGACGATATCTGCTCCATTAAGGTATGCACCGTACATTTTGTCGAGTATTCTAAAATTTATAAAATCATCAGCAGGATAAACGATTGCACATTTTGCTTTAACAAATTTAAAACCTTCTATTATTGCAGAGCAAGGTCCACTTTTTTTATTTTTAATAAGTTTAATTTTAAATTTAAATTTTGAAAGTTCTTTCTTATATTCAAATATATTATCATTGCTCAAATCATAACATAACAAAACTCTAATCTTGTATTTTATAAATTTATTAAGAAAGTTTAGAACTTTTAAAATGTTTTTCCCTTCATTATATATTGGAATTATAATTTCATAATCTATATTTCTCATATCGTATTTTTTAATTTTTTAATATTGAGCGAAGCGTTATTTGCGATTTTAAAATTAATATTTTTAAAAATTTTATTTTTCGTGCAGGGTTTTATTTTTTTTTTAAATTTTTTATAATTGTTGTAATCAGATATTTTTTTTTCACCTACGTTAATAATTCCATTTGAGTTTCTTTTCGCAAGTTTGTAAATTATTAAAGCTAATTTATTAACTTCAATACTTGATGTGTAGATATTATGTGCTGAATATTTGAAGGGAATTTTATCTTTATTAAAGAATCTTGTTCTAATAATTAGATAACTATCTAATGTTTTGACAATATATTCACTTGCAGCTTTAGTCCATCCATAAATATTCAAAGGTTGGACAGTATCAGTTTCCGAGTAATTGCCATGAGTGCCTGCATATACCGCATCAGATGATATATAGATTAATTTAGTTTTTTTTCTAAGTCCTAATTTATTTATAACATTTATAATGTTTAGTGTTCCTTCAATATTAATTTTAATGGCTTTATCAATATTACTCTCGCATTCGCGCATACGAGCAAGTGCTGCACAATGAATTATTAAATTAATTTTTTTTTGTTTTATAAATCTTTTTAATTTTTTTGAATCTAGAATATTTAATTCTTTTCTAGTTGGGTGATAAATATTTTTGAACAATCCTGAGTTTAATATTGCACCGCCTAAAGTCCCCGAACCTCCAGTTAATAGTATTCTATTATTCAAAAAAACTCCAGATATCCACCAAGTATTTATTTTTAGGAATGATTAATTTTTTATAAATCGTGTGAGGAGATCCGATAATTATTATATCTGATTTAGAAATTAATTTTTCTTTGCTTACATTCTTTTTTAAAGATGCATATTCATCTGAGAATATAACATTTAATTTATGTTTTTTTAATAATTTCAGCAATTCTAATGCCAGCGAGTCTCTTAAATCATCAATGTCACTTTTAAAAGTTAGGCCTAGAATTCCTATAGTCATTGATTTAAGTTGATCTTTAAATTTTAATATTAATTTTTTATAGATAAAATTTGGTAATCCTTGATTGATTTTTGTCGAAACACTACCAAGTCTAAAAGATTTCTTTAAAAAAGCGTTTAATTGAGTTGTGTCTTTATATAAACAAGGGCCAGCAGCAAATCCAGCTGTTGGAATATTTTTATTTCTTTCATAGCCATTAATCATATTTTTTCTGAGCCTATTAAAATCAACTCCTAAATTTTCACAGATCATATAAAATTCATTTGAAATAGAAAAATTAATGTATCTCCAGGCATTTGAAAATAATTTAATCAATTCTGCTTCAAGTATTGAGGTGATAATAATTTTTTTGCAGATCAATTTAAACAAGGTTTTTGAAGCAATTATTGATCTACCAGATATACCAGAAATAACTTGAGGCAATTTTGGTAATTCAGAAATACTTTTTCCCTGAACTACTCTTTCTGGGCAATATGAAATATTTGTAAATTTTTTTCCTAGAAATTGATGTATTTTTTTACATGTTCCTGGGTAAATAGAACTTCTTATTATAAGCAGTTGATCTGGTCTTAATAAATTTTTAATTTCTTTAAAAAGTTTAAAAAAATAAAATAAATCGGGCTTATTATCCTTAACAGGTGTTCCTATGCAAACAATAATTATATCTGATTTGGAAATACTATTTTTATTTGTTGTTGCAAAAATTCTTTTTTTATTTTTTTTTAATAATTCTTTTCCTTTATCTTCCATAAATGGAAGTTGACAATTATTAATTTTTTTAACTGCATAATAATTTTTATCATACAGAGTGACATTAACCCCTTTGTCAGCAAATAAAATTCCTAGAGGTAAACCGATGTGTCCGGCTCCACCAATTATTGTAATTTTTATTTTATAAGGATTTATAAGCATAAAAAATTTATTAAATTTATTAAGTTTTCTTAATATATTTTTACAATGATAACATTTATCTATAAAATTATGAATTGTCTTGAATATTTTTTTTCACATCCTGAGGGTATTTGGCAAAAATTTTTATAACTATGAGATTTACTGACTTAAAAAATATAATTTTTAGCAATAAAAAGGAGACAGTTATTTTATTAATTATAATATTAATAGGATTATTTTTAAGATTATATAATAATTTCTATCAGGGTTATTGGGCCGATGAAATCTTAACATTGCAAATCAGCAATCCTTCTTTAACACACGATCAAATGTTACAAAATTGGAAAGATCTAGATGATAGCCCGATTTTGTACTTTTATTTCCTTAAAATTTTTTTTTTTATTTTTGGCTTTACAGCAGAAAACGGAAGAATTTTTTCTGTAATTTTTAGCACGTTATTAATATTTATTTCATTTTTTTTTTTTAAAATTAAATATAATAATTATACATCTATTTTTGGCTGTATATTAATCTCGCTTAATATTTTTTTAATTTGGCAGTCAAAAGATACGCGTATACCAAGTTCCACTGTATTTTTTTCAACTACAAACATTTTATTTTTTTATTATTTCATCAGTAGAAAGAATATTTTAAAAATATTATTATTATGTCTTTATAATATTTTTTTAGTGTCTTACTATCCATTTGCAGTCACAATTGTATTTGCGCAGTTATTATTTTTACTATTGTCGGAAAAAAAATTTTTTGAAAAATTAAAATATATATATTTTTATATTGCATCTTTAATTTTATATATTTTGATAAATTATAAGTACTTTATCATAAAAATTGCAAAAGGAAGCGGTCATATCGGTCCAATTAATTTTAAATTTTTTTTTAATTATTTTTTTAGTTCTTTTTTTGGATCATATTTTTTGGGAGCTATTTTTTTAATACTTTTTTTTTTTTCTATTTTTTTTATTTTTTATATATATTTTATATTTTTTTTTTTTTTTTTTTTTTTTTTAATTTTTATTTTTTTTTTTTTTTTTAAATTTTTTTCTTTTATTTTCTTTATTTTTTTTTTTTCAATTAATCTCTTTCGGTGTTTTTCATCACTCATTTCTTTTCTTCTTGTTTTGATGATTTCT
>Ga0114959_10001883_pt1 | contig 17831 bp, 14 predicted proteins | sample C_130625_EF_Meta_FD_87317 | JGI IMG/M metagenome (GOLD analysis project Ga0114959, IMG submission 87317) | Freshwater microbial communities from Lake Croche, Canada to study carbon cycling - C_130625_EF_MetaG | ecosystem: Environmental > Aquatic > Freshwater > Lake | place: Lake Croche, Canada...
AGGGCTTCAATGCTCTCGACTTTGAAACCCTCCACCCCATGGGCTTTGGCCATGGAGACCCAATCCAAGTTGGGTGAATTCAGTGAGAGCATGCTGAGCGCCGTTTGCGTTGGGGACTCTAGGCCGACAGAGACCAATTCATTCTTTAAAATTTTATAGGCGTGATTTGCAAAAATCAGCACCTTGATGTTGAGATTTTCCCGGGCCATGGTCCACAAGGCCTGCACAGAGAACATGGCACTGCCGTCTCCAACAAGGGCAATCACAGGTCGATCGGGTTGAGCAACGGCGCAACCAATGGCCACTGGCAAGGCGTATCCCAAGGAAGAGCCCATGCTGTTGAGCCAATCGTGGGCGCGGGCATGTTCAGTGGGTTTGAAAAACCCCCTACCTGTGGATACTGCCTCATCGACCACAATGGCATTCTCAGGTAGACACGCCCCCAAGAACTGCCCCAAACTGTCAGAGTTGACGACACCAGAGGGCATTGGGCCGTGAGTGAAGAACGAGGTTTTCTGCAGGGTGTTCTGAGCACCAAGTTCAACCATCAGCTCTTCAAGCGCGTTCTCCACTTGGTCCTCATGGGTCGCCAAAGTCAAGGCCTCGCAGGACTCAGGCATCAACAAGCTTGGAAGATCAGGGTAGGCAAAAAAAGCAATGGGTACTTTGGCTCCGACCAAGATCAAATGCTCAGTGCCTTTCAGGGTTTCTTGTGCACTCTTGACATCAAAGGGCAAGCGGTTCACGCTCACACGCCCATGCCCGCGCTCGATTCTGGCGTTTTGGCCCTCGCTCAAAATTCGACAACCGGTTTTTTCTGCTATTTTTCCGGCGAACTCCAAGGCTTTGCCTCTGAGTGCTGCACCACCCAAAAGCATCACCGTGTTCTTGTCTTGTTGGATCACTTTCGCAATCCCTTGAATGACCGAAGACTCCACCCGTCTCAAAGGCTTGGGTTCAATGGGATTTGCGAGCACATCGGTTTTGAGCCAAGACACGTCTGCAGGCAAAATCAATGTGGCAATTTGACCGCTCTTTTCTTTGGCAATGCTAGCGGCCAAGGCGGCATCGTGCGCGACTGTGTCGGCACTGATGGAGGTTTTGACCCAATGCGACATGGGTCTAGCCACCCCCTCAACGTCACCGCTCAGTGGCGCATCGTATTTCAAGTGGTAGGTGGCATGCTCTCCTACGATATTGAGAATGCCAGAATTGGCTTTTTTGGCATTGTGCAAATTCGACAAACCATTGGCCAAACCTGGCGCAAGATGCAACAAAGTGACTGCGGGTTTACCACTAAGACGGTAGTAACCATCGGCTGCACCTGTCACAATAGCTTCGTGCAAACCCAAAACACATCGTATACCCTTGATTTGATCGAGGGCGGCCAGGAAATGCATTTCTGAGGTCCCGGGGTTGCCAAAACAAATGCTAATATCGCTCGCGAGAAGTGTCTTGATCGTGCTTTGTGAACCATTCAAAGTTGTCACAACATAACCTTATTACCTTTTAATTAACGACAAGAATCCATGATTGAGTATATCAATATTGATGACAGGAAACCCAGACTGATCGGTGGAGGCTTGGAAGGGAAAAGCGTCGATCTCTTTTTAGCGCAGTGGTCTGATCAGCATTCAAGTTTAGAAGTAAAAACCGACTCTCCCAAGCTTCTCTTTCAAAAAGACACGCAATCATTGCAACAGATGTCCTCCCTGGTTTGGGAGTTGATGGCCGCACTCCCAGCCAAATCGGCAAGAGCCCCGGCTGAGAAAATCGCTGGCGAAACACTGTTGCACCTCTACTCTGCCCTGTCATGGTCTTACTTCAGAAGGCACGCGACCCATATTTATGCCCACCTCACGGATCATGGCCAACAATCAATTCGAGTTGATCGCTTGTTGTGGCTGGCCGCTGAGATGCTGCCGGGCATCTTGCCGACAAAAGAGCAAATCGATGTGGAATGCACCCGCATGCTCAGGGACAAGGACGGCATCGAGATCAATCAAGGCCTCTTTCTGAGTCAAGTGTTTTGCGACCCAGCCTGTGGCCACCATCTGAACCGCTCAATGCTGCGCCCAACCCTTGAGGCACAAGCTCTGCTGGACGAATTCATCAAAAAAGGTGAAATTGATTTGGGCGTCGTCAAGGTCAAAGCCGTTGGCAGCACCGGCTACATTTATCTTCACAACGAAAGATACTTGAACGCGGAAGACGACACCACGGTGCAGCCCTTGGAGCAAGCCGTTGATCTCATTTTGCTGCACCCTCGCCTCACCATGGGGGTCTTGCGCGGCAGCGTCGTGGATCACCCTAAATACAAGGGCAAAAGAATCTTTTGCTCTGGCATCAATTTAACGCGCATCTATCAAGGCAAGCAAAGTTTCGTGTCTTTTCTTTTTAGAAGCTTGGCACTGCACAACAAGCTCTATAGAGGTGTACTTCCTAGCCAGGAAAAAGACAGCTTGGATTACCCGCTCAATGAGCCTGAAAGAACCCATGAAAAACCATGGGTGGCCGTGGTTGAAACCTTCGCCATTGGTGGCGGGTGTCAACTGCTCTTGGTGGTGGACTATGTGATCGCTGAAAAAGGCTCCTATTTCAGCTTACCTGCCAGAAAAGAAGGCATTCTTCCGGGTTCGGCCAACATCAGATTGACGCGTTTTCTTGGTGAGCGCTTGGCTAGGCAAGCCATCATGTTTGACAAATTGCTCTACGCGGACTCGCCCGAGGGCAAACTGATCGCCAATGAAGTCATCCAAAGCGATGAAATTGAGGCCGCCCTTGAACGCGTGGTTCAAAACGGCACGGGCTCCGGCATGGTGAGTGCTGGTGCCAATCGGCGCGCCATTCGCATCCAAACCGAGCCCTTGGACATGTTTCGTCAATACATGGCCACCTATGCGCTTGAACAGGCTTTTTGCAACATGAGCGAACAGCTCATCAGCAACTTGGAAAAGCACTGGAATGCCAAAGAAAGAAAATTGTAAACATGAGCTTGAATTTACCCTGTTTACTTGGCAACATAGAGCAGCAATACGGCTCCCTGCCCGCAATCAGGCCGTGGGAGCAAGGCGACAAGACGCTCACTTGGAGCGAACTGATCGGACAAGTCTCGACCCTTGCTGGCGTCATCAAACAACTTGGTCTTCATCCAAAGGACCGCTACGCCATCCTAGGAAAGAATTCAAGCACACTGGCCTCCTTGCTGTACGCCGGTTACTGGACAGGATGTGTACCCGTTCCGCTGAACTATCGGCTCTCAAAATTTGAAATCGAGCAATTGCTAGCAGACTTCTCGCCCAAGGTGATCTTCATTTGCGAGGATTTTCTTCACTTGGTGGATGCCGATACCGCCAACAGATTGAAAGCCACGCTCATCGCTTTTGATCCCGTGTCGCAAGACTCAAAGTCTTTAAATTGCACCTGGCTGGAAGAACTTCTAAAGCTTGCGTCTGAGACGCCCATGCATCAACCCCAAGACGATGACATCGCCATCATCTTGTACACCGGTGGCACCACGGGACCTGGTAAAGGTGTTTGCTTGAGTCACAAAAATATCGTGATGAACGCACTGCAAATATCAAACTCCATGAGAACCACAAAGGATGACATTTACCTGCATGTCTCTCCGATGTTCCATTCGACCGATTTGAAGGCCACCGTGGTCTCCATGTTTGGCGGCAGCCATGTCTATGTGCCTGAATATGCCACAGACAAAATTGTCGAGTGCATTGAGCGGGAAAACATCACGATCTTGAGCTTGGTTCCGGCGGTCTTGATACGCTTCTTGCAAGAGGCTGATTTTGAAAAACACCCTTTGAAGAGCCTGAGACTGATCAGCTATGGCACCTCCCCCATGGACACCCAGTGGCTCAGATTTTGTCAAGAAAAACTCAGCCATGTGGGTCTTCATCAATGCTATGGATTGACCGAGACGTCTCCTTATTTGAGCATTTTGGATGACGAGGCCCATCGTTACGCACTTGAGCACCGCCCGGAGCTCCTGAGGAGCGCGGGTCGCATCTTGCCCAGCACCCAAGTGCGCTTTGTCAATGAAGAACGAGAAACCTTGGCGCCAGGATCTATTGGCGAAATCGTGGTCAAAGGACCTCAAGTCTGTTTGGGCTACCTGGGCCGTCCAGAAGAAGCCAAACGGGCCTTTGTGGAGGGATGGTTTTTCACGGGCGACATTGGCAAACTCGATCAAGATGGCTTCTTGCATATCCTCGAGCGACAAAAGGACATGGTCAAAACCGGCGGAGAAAACGTCTACACCCAAGAGGTGGAAAGCGTCTTGCTTCAACACCCTTGGGTGTCTGAGGTGGCTGTCATTGGCGTCAAAGATGCTCGATTTGGCGAGGCCTTGCTGGCCTTGGTGGTTTTAAAGACCCAACGCGAAGGCGAGCTCGAGCTAGGTCTCGATCCCAGTCAATACAGCGAGCATTTCATTGCATTTTGCCGCGACCATCTCGGCGGCTACAAAATCCCGAGGAGCTACCAATTTCTCACATCTTTACCCAGAACCGCCATGGGCAAGATCAACAAAGTTCACCTGCGCACCGAGTTCAATCGTCTCAACAACTCCTGATAAAAGCACTCCTGATGAAACCACCCATGTCACAACCAAACTTGATAAAACGCACCATGTTCACAATCTCCTCCACCTCTGTGTTGATCTCAGCGGTTCTGCTGTCTCTCAGCACGCTCACCACCCCAGTGCTTGCCCAAGCAAGTTGGCCCTCTCGCCCCTTGCGTTTACTGATTCCCTATGCCGCAGGCGGGTCGACCGATATTTTGGGGCGCCGATTGGCCTTGAAACTGGGGGAAGAGTTGAAGCAATCCATTGTTGTCGAGAACAAGGGCGGGGCCAACGGCGGCATCGGGGTCAATTCCTTTGTGAAGTCTCCCTTTGATGATCATTACTTCATGGTCGTGTCCTATACCCAGTTGGCCATCAATCCCTTCATCTACAAAGACAAACTCGGATACGATCCAGATACCGACTTGACACCCATTGGGATGATCGCTCAAACGCCCAATGTGGTGGTGGTCTCCAACAACATCCCCATCAACTCCCTCAAAGATTTGGTGGATTACGGCAAAAGCCACCCCGGCAAACTCGCCTACTCGAGTGCAGGCATTGGAAGCACGGGCCACCTTTTAAATGAGCTCTTCAAGAGCCAAACAGGAGTGGACATGGTGCACATCCCCTACCGGGGCAATGGTCCAGCCATGCAAGCGATGCTTTCTGGCGAGGTTCAATTCAACACCGACAATTTACCCCAGCTCATTCCTCAAATCAAAGCAGGGAAAATCAAACCTCTCGCGGTCACCAGCACCAAACGCTGGTTCCAGTTGCCAGAGGTGCCAACCGCTGAAGAAGCCGGTTTCTCGGGACTGACCACGGTGGTGTGGTTTGGCCTGGTGGGACAAGCCAAGTTGCCCAAAGAGGTCACCATGAAGATGAACGCCTCACTCAACCGCTTACTTAAAAGCAATGACTTCACTGCGTCCCTCAAAGAGGTGAGCTTGGAGACTGTTCCAGGTAGCCCTGAAGACATGGTGAGCGCCACCAAAATTGAGCGCGACCGCTGGAAGCGCGTGATTGAAATCTCAGGGGCCACGGCAGAATAAGGCTGGGAGAAGAGCGTCTAGATCAACTGCTTGGCTTGACTTGAGTGTGAGCCAAGCTCTCTCGCCACCTTGTTGCGTTGATTTTTTGAGTCACCTCATCGAGATTCAACTCGGCGGCACCAGGCACTTTGATTCTTAAAAATTGCTCGGGCTTGGCATCCAAGGGCTTGGTGGCATCGATACCGAGTTTTGCACCAATACCGCCTCTAGAGGTCGGATCAAGTTTAGAGGCGCGGCAATTGGACTCCAGCACCAAGTCTTTGTCGGCTTGGAACCGGGTGGCAATGGCCCAGTCGACCTCAGCTGCGTTGTAGATGTCGATATCCTCATCCACCACCACGACCAACTTCACATCGTGGTGCATGGACAATGCACTGAAGATGATGTTCTTGGCAGAACCTTCGTAGATTTTTTTGATTTGCACAATCAAGTGGTAACGCCCTACGCCACCTTTTGGCAGATGAACATTCAAGACATTGGGAAAAACCCGTTGCATGCTGGTGAGGAAACTCGCTTCTCTGGGGACAGCACCCAGCATGAGGTGCTCCGTGCCACCACCAATGATGGTGTGAAACAAGGGGGACTTTCGGTGCGTGACGGTCGTGATTTCAATCACGAAGCGCTCGCCTTTAGGACCATAGTACTGGGTGAATTCCCCAAATGGGCCTTCAGGTTCACGCACCCCCGGCACAAAAAAACCCTCGATGGCTATTTCAGCCTGCGCGGGGATCATCAGATCGTTGCTGATGGACTTCACCACCTCGAGAGGCTGGCCATGCAAAGCACCCGCCACTTCCAATTCATCTTGGTCTTGGCCCACCAAGGCTTGGGAGGCCAACAAGGTCATCACATCTACACCAATGACAATGGTGATGGGCATGGGTTTGCCTTGTCTTTCAGACTCGGCCAAAAAAGCCCCCGTGTCTCTAGAGGAAACAGATACGCCCATTTTGTTGCCGCCTTGGAGTTGACAGCGGTTGATCGATACGTTTTGCTTGCCAGTTTTGGGGTTGGCGCTGATCAAGAGTCCTGCTGTGATGTAGGCCCCCCCATCGTGTTCGTTGTGAACCGGTGCCGGTAGAAGAGCGGCCAAATCAATCGGTCCTTGGTGAACCACCTCTTGAACTTTGGCATGGGATTTAGGCACCACCTTGCAAGGCAGAGGTGAAGAGACGGCCTCTTGGTACTTCTTCAAGATGCCTTTTTCATCAACACCCATGGCTCGGGCAATCCAGGGTCGATTGGACATGATACCGCTCACCACCGGAATGGTATGACCACTGGGCTTAGGAAAGAAGGTGGCCTTCTCACCATCGAGTCGGTGGGCCAAGGCGGCGAGCTCAAAGTTCAAACTCAAACCTGGTTTGGCAATGGTCAATAAATCATGCTCGGCCAGATCATCAATCCAGTCTCTGAGTGTGGGGAAATTCTTCATGGGTTAGTTTGGAAATAAAAAGATCACTTGATTTGAAGGTCAAGGCGCTTGACGATCTCGGAGTATCGGTCCTGCTCGTTTTTAACGAACTGGATGAACTCAGCAGGACTGCGACCATCCGCATCAAAGCCACCCTCACTCAAAGAATCTTTGAGCTGGGGATCCCTAAGCGCTATTTTGATCTCCGTCGATAACTTGCTGATGACCTCGCTTGGTGTACCCTTTGGCGCAAACCAACCCACCCAGGTGCCCTTGATGACACAGTCGTCCAGCCCCGCCTCTTTCATGATCGGCGTGCTGGAGAAATCTTTCCCCCTGGATGAACCAGTAAACGCCAGCACTTTGACCTGACCATTCTCTTTGAAGGGCAGCACCGTCGCTGGTGACAAGACCATGACATCAACTTGACTGGCCACAATAGCATTAAGGGCACCCGCACTGCCTTTGAAAGGGATGTGCAACAACTGAATCCCAGCTTTGGAGGCAAAATTTTCTGTGGCCAAATGCAGTGCGTTACCAACGCCTGGTGTGCCATAAGTCAAGGGGTTAGTCGCAGATTTGGACATGGCAATCAAGTCCTGCACAGTATTCACCGCCAAGTCTTTTCTAACCACCAACAAATAACCACTGCCAATCCCTAGAACACCAATGGGACTGAAGTCTTTTAGCGTGTCGTAAGGGGCGGGCTTTGACACAAGTGTATTGATGATGATGGATGGAGATACATTCAAAATGGTGTATCCGTCAGGCTGAGCCTTGGCCACTGCAAGGGAGCCGATCATGGCATTGGCACCGGGTTTGTTGTCAATGAAAATGTTGAGCACGCCGCGCTTGTTGATGACATTCACGACCGAGCGACCAATCACATCAACCGTGCCACCCGCCTCAAAAGGGGTCACCAACCTGATGGACTTGTTCGGATAAGTAGCTTGAGAAAAGACAACACTTGGAAAAATCAAAAGTACTGAAACAATCCACTTCATGGACAAAAACATCTGCTCACTCCAAGCGTCAAAAAAATCGACTTTAAATCTGTAATTTTTTAAGTCAATCAGTACTATTGCCTAGTTCATACACTCTGGCACAGTTCGCCTATGCTTTTTAAACGGCGAGATAGCAAAGTCACCTAGAGTAAAACCATCAAGTCGTTCATTTAAAAACAGAATTATTCAGCTGTGATGCCAGATTTACGAACCAAATCAAAGTTGATTTTAAGATCAGTATCAATGATTCGCGCAAGTCCCTCAACCGAATCAGCTGCACCAATAAAACCGAGCTGATTGAGTGTCTGTTTTGTTTCTGCTGACTCTAGTACCCGATTCACATCTGCATTGATCTTTCTTACCACTGAATCTGGAACATTCTTGGGTGCAATGAAAGCCACCCAAGAATTGACCTCGTAATCTTTGAGACCCAACAATTCATTGGCTGTTGGTACATCAGGTTGACTGAGCAAACGTTTTTTACCTGCAACCGCCATAAGTTTGAGTTTACCTGCTTGCACCAATGCCGCCATGCTGCCATAAGAACCCAAAGCCCAGTCAACTTGACCGGTTGCCACCGTCGTGTAAATTTGCAGTACGTCTTTGAATGGAACGTGAACCATTTTTGTCCCCGTTAATGACTCAAGGTAAGCGCCACCCAAGTGAGACGGACTACCAACGTATGGAGAACCATAAAAAACTCGACCAGGATTTGCTTTTGCAAATGAGATGAGCTGAGACAGACTTTTATAGGGACCGTTGACACTTGTAGCAATAAAAAAAGTGGTGTTGTAAAGGATAGCTACTGGGGCAAAGTCCGCCTTAGAATCGTATGGAATATTTTTGATCAAGGCCGGATTGATGGTCATGTGTGCATTGCTGACCAATCCAATATCATATCCCTCTGAAGAACCTCTTTTTACACTTTCTAGCGCAATAAATCCATTGCCACCAGGCTTGGCATCTACGATGACCTGTTGGCTCCAAATTTTAGTAAGTTGCTCAGCAATGACGCGGGACAAAACATCCGGGCCACTTCCCGCTGAATAGGGTGAAATGATCCGAACAGTTTTCACCGGATAGTCCTGTGCGTTGACTCGTCCCGGATCAATTGCAAAGATAAGGAGCAACACCAAAGTCGTCAAAATATTTCTGCGATCAAAACCATCAATAAACTGATTCCACTTTACAAAATTAAAAATGTTCATACAGGGACCTTTAAGTTGATTGATTGGCTAAAAATGACATCGATCAGGGATCAAACCTTGTTGACAGCGCTGAGGGTCGCACCGGTAACGGCTCGATAGTTTTCTACAATCGTGTTCATTTCTTCTTTAGAGATAAGATCATCGATATGTGCAAAGGGCTTACCTTGGGATAATTTATCAACCGACTCGATGATGAAATCAGGTGGTTGAGAGCGATTGGTATTAACAATTTTTGTTGTTTTAGCTCTTCTTTCAAGTTCATATACTTGTAAAGCTTGAACAGGATCATTGCCGTATTTTTTTAACAAGGGTGCAAGCACACTTGCATCAATGATAGATTGAGCAGCGCCGTTACCACCTCTAGGGTACATCGGATGAGCGGCATCACCAAGGAGGGTTATACGACCAAAAGACCATTGGGGTATTGGATCTCGATCGACCATGGGATACTCTAAAATCATGCTGGCTTTTTTAAAGAGTTCCGGAACATCCAACCAATCGTATGTCCAGTCTTTAAACCAAGGTAAAAAATCTTCCAATTTTCCGGGCTTACTCCAATCAACCAGTTCGCAAACTTCACTTTGTTTTTCAACCACCCAATTGAGAAGTTGCGTTCCATCGTCGTAGTTGTGCAATGGGTATACCAGCAGTTTGCCAGTTCTAAGAGGTCCGGCTCTTATAATTTGATTGCCCCCTAATACAGGTTTACCGCGAGTCACGCCCCTCCACATATAAATGCCGCCGAATGTTGGCCCTCCCTCAGCAGGATAAAATTGTCGACGTACTGCAGAGTGAATACCATCACAACCAATTGCAACACTGGCCTTTAGGGGTTGAATCGTCTCTTTACCCTGCAAATCCTCAAAAAATACTGTTACCCCGTCAGCATCTTGGTCAAGTCTTTTAACTCGACGACCCATGACAATTGAATCAGCGCCTAATCTCGTTATAACAGCATCATGCAAGAGTGAGTGAAGACTGGCGCGGTGTATAGAGTAATGTGGAAAATCAAAACCCGCATGACGACCACAAGGCTCACTGTATATTTCCTGACCATATTGATTTAAATAAAGAAAAGAAGCAGGCTCAAAACCAGATTTTGCCAAGGCATCCCCCAACCCCAAATCAGTCAAGGTCGAAACTGCGTGGGAAAACAAATTCAGCCCCACACCAAGAGGTTTATATTCTGTTGTGGCTTCATACACACGGCAAGGTACACCTTCCCTGTGTAAAAACAATGCGGCGACAAGGCCCCCAATACCACCTCCAAGAATTGCAACTTCCATCATCTACTCCATTAAAAAAATTAGTCTTAATTAAAAATCAAAATCCTCTGACTCGATTCAACAATTGTTCAATATCAATAGGCATTTCATTGCTTCGCCAGCAAACATGTCCATCTGGACGAACCAATACAAGATTTTTTTCATACATTGATTTTGCTTCCTGGTTCAAAATAAGCTCTATTTTGAAAGGCATTTTTAATTTTTTGGCGATCAGTAAAAATTCATCTGCATTGATGTCTGAGAAGTTAAGCAAGGTAAACCAAAATCCAAATAAATCTAAAATACTTTCATCGCTTGATAACCAAACATGCGGAGCTCTTGCACCAGGTCGAGATGAAGGCACATAGTCTTCATCACCATCACTTTGAAATTGACCATCTTCTATAACAATTGGTGATGGGCTATACACATGGCCAATATGTATACCCACAGCTCGCCAGGCCTTTTCATTGTCCGCCACCAACTTTTCTCCCAAAGCGCGTCTTTTAATCTCACCATCTGTGCCCGGTTCATCAATACCTATGTAACTTGGTTTTCCAACAAGTCGATGGTAGTTTTTTAAAGATTCTTGAGTTGCTTTGAAAGATGCAGGGCGACGCTCCAGATCATAACTTTCAAGTAAATGATTCCCCCCCCAGCCTTGAATTTTTGCAGAGAGTTTCCAACCGAGATCCCAAGCATCAAGAATACCTGTGTTCATACCAAGTCCGCCATTTGGAGGATGGGCATGAGCCGAATCACCAGCAATAAAAACACGACCTGAGCTAAATTTTTGCGCACAAGTAGATTTTCGAACCCAACGACTGATATCCTTAATTTCATACGGCAATGAAGAACCAATACACCTCTTTATGACCACGTCGATGTCAAATTTAAGGACATCCACCTCGTTTGCACCAATGAGCTGTAATCTGTATAAATTATGACCATCAATGGTCGTTAAAACAGACCAAACACCTGTTTCATCTACAAATATATAGCGGTATGCATCCCCAATTGAATGCGATTTAAGCAAGTCAGGGATTGTTAGGTAAACACTCATCGAAAAATCAAGGTGCTTATTGCCCTCTAACTCAATACCGAGCTTCTCTCTGACGGAACTAGAGTATCCGTCGCAACCCACCAAATAGCTAGACCTTATTGTTTCAACTTCACCATCAGATCTAAGGATTTCACAGTCAACATAGTCTTCAAATTGATTAAAGGATGAGAGTGTGCTTTTGTATTGCAAATCTATACTGGGATGTGATCGTGCTTTTTTTTGTAAGATTGGATCAAACCATGTTTGCGGACAAGGGCGCTCCCTTTCAGGGCTAAACGGTGTATCGAATTCAGTAAGCAATGAGGGCGCCTTGACTCGACCAAGTTCAAATCCTTGCAACCCGGTCACGAATATACTGTCTAAGCCGTGATCGAGGGGAAATCCCCAGTGCCTAACTTCATCAGAAAACCCAAGACTCCGACAAAACTCCATGGTTCGCATGCTCACCACGATCATCTTAGCTGAACCAAGAACATCCTCATTTTTCTCAATTAAGATGGTTTTAATTGAATTGCTACCCAAATAAGCAGCAAGAGCAAGCCCAATAGGACCTGCACCAACGATCAGAACTGGATGCTGATAATGATCAATCAAATTCAATGTGATTCCAATTTTTAATCAACTTTGATATCAGTAGACTTAATTAAATCACCGTATTTTTTTGTATCTTGATTGATAACCTTGGTAAATTCACCTCTACTGCTAGGAGTTGCCTCTATACCCATAGACATCATCTTTTGGCGTATATCTGTCTCATTAAGGGCCCGAGCAAAATCCCGGTTGATTTTGTCTAATGTTGTGGATGGTGTTCCAATCGGAGAGAAAAGCCCAACCCATGAGATCACTTCAAAGCCTAAAAATTTAGCCTCTTCGTCAACAGTTGGCACATCCGGAGCCGAACTTGATCGCTTTGGAGCTCCAACTGCCAAAAGTTTTAATTTCCCAGAGCGTACAAAAGGTCCTGTAGTTGCAAAAGTACCTAAGGCCCAAGAAACGCTCCCATTTGCAACAGAGGTAAACAATTGACTTGTTTCTTTAAAAGGAGTGTTGATCATTTTTGTACCAGACATCGATTCAAACAATGCGCTACCCAAATGTGCAGGACTGCCAATAAAGGGAGTTCCATATGAAATAACGCCAGGTTTGGACTTTGATAAAGCAATTAAATCAGCTACAGATTTAATAGGTCCGTCACTAGATGTGGTCACAAAAAAAGGTACGCTCATCACAAGAGAAATAGGCGCCAAGTCACGATCAACATCGTAAGTTAATTTCTTATACAAATTGGGAATAATTGTTGCATGACCATTGTCCAAGATCAATAAATCATGTCCGTCAGGGTTTGATCGCTTGGTTTGATCAATTGCAAGCACGCCATTTGCACCTGCTTTGGTATCAACAACAACAGATTGCGACCAATAAGACTGTAATTTTTCACTTAACATGCGTACAACGACATCAGGTCCACTTCCTACAGGAAAGGGAGATGTGATACGAATGGGTTTTGATGGAAACTCTTGTGCTTGTGCAGACAAATTAATCAACAAAAAAACTACGATCAAAGATTTTAAATATTTCATATTTTTCCCAAAAAAGTAGTGATCAATAGACTTGAGCCAGCTCAGTTGGAGTGCCAATTAAACACTCGGCTTTGTCCTTTCTTACAACCATAAAATCAGACAACATACAGCCAACATCAGGCTTCCAGGAAGAGTTATGCAAGTCAATGTTATTGCCAAAACACATCCCCTCCTCCAAGACCATATTGCCTATTCGAGAACTGTTCAAGGCGTTACCGCCATATCCACTTTGATAGATGACCGTGGGAAATTCTGGTGAAGCTGTACCCATCGCATGGAATCCAAGCTCTACCCAATCCAATCCAGCTTTGATCGCTGGTTTTCTAATGATCTCAATTGCCTCTGAAATTGTCTTTCCAGCAACCAGAGCGTTTTTGCTTGCATGGAGGCACTCCACTGAAACATCCCAAATATGAAGTAATTCATCTGGAGCTTTTTTACCGATATAAACCGTATATTCAGTATGACATCTGTATCCACCATATTTGGTATGCCATTCAGTAACAATAATGTCGCCTAACTCAAGAGGTCGCATACTCGGTGTTAACGGTTGCTCACATCCATGCAATAAGTGCCACAGCTCCTCAGGGGGGTGCTCTACTGGCCCGGCTGCAAAAAGGTTAAATATATTAGGTTCACCACCATTGGCTATTTGCGTTCGAATCATTTCAGCATATACAACAGCATCTGGCACACCTGGTCGCGCGGTTTCTATAAGAGCATCAACAACTTTTCTTGCAATTTTTCCCGCTTTTCTAAGTGTATCTATCTCCTCTTCGCTTTTGATCATGCGCATTTCTTCAAGCATCCAACTTGCATCTATAAAATTTGCTTCTGGAAGCAGTTTTTCTAATGAAAGTACATCTTGATGCAAGATGGTAGGCGTAGTTTGAATTGTTGATGAAAATCCAACCAAACCTATCTTTGAACCCGCAAGACCTCTACTCTTTATCTCATCGGCAATGACAGGCATACCCTGGCGAATTCGAAAGTCTTTAACCCAATTTTGTACAGACAAGTACATATTGGTCGGGCGATTCATGTGAGCAACTGCATTCCAAACAACAGGGTCACCCTCTAAAGGAAATAATCCATCTGCACCTATTTGTGAGTCAACTTGCAAAACATAGCGCATGTTTGCCATGCCCATACCCCAGAAAATATCATTCCCCAAGAAAACCAATGAATCCAAACCGGCCATCAGCATTTTTTTTCTTAATCTGTCCCATCTCCTATCACGTTCGGCTAAAGACATTTGCGGCATGTATGCATGAAGAGAAGCAGGATAAGCACTTTTCGGTATAGGTTTCGCGGTTTTAGGGAATGGTGGATTTGCCATAATGTTTTTTTAAGTACCTTACTTTATTAAAAGACTTGAGTGAAGTATTTTTTTAGGAGAAAACTCGAAATTGAACAATTAAGGTTTTGTTCCCCAAAAAAGTTCAATCCCCTTCCAAGTAAAATCTTGAGGATCCTCGAGCAAATGATCCAATGCAGCATGCAAAGCTGCTGGACTGTAATAAGGAAACTGATCGATGCTCCAACCCATTCTTGAAAATATCTTTTCAACCCAGCTCTCAACGTGTATATCTAGACCGGCTGCGCTTACCATATTTGGACTGAACGTTATTTCCCCTAGCATTAAGCGCCTACCAGACTTCATAACTCTAAGCAATTCAAGACCCGTCTCGGTCCAATCATCTGTGTGTTGAACAGCTTGAATAACAGCCACGCAATCGAAATACCCATCAGGGTAGTCTTTTGTGTAATTGAACTGCCAAGTGGCAAGCTCACCTTTTCTCCCTCTGATTCCGGAAACATAGGCTGATCGTGCACTTTCAGTTATATCAACTACAACCAATTCCCCTTGATCACCGATAAAGTTACGAATTGATTCATCAAATCCACATTCAGCGACGCATTCTCCAATGATCAATACTTTTTCACCCGGCTTTAGCTCTAACTTCTCAAACATCATTTCTCTAACAACAGTTGCCTTGTCCTTCCACATATAAGGTAAAGTTCCGAAAAGCATTGCTCGACACCATCTAGCTTGCTCATTTTTATCATAAATGACATCACCTAGAATTTTTGCTTCAGCTGGCCCCATGTAACTCCATGGATCGGGACGATTAACAGACATGCATTCTCCTATTTTGCGTTCTGGTTTAATGAAATAGAACCCACTCTTTTTGGAAATGCGTCAATCAGCACAAAGGCAATACGAGCAGGTGCACTGCTGCGATTAACCCAAGCATGGTTAGTTCCGCGTTGAATCATGACGTCACCAGATTTCATGTGAACAATTTCATCGTCTAGCAACATGTCGACCTCACCCATTAAACAAATCACATAGTCAATGGTATCTGTTCTATGTTGCCCGTGAAAATCATTGCCTGGCAGCAAATCCAAAACTGCAAAACGAGATCCGCCGACTGGTGGAGCTGTTCCCAACACTCGTAAACCCGCATCCTCCTCAATCAAAAGATCCGAAGGTGCTTGGTCAGTGACCCACATCAAGGTGGACATGACTTTATCGTCTGGGTGTTTGGTATTTGTAGCTACATCATCAATGAGCACAGTGGCTTTACCATTTGGCAGATGTCCAGTGACGATACGTCTAATTGGAGTAAACATTTCTAATAAATCCGTTTCTCAAGGGTTTCTAAAACCATCTCCAGTCAGAGGCAACTCATTACCAGGCACTGGAGCCTCAAAGCCATTCAGGACAATTGCTACCATGGTGTAAAAACCAATGACAGAAATGAGCTCAATCAGCAGCGTTAGACCTAATATCTTCTCAGCATCGGCATAGGTCGAATCAGACAGTTTGTGATTGGTTTGTAATTCCAAGGTCACTTTATAAACAATCTTTTCATCTTCTTTGTTAAAAGTTGGCTCCTTGCCTTGTTGCAAGGAGCTAATGATTGAAGAATCTAGTCCCACATCCAAGGCGGCTTGGGCATGTGCAAACCATTCGTATTGTGCTGTCCAGGCTCTCGCAACTACAAGAATCGCCAATTCAAACAAACGTTTGTCTAATTTACCTTTGACCCTTAAAGCATTACCAAGTTGGTTTGCTTTATCTGCAATATCTGGATTACGCAACCATATTGCAAATGGACCTCGCACCACACCACCTCGAGGACCTGCAATTTCTGCATAAATTTTTGCTTGCTCTGAAGTTTGTTCAGTAGAGGAAAGATCAGATACACGTGCCATAAAAAAAATTTAATCCAGTTTAGCGCCAGTTAAGCGTACAAGTTTTCCAGTTTGAACATAGTCAGCGCGAATGAATTTTTCAAAATCTTGCGGAGTTTTGGTTGCAGCTGGCTCAAGACCCTTTTTTAATATCCACTCTTCACGAAAGTCTGGCTGATTTGCTACTTTTTGAAAGGCATCATTGAATTGATCAACAATTGATTTCGGAGTTAAGCTTGGAGCCATAATGCCAATCCAATCGGATGCAGTAAAAGTTGGATAACCTGCCTCTGCAGCAGTCGGTACGTCTGCGAACAATACCGATCTCTGTCCTGATCCTATAAGAAGTGCTTTTAGCTTGCCTGAGCGTAAAAAACCATCAACTGCACTCATCGTCACCACCATCGCTGAAATCTGCCCCCCCGCAAGATCTGTAACAGCAGGCGTGGACCCCTTATAAGGGACATGAGTCATTTGAATATCACTAATTTGTTTAAAATTTTCTGTATTGAGATGACCACTAGAACCACTTCCCATGGAGCCGTAACTCAACTTAGTTGGGTTTGCTTTTGCAAAGGCAATAAATTCCTTGATGTTATTGATTCCAAGATCCTTGTTAATTACAAAGGCTTGTGGCAAGAGGCAAATAAGAGCTACTGGAGCCAAATCTTTAAGAGAGTCGTATGTCAATCTACTGTACAAATGAGGATTGGCAACTATAGGTGAACTTGAAGTCACTAAAAAAGTATAACCATCAGGAGGGGACTTGATGGTCAACTCTGTCCCGATAACCGTATTTCCACCAGGATGATTTTCCACCACGAAAGACTGAGAAAGAAGACTTGACATCTTTTGTGCCACAGCACGAGCAGTCGTATCAATTGCACCACCAGGTGAATATGGAACGACAAACTTGATAGGACGACTTGGGTAATTTTGTGCAATTGAAAAAATCGGCACAAAAATAAACAACAAGGCTATTACTTTAAATTTTCTCCCAAACATTTCTAATATCCAATCGAATTAAAAAATGCAGTCCTAAAAAGCGGTTAACAATTAGAAGCTTAAATAATCTTAAGCGACCAAAACTCTCCATTAAAAGGTGATTAATGGAGACTCAAAAGGTACGACAAAGTACTTTTCATAGCTTTCAGTATGACTAATTTAACAACTGAAAACATTAGATTAAACACCTACTTATGCAATGAGCTATTGAGAATAAATATATAGCAATAAAAGCAATGTTCATTTTCTACAAGTCAAATCAATTAGGGTAATTGCTAGGTAAGAAGATTTTAGAAATATGCTTTGGTAGCCAAACATAAAAAGCCAACCCATTTTCTAAGGAGTTGTTAAAAATCAAATAAACTTGAATATAAATTGCTGTATCTTTCTAAAAAGAGGTATTTCGATGAAAGCCCACGAAACTTGAAAGTGAAAAATGAGAATTTTAAAATTTATA
>Ga0114959_10001887_pt1 | contig 17802 bp, 20 predicted proteins | sample C_130625_EF_Meta_FD_87317 | JGI IMG/M metagenome (GOLD analysis project Ga0114959, IMG submission 87317) | Freshwater microbial communities from Lake Croche, Canada to study carbon cycling - C_130625_EF_MetaG | ecosystem: Environmental > Aquatic > Freshwater > Lake | place: Lake Croche, Canada...
AAATTTTGTGATAACCTCTTGTTTACAAACAAGATTCATAAGCATGAAAATATTTTGAATGTAATCTGGCTTAACGGAATTTTTTTCGGTAGGTCCGCCATCTGTAAGCGCTTTCATGACTTTTTTTCGAATGGTATCGTCATCATCAGCAAAATAAAGAGTAGCCATATTGTTTTCACTTTTACTCATTTTTCCAGATCCATCTAAACCAGGGACTTTTACAAGTTCTTGATTAAAATTAAAGGCATGAGGTTCGGGAAAAATTTCACCATATCTGTGATTGAATCTCACAACAAAATTTCTCGCCATTTCAAGATGTTGTTCCTGATCTTTCCCAACAGGAACATAACTTGCTCGATGTAAAATAATATCTGCAGTTTGCAAAACAGGATAGGTAAGTAATCCAGCATTTACATTTTCGGGATGTAATCTGGCTTTGTCTTTGAAAGTAACAGTTTTTTCCAATTCGCCTTTGTAGGCGAGCATGTTTAGATAAAGATATAATTCTGATGTTTCTCTAACATGGCTTTGGCAATAAAACGTAGCTTTTTCGGGATTTAATCCGCAAGCAATATTTTCTGCCAATACGCGCTTAACATTTTGCTTTAAAGCATCTGTATCAGGATGAGTAGTTAAAGAGTGCAAATCAGCAACCATGAAATAACATTCATATTGCTCTTGCATTTTAATATAATTTTGAATGGCTCCAAAATAATTTCCAAGATGTACCATGCCTGTGGGCCTAATGCCACTCATTACAATATTGGCAGGTATTTCATGTTGTAAAGTGTTCATTTATAAATATTTCACTTGAGCAACAAAAATACATCAGCAATTTCAAAAATAGATTTATTTAATTGTGATACTTTCACATAAAGTAATATTATAAATAGTATTTTCATGAATTGAGTATTAATTTTCCTAGCAAACAAAAATCATATTGCCAATCAAACAAAACAGCTAATTTTGAAAAATGGAAATTAATCAGCCAGTAATAGATAAACTTGCAAAATTATCAAGTCTTCAGTTTAGTAAAGAAGAGCAAGATGTTTTGCAAGTAGAATTACAAAAGATGTTAAACTTTGTAAATAAGTTGAATGAATTGGATACAACAGGAATTGAGCCGCTACTTCACATTTCAAACAATTCGAATAATTTTAGAGAAGACATAATTGAGCATCAATTGCAAAAAGAAAATGCGTTAAAAAATGCATTTTTAAAAGATGAAAATTTTTTTAAAGTACCCAAGGTAATTAGGAAATAAATGAGTTCAATATTACAATTAGAAAATATCACCAAGAGCTATTATTTAGCAAAGCATGAGTTGCAAGTGTTGAAAGGCATATCGATGAGTATTGATAAAAATGAGTATGTAGCATTAATGGGGCCAAGCGGATCTGGCAAATCAACTTTGATGAACATACTGGGTTGTTTAGATTCGCCGACAGGGGGTAGGTACATATTGAATGGCAAAGACGTAAGCAGCATGCACGATGATGAATTAGCTGTTGTGAGAAATAAAGAAATAGGTTTTGTATTTCAGCAATTTAATTTGCTACCTCGATTAACAGCAATTGAGAATGTAGCATTGCCATTAGTATATGCAGGAGTATCAAAAAAAGAGCGAGCGGAGCGAGCTGCAGCAGTATTAGCAAAAGTGAAATTAGATGACAGAATGCATCACAGACCAAATGAATTAAGTGGAGGTCAGTGTCAAAGAGTTGCTATAGCAAGAGCACTGATTAATGACCCAGCAATTATCTTAGCGGATGAGCCTACTGGAAATTTAGATTCAAAAACATCACATGAAATCATGGAAATTTTAGGAAAAATACATGGGGATGGTAATACTGTTGTGTTGGTTACTCATGAAGAAGATATATCCATGTTTGCACATCGTGTAATAAGATTGAGGGATGGATTAGTTGAAACAGATAAAATAAATAGTAATCCTTCTATTATTTTACAACAGGTGTAAACAATTATTGTTTATTCTTGTTAGTAGAAAAAAGTTAATCATGTCTATAAAAATATATACCAAAACTGGAGACGGTGGAAAAACAAGTTTAATAGGGGGTACCAAAGTTCCCAAAAGTCACATTAGAATTGAAAGTTATGGAACCATAGATGAATTAAATTCATTTATAGGATTAGCAAATGATTTGGTACAACATGATGAGATTAAATTAATGCTAAAAGAGATTCAGGATAGATTATTTACCATTGGCTCTTCATTAGCGTGTGATCCGGAGAAAGAGCCCATGATGAAAATACCGGATTTACTTGAATCGGATGTTACAATTCTAGAAGCAAAGATTGATTTAATGAATGAAGAATTGCCTTTGATGAAATCTTTTATTTTACCCGGTGGGCATCAAGTAGTTTCAACATTACATGTATGCAGATGTGTATGTAGAAGGGTGGAGCGTATTTGTGTTTTTATGCATGAGGAGGGGATTTTTATAGATCCATTAGTAATTAAGTATTTAAATAGGCTTAGCGATTATCTATTCATATTGTCAAGATATATGGCACACTATCTAAAAGTGGAAGAAATTCCTTGGAAGCCTAGAGTGAATTAAAAAATAAGTTTTTTATTCTCAAGAATTTCTTTTTGAAGTAATCATTATTTAATACATTTGCAACCCTTAACAAGGGTTGTTGCCGGGGTAGCTCAGCTGGTTAGAGCACAGGATTCATAACCCTGAGGTCGGCAGTTCAAGTCTGCTCCCCGGTACTAGGTCTAAATAGCTGTATATCAAGCGTTTAGACCTTTTTTATTTTATAGAACTATTGTAGCATTTATTCATAAGCTAACAAAAAAGCTAACAAAATGCTATCAAATGAAAATCTTACTCCCTAACGGTTGCTCATGTAGTCAGCTAAAAGTTTTTCCCAGTAATTGGAATACCAAGAAGGCAAAGGTTAATACTAAATGGTATATCGTTTATCGTTTTTATGACCCAAGATGTAACAAGCCTAAACAGGTGATGTTGAAGGGCATGAATACATTTTTGGATTTAGAGGCTAAACAAAAAGCCACACATAAATTATTATCAGATCAAATTACTGAACTAAAATATGGCTATAATCCATTTGATTTTAAAATTGACCTACAATCATCATCACTGAATTTTGTTGAAGCCTTAAAATATGCTTTTTCAAAAATAACTATAGCTGATTCTACAAGAAAAGATATAATCCGTTCCCTAAACAGTTTTGAAAAAACAATAATTGAGCTAGGATTAAATCATTTCAATACTGAAGAAATATCAAGAAAGCATATTCGGTTAATATTGGATAATGCAAGTAAAACTGATTATCGATTCAACAAAAACAGGAGTTACATGATGATTCTCTTATCAACACTTTGTGAGCTTGAAATAATAAGTACCAATTTTGTCAGAGATATAAAAAAGAGGAAAGTAATTAAAAAGTTGAGAACAGTTTTAAGTGATGATGAAAGGATATTTTTACATTTGATTATTAAGTTAGACATTCTGATCCTTTCTGTTAATTAAAAAAATCGATTGTAATAAATTGAGTAAAATAAAAGAAAATAAAAATTTAAGGGTTATTATCCATTACCCAAATGATTGGCTATTAAAACAATTTTCTTTTAAATCACCAATAAGGAAAATTGTGTGGAATAAGAGTAATGATAATCCTACTCAAATTGCTCTTAACGAATGGCCCAAAAACATTGTATTGAAATTGATATTTGCAATTCCATTTTTAACAGCAGTAATTTTAAGTTTCATTCCTGTATTACTGATAATTATTGTCCTTCACTTTATCAACAAAGACGCATCAAACACTTTTCACCAAAATTATTTTAATCTTTTAAATTGGTTGGCAAAGAACAAAGGAACAGGGTTTTCAAATCGTATGATAAATTTGGCAAGTAGCTTTAATCAAAAACCAAAGTATAATGGAATTTTAAGAGTATTATTTCTTAAAATAGAGGAAGAAAAAGCTATGCTAAAATTTGATGCTAATAGAATAAATATATTTATTGATGAAATATGGCTTTATGATAGTATTGAAAGAGTAATTAGAGAAGTGGTATATAAAGAATTTTTGCTTGATCATAGCTTTATCACAAAGTATGATGAAGTAAATAATATTTCCGAATTAGAATGGATTAATGAGGATAATAATAAAATAATAGCAGAAAGAGAAAGACTGGAGTTAAATAAAAAATTAATAGAAAAATCTAAAGAACCACAACATCCAAGAATTATTCTCAATCCTAATAATTTCCTTAATAATGATGTTGTTTTATATTTTGAATCTATTAAGAATAAAAAAGTAAATGATTTTATAAAAGCGAATTACAAATACATAACTGAAAGTTTAAAAAAGAAATCAATTCACTTTTTATATATCCCTGTTGTAATTTCAAATATTAATACTAATTTAAATGGTTTAGATGAATATGCTCAGTACTTTCATCCAGAAGCGTTTTCAAAAATTCAAGAAGATAGAATACAATTAATTAGGTCAGTTTTTGATGGTATAAATGAAGTTGAAACATATTATGAAGGTATTGCAGCTTCTCTTAATATACCAGAAATGTTTTATCCAGTATTACTTCATTCAGTTGAGCTTGCAACAGGTATTAACCCAAATCGCAATTATTCCTATTCGATATATGAACTTAAAGGAAATGATGATGATGAATTGAAGTTTGAATTTGAATTTTATCTAAATGCTGTTTCAATTGCTCAAGCCCCTTCATATCGAGTTGTTGGTCTAGACAATGAAGATCCTGATGATATGTTTCCATATCATGGAAATGATATTAATATGGATCTTCAGAAAAAAATTGATTCGTTATTGAAATTCAAAAACGAAAAAATTATTCTTTCTTCAATAATATACATGATCAATACTTTGAAAAAAACTCATCCACAATTGAGTAAAAAAATCAACAATATTCTTTATGATAATATTGGCAACAATTCAACTCTTAGTAGATTATATATAGATGAGCATTATAAAATTTTTCTTATTGATTATGATAATTTAGAAATAGAATTATCACCGCTACCTAAAGCACTTTTCTTTTTTATGTTAAAAAATCCAGAAGGTGTAAGATTAAAAGAGTTGAGTAATCATCGTGAAGAATTGATTGATATATACTCAAAAGTTGGAAACAGATTAAATATGGATCAGGTAAGAAAAAGCATTAATGATTTAATTGACGCAACTTCAAATTCCGTAAATGAAAAATGCTCTAGAATTAAAGAAGCTTTTGTGTCTAAAATCGATAACTCTATTGCACAGCATTATTATATCACTGGTAATAAGAATGAAAACAAACGAATAATTTTAGACCGCTCTCTCGTTGTTTTTTCTCAAATAAAATAATTATTACAAGGTTGCAAATCTTTTATTATGGCATAAAAGCCATGTAGGTTTGTTGTGTTCGTTCTCCGTCTGACATTAAAATAATTTATCAATATGTCATTTATGCCATTGTGCTAGATAGGAGAATGTGACATATTTGTTATATGACACTTAGCAAAAATGAGGTAAGTAAAATATTGGGTGCTAAAATCAGAACTATACGTAATGCTAAGCAATTGACTATAGAAAAAGTTGCTTTTGATGCAGATATGGAGTACACACAGTTGAGTAGAATAGAGCATGGAAAAATCAACACAAGCATTTATCACATTTATAAAATATCAAGATCATTGGATGTCAAAATACTAGACATATTTATTGAATTTAGTCAGTAGCATGTCATTTAATCTTGACAATTTTATGCACGGTTATATTCGTTTTCATCACGTTTATTAATTGGGATTACAAAAGGTGTTTGTTATAAATTCTAATTAATAAAATTTTTACTATTTTGATGCATATCTAGTTCTTACATCAAATAAGAACCTTTATTGTTTCTTAATATTAATGAACATTAAGCATGCCTAAACTTTTAATAATTTATGCAAAAAAAATCTATGAAATCTATTTTACTTTTTGTTTTAAGTTTTTTATTATTCCATTCTCTGTACGCACAAACATTAAAGGATGAGTGGGTTGTTGTAAATAGCCAGGGTTGTAAAGTTCTTGATCCATACTATAATGATGGTGTAACTATGAAATGGGATGGCCCTTGTGTAAATGGAAAGGCAAATGGTTCTGGTAAACTTCTAAAATATAATGAAGGAGAATATGAGTCGACTTATGAAGGTGAATATAAAAATGGAATTAGAGAAGGCAAAGGTAAATTCAGTCATATAACAGGCTCGATATTGGAATGCCAATTTATTGATGGTCAAGCAATTGGGTATGGTAAATACGATTTAGGTAACGGTAATAGATATGAAGGACAGATTTTTAATTATAGATCGCATGGTAAGGGAACTTATTATTTTGCTAATGGATCTAAATATGAAGGTTTTTTTGTTTCGGATAGATTTTACACTGGGAAGTTTACTAATTATGATGGAACAATAACATATTATCAACAGTATTATCCTGTAAAAGAAATTACAGAAAAGCCAACTGGCTATAATCCTGAATTTGGAGTTAAAATTACTGAGTACTATGATGAAAATTGGAAGAGATGCAAACAAAAAGATGCTGCTTATTATAGGCTAGTTACTTACGAAGCTGAAAATAAACCAAAGGGGGTTGTAAAAGATTTTTATATAGACGGTGAACTCCAATCAGAATTTTCTTGTCCCTATTTAGATTATGATGATGAAGGGAAAAACTTTCACGAAGGTCAGGCTACTTGGTATTATAAGAATGGTCAAGTGAAAGAAGAAAGGAACTATTTGAATAACAAGATTAATGGAGTGAATACTTTATATTATGAAAATGGTCAAAAGTATCAAGAGGCAGAATATTCAAATGGATATTTGAATGGTGATTTTACACAATGGTACAAAAATGGTAAACTTAAATCTTATGCAGTATACAGCTTTGGAGTTCTTGTGGATAGCAAATTCATTGAGTATGATGAAAATGGACTTGGTTCTCTTGTATACAATGAAAATTTTGATATCAATAAAGACTCTTGGATTATAAAAGGAGATAATTACAAATCTATTATCAACGAAAAAAATCAATTGGAGTTTAAGTTATTTGAAGATCAAACACTCAGTTTAAAAAATTATATCAATCTTGATCAAAAATCTAACTATTCAGTTGAATCAATTATCCAGAAAAAAACTGGAAAAGGAACAGAAGGGTATGGACTTGTTTTTGGTTTCAAAGATTGGGACAACTATTATCAGTTCTTAATTTCAGAATATGGTTCTTACACTATATTGGGTAAATTTGAAGGAATGGATGTTAATATAGTGGATTGGACAAAATCAAAAGCTATTAACACCGGCAATAAGAGAAACCAATTGAAAATTTTTAAGTATGACGGAGAATTTATTTTTTCAATAAATGGTGAGGTTGTAGAAAAAAAATCATCAAAAGTTTTAAGGGGAAATTATTGTGGAGTTATTACACATGGAAAAGGTGAGTATGTAATGGAAAACTTGATAATAAAAGAGTTTTTGACAGAAGATGAATTAGAACAAAAATCTCCAAAAAATAAGTTGAATACTGCAAATCAATGGAAAGGTAATGGGTCTGGATTTTTTATAAATGAAAAAGGGTATATAGCAACCAACTATCATGTTATACAAGATGCAAAAGAAATTCAGGTGGAGTATTTCCAAAAAGGAATTAAGAATGTATATCCTGCAAAAGTAATTGTTAATGACAAACAAAATGATTTATCAATTATTCAAATAAAGGATCCAAAATTCAATTCAGTACCAGCAATTCCTTATGTTTTTAATATTTCAATAAAAGATGTTGGTACTGATGTGTTTGCTTTAGGTTATCCATTTGCTAATGTTATGGGAGAAGAGATAAAATTCACTGATGGTAAAATTAGTGCAAAGACAGGTATACAAGGTGACATAACAGTGTATCAAATTTCTGTACCCATTCAACCAGGAAATAGTGGAGGCCCATTGTTTGACAATAAAGGAAACCTTGTTGGTATAACTTCTTCAGCTTTAAATAAGGACTACTATAATTCTGAAAATGTAAACTATGCTATAAAAATAAGCTACCTCAAGAATCTTGTAGATGTTATGCCTGAAAGCATTTTGTTGCCTAATAACACAGAAATTTACAACAAGCCCTTAACCGAAAAAATTAAGCTGTTGTCAGATTTCATTCCAATTATTAAAGTCAAATAAAAATTAAGAATTTATGAATGAAAATATAGATAAAACACAAATCGTATTTTATTCGGCTATTTATGGTTTTTTAATATCTATACTACTTGTTTTTGTTGGACACCTTAGTAATTCTGATAGAACATTTATGCCAGAGTCCTCATCATATGGATATTATAGCGGAGCAAGTAAAACCCTTTGGGGAAGTTATAAGTGTGCTTTTGGTTTAAGACATGAAATAAATACAGATGGAGTTTTAGTTTATGAATTTAGTACAAAATCGTTACCTACAGATAAACTATTGAGTGATACATTTAGTCACAATACACTTTTAACAATGATAGGTTTAATATCAACAGTTTTGATTTCATTGATTTGGATAATGAATGCGGATAAAAATAAATTTAAAGAAATAAAATAACAAAAAATGTGGCATATACTTATCAATTGGTTCAGCTATGTAAGAGAAAGGCATCGTTTGGTTAAAGACTTTAACAATATGGCAAAACAAGCATTTATTAGTGGCCATGCACCTACACTTTTGGAGGCAAGAACAACCATAGGTTGTATTGATTACAGGCATGCCTTTTCTAAATTTATGGCTGGTGGTTTTAGAATAAAAGCACTATCTGGTATTGCATTAGAAAGAAATCAATTGATTGAGATTGGAAAAGTTGTCTTAGATAATGAAGAATTGGTAAGAAAACTTGTTGCATTAGGGTGGGATACACTGGAAGTGCATGATTTAATGGGATTTCATGGTTGTAAATGGCCTTTAAAAGACTATGCTAAAATAGGAGGATTTCTACAATGATAAATACGATTCTTCAAATACAAGACTCAGCTGTAATAGCTAATAAAGTTGGTTTAATAAATTCAACTATACATAATTTTTGGTTTTGGATTTCAATGGTAGAGTTGGTCATATTATTGGTTGTGTTTTTAATAAAAACCTCTAAAAATAATGCTGTAAAATACGATGAAAGCATTTTGACAGATTCCAAAAAAACAGATGTTGATATGGTTAATGTTGTCAACAGTATGTATAAATCAAAAGCATTGTATGATAAACTAAAAGTAAAATGCCATCCAGATAGATTTCCAAATTCGGAACTGAATAAAATTGCAGATGAACTATTTCAAGAAATAACAAAGCATCAAAGAAATTACAATAGATTAGTTGAACTTAAAGATATTGCTGAAGACAAATTAAATATTCAAATATAAAATTCAAAATAATGATATTATTACAAGCACAAAATGATGGATCAGCAGCAATATATATGCTTTTCACATTGGTATTGAGAATAATTGGAGTAATTGTATGTGTAAATAAAGCCAAGGAATTAAACAGAAGTTCTGGTGGTTGGGGGTTCTTTGGTTTTCTTATGCCAATTGTTGCAATGATTTGGGTAAACAATTTGAAACCGAATGTCGAATGGAAAGAAGAAAACACAAATCAATGAAAATAAAAATTGCAATTTTTTCATTTTTTTTATTACTTAATTTTTTAGATTCTAACGGACAAACTTCATTTTTAAAAGTATTGAGCACAAAAGCTCCTTATTCTATTGAAATTCCAGAAGGTTATTTTGAAAAAAAAAGGATTGGAGTAAATGTTGACATGAAGTATGTTGATAGTCGAGGAGCATCCATTGTGACAGTTGTAAAAAACCTGCCTCCAGATATAAAAGAAAGTGACATAAGTCATTTAAACAGTGCGAGCGATTATGAATTTTCAGAAGAAATGGCTGCCATGGGATTATTTAATGTCGTTGTAATTAAAAAAGGTTTTATAATCATCAATGGAGTGAAATCTTCCTATGTATATTATCGAGATAATGAATTGTACTATCATTCAATAACACAGTTTAAAAGAAGAAAAATTTTGAATTTGACTTATACATGTGAATACGAAAATCGGGATTTGTATATGCCATATGTTTTTGTAGTAGTTAATTCAATTAAATGGAAATAATAAAATGAATCATCACTAAAAGAATTTATTAAACAAATATCAAAAACAATAAGGCAATGATATTATATAATGAAATTAAAGAAAACGGAGAACTTGATGTAATGAAGCTTTTGGATAATGGTTATGATCCGTTCTTATGTGATAAATGTCAGAAGCATGGATATTGTATTGAGAAGTACTATCAAAAACCATATAGTACAGAATTAGTTCCATTTAAAACAAGCACAATAAATTCTGAGCTTGAACTTAGAATAGATATTAATATTCCAATAACAGAGAGTGAGGTTTCGAATATAGTAAACATAAGAACAGATATCAAAGAGGCTAGAGCACCAATTGGAAAAAAATTACAACAAGCTCATGACTTTTTCCATCAGGATGAGTTTGAGCAGGCAAGCTATATTTACCTAGACATTTTAGAAACAAGAAATGATATCACAGAAGCATGGAAAGGTTTGTGTGCAAGTTTTTATTTTTTAGGTAAATATGAAGAAGCTGTTGCTACTTGCATGAAAATAAATTTTGAATATGGAAGTTCTTTTGTTAACAGATTCATTAAGGGGTGTGATGAGAGGATGGAGGCTGGTTTTGTTCATGACGCTATTGAAATAAATCATTTTAGTATTACATTACAAAATAGCTAGTCGATTTTACACGGGTTATAAGGTTTCTTTAACCAATGGTAATTTAAACTTTTTTTGTGTTTTTAAAATCCTTAAATATCATCCAATTAAAAATAAATAAACATGACAATACTAATTATCATTGCCGCTGTTATATTTATTTTTTATCTTTTCAACAATGATAGAAAAGATGAAAAAATTAAAGTGATACAAAGGGGTGGGCTAAAACAAATTTATCCGAATTTTACTCAGTACATTCGGCTAGCTAATTCTGGCGAATACTCACATGAAATGTCATTGAATGAAACAAGGTTTGAATTAGTTAAAGATGATGGTGAATATCTTGAGTATAAATTTCCAATATTTTCTTTTAATGGAAATTTAAGTGGTTATTATTATATAGGCATTCATCATACATTTGGCACATTTGCTTACTGTTATTGTATAAATTCAAGAGGTAGGAAAATTGAGGGCTTGATGTCTGAATTGCATAATGGAAGGAATAATGGAATGCCAAGAGACAAAGAGATAGACAATTATAGGTATATATTTTCAAGACTAATTTTGAATATGGAATCTAAACCGAATTTTGAAGATAAATTCTATTATAATAATTTCAATTAGTATCTGTATTCTTCAAAATATTTTAAAATTAATAAAATGAAAAGTGAAAAGTTTACTGATAATAATCCATTTTCAATGTTAGCATACTTGGCTTGCGAAAAACATATTGAGGGACAAGAATTAAAAAACCCCTTAGGAAAACTAGATTGTTATATATTTTATTCTACTTATGTTTCTTTGTTAACTTCATATGTTCAGTTGTCAAATGCTGATAATGTAGATATATACTTAATGGATGGGTTAAGAAAGTTTATTGATTATTTAGAAATCGATGTTGAAAGTTTACCTAATTTAAATGAAGATGATTATATTAGAGCAAGATCAAATTTCTTTGTTAATTATTTTAAAGATTTTCCAAAATATAACTTTGACAAACAAATAGACTACCCGTATTTTTTGAAATGTTTTGAAATTGAAGATCCTTATTTTGAAGAATTTAATTATGACAAAATCTCATATTTTGATCCATTTGACATAATGATTTTGAAGCTTACTTTTGCTGTAGTACTTGATAATATTAATGTTATTGATACTTTGTATGATACTTTTAATGACATTGCGAAAGACTATAAGCTATTACCATGGAAAAATAACAAGCCTAAGTTATTATCTAATCCTTTTAATTTTATAGATAAGCTAGTTATAAATCCTTTTCAAGAATGTAGGTGTAATATTTGTGGAGATTTTGAAATTAGAGAAAGACTATTGTTGACCCCAATAAATGATAGTGAATTTGGAGTATTAATTCTACCAGTGTGTCAACAATGTAAAACAAAGCATTCTAAAAGTGATGATTATATTAATTTCTAAAAATAGCTAAAGTGAAAAAAATAAAAAATCTAATCTAAAAAAAATTAAACAGATTAAATGTTGTCTTTGAATACGAGTATAATTAAAATTCGTATTTGGAATTTTAAAATTTTTTATAATTATACTTATTTTAAAAAATAAAATACCTACTCAAAAAAGATATTTGAAACACTATTCAGGTAACTCAAAAAAACTTAATCGCAGCTATGTTGCCAAATTTCATATTGGATAAGATAGAAGGAAGAAAAATGAGTGTGATTATTTTAAAAACCTCAGGTAATTTTACAGATAAAAGTGATTAGCAAAATCAGTTCGAAAGATTCAGAATATATATATAAATAATTACATCAAATATTTTAAACCAATAAAATTATTATTAAATTAATTTCTACATAAAAAATACGGTCATACTAAATGCTAATTAAATGAAAATAGTAATTACTTTATTTGCTTTTTGTGTTTTCTATCCGTTTAATAGTTATTCACAAAATAATGCTTTATCAAAAAAAATAGACACATTATTAGATAATGCTTTTAAAATTGTGTGTTATAAGGAAAACAGGGTTAGCAAAACTGGTTCAGGATTTATTTTATTTAAAAATAAAAAATATTATTGCATAACAAATGAGCACGTTTTAGAAGCTTCAGATAGTGCAGCCGTTATATTTCAAAATGGAGAGAGAAACAGAATTGAGAATATTATTGCTACAAATCATAAATTAGATGCTTGTATTTTTTCTATAGATTTGAAAAATTCAAATAGAGTAGGGCTAATTAATCAAGTAGTATTAAACAATATTTTTAATTCAGTTTCAAATATTGGGGATGACGTAATTACAATTTCATCACCCAAAGGATTGATAAATACTTATACAAAGGGTGTTATTTCTGCAATTAGAAAAACAGATGAAAAAAATCTATTTCAAATAAGTGCCCCGGTTTCACATGGAAGTAGTGGGGGCTTACTTGCCGATGAAAAAAGTAATCCTATAGGTTTAATAGTATCCGGTTATGATGAAGGTCAAAATTTAAATTTTTGTCTCACATTAAAGCAAATATTTTCCGTTTTTTTAGATCAAAAAATTCTTTATAAGAATTTGACTTTTAATGAATCAAATAAGGTTAGTGTCGATAGTTTAGAATTCTTAATAAAAAATACAGATTCTGATTTAAAATTCATTTGCGATTTAAAAAAAGAAAATAAAATTACCGAGTATAACAAAGCGATATTGGAGTATAATAACAATTTTTTGACTTTTGATATGTTGGCTGATAAAAACGAAGTATTAATTTTTAATAAAGATTTAAATGCCTCTTTTAAATTAGTTTTATTTATTTATAATAAGTATGGTCAAGACGTATGCGTAGAAATTGCTCGGTTTTTATTTTATATACATTATCTGGCTAGTTCCGAAGTGGAAAAATTGTCAAATAAGTTAATTACGGAAACTGAGTTTGAAAACTCTGATGATACTTTAATAAATTATTTTACTTCAACAGCAAAAGGCATTAAGTATTCTAAAAGTGGGGATTACAATAACTCATTGAGGTATTTAATGAAAGTTTATGACATAGGAGAAACGTATAAAAAAGAATTTGTAGAGTCTTTGGTGAATTATTCCAAAGGATCAACTTTTAGTCCAATTATTACAATAGGTTTATTGCACAAATCATTAAGAGAAATTATTTTATTGAATTTAACAGTGAATTATAATAGAGCAAATGATTTTGAAAATAGCATAAAATATTCAAGGGAATTTTTATTTTCGAAGTTTAAAAAGTTAGAAAATCCACTTGACAATCCTAGTGATTTAAAAAGTCATGATATTGAAATAGTTTTTGGGATGTATGCTTATGGATGCTCTAAAGCAAATAAATTAGATGAGCTCAAAAACTTTTGCAGATCAAATAAAGAAATATTAAATAAGATTGATTTTGATCAAAATTCAATTGATGTGATTAACTATTTTTCAAAATGAAAAATTTAAGAGTAAAAACACATAAAATAAGTAAATAATTTTGGTAAACTTAATTCGGCTTCAAAAAATACTTACTTTAATTTTTACATTTTTGATTGTAAAAGTTCGAATACTCTTTGAAGCTATCTGAAAGGATAATTTTATCTCTAGCATCTTTTCTGTAAGGATATTTTGGGAATGGTCTATCATGCCATGTTTCTATAGCAAATTTCAAACCATTGCAATTTCCTTTCTCAGCATATCGTTTAGATTCTTGTAAAGCAAAATTGAAAGCATATTCATACATCTCTACAAGATTTGAAGCATTTTTATTTTTATTGTAGTGCACTAAGCCTTGATTTACTAAAAGTATCCATACCATTTTTTTTCCTGTTCCATTTTTGTCATTCAAATTTTCAAAAAAATGTATGTCGAAAATCAATGTACCAGGTTTTTTGAAACTACAGATATCATCATGCTTATCTCTTGCAACAAATGAAATTTTATCTATCAATGGATCATTAAGTGCTTCCTGATAAACTTGATAAAATCTAGGATATTCTTTTGATAACATTTGCTCAATTTCATTTGAGGATACTATTGGGTTGCTTGATTCGACATAAGAATAATTATTTTTAGAAGATTTTTGGACAGATTTACTCTTCGTTTTACTGGATAATTCAACTAGTTTTCCAGCGTTTTTTTCAATTACTTCAATTCCATTATCTAGAAGCTTATTAGCATTTTCTTCAATTATGTTATTTAAAGCAGATTTTGCTTTATTAAAAAGAGATTCAAAAAGTTGGGCATTAGCTATTGAAGTAAATAAGCATAATATTCCAACTAATAAGATTTTGTTGTACTTCATATGATATTATTTTTTTTAAAAATAGTAAAATTAAAACAATTAAGCTCTACCTTTATAAGGTATAAATTTTTTATACTTAAAATTTTAAATTAATAAGCCTTTTAAAAAAAATCAAATGAAAATTATACACACTACATTTAAAGTGCTTTTTGTTGTTCATTTTTTATTTTTTACTGTTTCATTGCATGCTCAGACTAAAGAAATTGTATTTGAAAAAGGATCATTTTCAGATATAAAAACAAAAGCTAAGTCTGAAAACAAATTAGTATTTATGGATTGCTATACAAGTTGGTGCGGCCCTTGTAAAATGATGGCTAAAGAAACATTCACCAATGACACTGTTGCAAGTTATTTTAATGAGAATTTTATTAATTGTTCTTTTGATATGGAAAAAGGAGAGGGAATAAAATTAGCAAACGATTATAAAATTGGTTGTTATCCCACTTTATTAATCATTGATGGTGAAGGTACTATTATACATAGAGTGTCTGGATATATGAATGTTAGTGATTTTATGAAGTTCAGTAATGATGCTCTATCTTCTCAAAATAGTTTTTCTGCAATAGAGAAAAAATATAAAAGTAATCAGGATGATGCAGATGCAACAATAGCATATATTAAAAAATTGAGTGCTACTTGTATGTCTTATGATGAAGTTTTAAATAGTTATTTATCTAGACAAAAAGAAGAAGATTTAATTAATGAAAAAAATTGGAGAATTATAACTGATTACGTAACAAATTACAATAGTAGGGAATTTCAGTTTATACTTAACCATTTAGACTTATTTAGAAAAAAATATCCCGAAGAAATTATATGGTCAGACGTTGATAACTTTTCTCGAAAAATTTTCAAGTCTGTAGCAGAAAGTTATGGTAAAGATTCAAATAAATCAATTAAAGATATAGAAGAGTTATTGTCTATTGAGAAAAAATTTAACCTAAAAGGATTTTCTGATACAACAGCATTCGAAATGAAACTGAATTTTTATAGTCAAAAAGAGGATTGGAAATCATACATAACTCTATGTTTAAAGGATGCGGATCGTTTTTTGAAACCAGATTACACCAATGAAGTATGTTGGAATATTTTTCTAAATTCTGATGATAAACAAATTCTTGAAAAGGCGATTATATGGATGGAAAAACAAAGGAGTTTTTATAAAACTTATTATGACTGGGGACTTAATGGTGATTTAAATATTACTCCAGATGGCATTACAAACCAGTACTTGATTTATGAACTAGCTTATAATGTTGTTTATGCTCCATGGGATACTTATGCATCACTTTTATTTAAAGATAAAAAGAAAAAAGAAGCAAAAGTAAATGCTGAAAATGCAATAAAAGTAGGAAAGAGGTTCGGTATATTTGGTGTTAGTGAAACTGAAGAGTTATTGAAGAAGATTTTAAAACTTTAATCCGTTTCAAAAAATTCTCAGTTTTTAATTGATTTGTAATTTTATTCAAAATAAACTTATGAAAAAAATAATATTATTTTTCTTTTTATCCATTTTATTTTCTTGTAAAAGTGAGACAGATAAAGTAGTTGTTGATTTGGGAACAGCTCTAAATGGTTGGGACAGTAAAGAAAAACTAATGGGGGCAGACACAATTAACAGGAATAGCGCAGATTTTTATATAAAAGAAAATGTATATGTGCCCAAAAATAAAGCTCCATATGAATTTGAAGAAAGCATAAAAGGAATAGTAGATAAGGATTTAAACTCAACTCCTACATCTAAATCGGATAATACTTCTAGCCCTTTTTTTAACGGGAGTAATTTTGATAATTATGAGTGGGATTTACCAAAATCACATGTGATTCTCAAATGTGAATACAAGGAAAATGGGAAGTACACCTTTAGATTATGGGCAAACAAAAAATAATTTCAAAACCAAAGGATAAATTAAATCTAATACAGCAATTTAAAATGTGATGGCACTTTATTTATTAATCAAAAAATAAGTTCTTATAAAAAATAATTTTATATAATGAAATGCTCTTTTTTAATACTTTTTTTATTGCCGCTGTTTACCTATTCTCAAATTGATTTAGAGCTACTGAAAATAGATACTTCTAGACATATACCAAATGGGTCCAATACAATATTGGTTCAAAACTCCGATTTTTTAAAAGCATGTAATGCTTTAATAGATGCTGGTTTTACAATAGACAAAAAAGACAATGAGCTTAAAATAGTTCAAACAAAGGAACCAGATAGGGATGTATGGTATCCATTTCTAACAGTTAGAGTGAAAAATGGCATTACTATAATAAAGGCCAAAACGTATTATAAACCTTGGGATATGTGGACAGATTGTAAATATTTTCAAAATAAAAAAGGCAAACCAAGTCAAAACGCAAATGTCCATGCTTTTTTGCAAGGATATAAAGTAGCCACATTAATTGGCGGAGAAATAGAATGTAAAGTAGAATAATAAATACTTAGGTATCCAAGTAGAAATATTGGGTTAGCCAACATAAGCGGAGTAAAAAGACTAGCTGATGGGAAAACTAATTCATTTAACGTTTTAGCGGGTATTCAATTTAAACTATAAAAAATTGAACATCGCTAACAAAAACGTTAACAATTTTATTATTTTTGTTTTCAATTAATCAACTATAATAGTTCAATAAAGCTTTAAAACCCAATACAGCAAAGGTTTTTAAGAGATTCATAACCCTGAGGTCGGCAGTTCAAGTCTGCTCCCCGGTACTAAAGAGGATTTTTCAAGCA